>Ga0214917_10000195_pt1 | contig 76761 bp, 75 predicted proteins | sample LL_1208_BB_MetaG_FD_177983 | JGI IMG/M metagenome (GOLD analysis project Ga0214917, IMG submission 177983) | Freshwater microbial communities from Lake Lanier, Atlanta, Georgia, United States - LL_1208_BB | ecosystem: Environmental > Aquatic > Freshwater > Lake | place: USA: Georgia | collected... | reverse complement strand
TTGTGAATTTTTAATATAAAGCTTAACATTATGCTGACCAAATTTATCTTTTACCTCATCAAATATTTTGCTTAAAAAATCATAATCTTTATTTTTTTCAAATCTTTGGCATCCTTTTATTGAAGAGCGCATTGCAAAACCAAATAAGAAATCCAGGAAAATATAAATTAGCATAAAAAAACTAACCAAGAAAATAATTAAAAAAAGTGCCATATTAAATTTGGCAAGAACATTATCTGGGATTTCTATTCCAGAACCCCTGTGATTAGCAAAAGGAATCAAGAAAACTATTAGAGGAGATGATAAAATAACAATATTAAAGGTGGTAACAATATAAACTAATATAAGATTAAAAGGCTTCGCAAACATGTAAATATTTATTGATTTGAATTTATTTTATAATATAATAAACATATAGTTTTGTAAAATATAGCTATTTATTAATTAGCTATAATTATTAAGTTATTTACATAAAAAAATAAAGTAAATTTTAACATGCGCACTATTGAAGTAAAAAATATAAAAATTTCTAATAAACTTCCATTCGTTTTAATTGCAGGACCATGTCAAATTGAATCAGAAGACCATACATTAATGATGGCAACCAGCATAAAAAGAATCTGTGAAAAATTAAAAATTGACCTTATTTACAAATCATCATTTGACAAAGCCAATAGATCATCTCTAGATGGAAAAAGAGGTATGGGACTAGAAAAATCTTTGGGAATTTTTGAAAAAGTTAAAAAGGAACTAGATCTTCCCGTTATTACAGATATTCATGATGCACAACAATGTTCAATCGTTGCTTCTTTTGTAGATATTCTTCAAGTTCCAGCTTTTCTTTGTCGACAAACTGATATCCTTGAAGCGGCCGCAAAAACAAACAAGATAATTAATATCAAAAAGGGGCAATTTCTAGCTCCATGGGATGCGGCAAATATTGTCAAAAAGATGGATCACTTTGGAAATAAAAATATTATACTTACAGAAAGAGGTGTAAGTTTTGGGTACAATACCTTAGTCTCTGATATGAGATCTCTTCCAATAATGGCAAAAACTGGCTGTCCAGTTGTATTTGATGCAACCCACTCGGTGCAACAACCCGGAGGTCTTGGCGGAGCTAGCGGCGGACAAAGAGAATTCGTTGAAACCCTATCTTCATCAGCTATTGCCGCTGGTGTAGCTGGAATTTTTATGGAGGTACATCAGGACCCTGATAACGCTCCATCTGATGGTCCATGCATGGTAAAACTTGAGAATTTAGAAAAGCTCCTAATAAAACTTAAAAGAATTGATGAAGTTATAAAATCATAATTCAAAAATTTATATTTTAAATTTTAAAAGCACAAAAGTTTTTTACAATCTTTACAAAGCTAGTTCTCAATTGTTTCCGTTATTGAAGATGGCGAAGGAGAAGGATTATCTTTTATTAAATTTATACTACCACCTTTTAAATCGATATTCATCGGCAAAACGACCATAGTTCTCCCTTTTACATGAAGTTTCTTCTGCATTATATATGAGGTTTGGTTATATAATAATTGCCCATAAACATTATCATTATCAAATATAAATTTTGTACCAAAAAAAACTGTGTTTGGATAATCTTTTATAACCCTGTCTGTAAGCTGATCCAGTTTTTCAATAATGTCAGTTCCATATCCAACATAAGCTTTTGCAAAGCGTCCACTGGCGTTACAATAGTTTCTGTACTTTCTCAATATTGACTTGGTTTTTCTTCTCATTTCTCGCCATTTCTTTTCTTCACTAAATATATTTGAGTCAAATTCTCCAGCTGTGACAAAAATGAAATTCTTAAATATATTTGGGAAAGTTTTTTTAATTGTCAGTAAACAGTTCATTCCACTGCCAAACATTTGGTCCACGATTATGGCTGCGGTAGGGGCATTTTTGTCAACCCTTTGAGTAATAATGCACTCTTGGATATTTTCATAATCAGAAAACTGAGTCTCATTTTTCTCAAGAGCTTTACGCAGCTTTGCATACAAATTTTTAATTGCAAAACCAATCAAAATAAAAATAGATGTTATAAGAATTGTTATCCAGCCACCTTCGTAGAATTTTTCGAAAATTGTAATAACTAAAATTGAAAAACAAACAACAAATCCAATTGATGCGACTATTAATTTCCTTCTCCATTTCGGTTTTCTTCTGTGACGAGACCAATAAATTACCAAACCCAAAAGAGATAATGAAAATGTTATAAAAACATTTATGCTATATAATACAACGAGAACCCTTACCACTCCCTTAGTTATTATAATTGTTGCAATTGCTGAAAGTGCCATAAACAATATGCCGTTTTTAACAACAAGCCTACTAGATAAAGAACTAAAGTGCTTCGGCATCCATTCGTCAACCGCCATATTTGCAACAACCTGAGGACCCGCAAGCATCCCAGCGTTTGCCGCTACAAGAAGAAGTCCGGTTTCAAGCAAAAGCACAATTGGAACAATTAGATTTTGAAGAGAGAAATCATTTATCTTCCAATCTTGAGAAATAGCATAAAATGCGGAAGCATTAAGTGTTTGACCATCAACTTTTTCAACATTCCATAATAAATAAATCAAAATTATTCCAGCGGCCATAAAGGCAAGAGATATCGCAACTAAAAACATTGTAATTTTAGCAGTTTTAATTCTTGGTTGAGAAAGAGTATTGACGTTATTTGATACGGCCTCAAGACCAGTATATGTCCCACCTCCCATTGAAAATGCTTTTAAAAATAAGGAAACTACAAACAATAAACCGGCTGAATCAGCAAGATCACTAGATTCATTAACGGCCTTTGGTATTAAGTCTGACAAACCATAGCTATGAGCAAAAATACCATAAACAATAAAAGCTACATGACTTATCATAAATCCCAAGAATATTGGCAAAAGAAACTTTATTGATTCCTTCATGCCCCTCAGGTTAAGAAATGCAAGCAATAAAATTAAAATTATTGCAAAAAAAATCTTTAAAAATTGCCATTCAGAAGGAAGAAAACTAAACATGGCGTCTATTCCACTGGCAACCGATATGGCTATTGTCAATACATAGTCTATAATGAGTGCGCATCCCGAAACTAAACCTGCATAAGGACCAAGTAGCCTTGTCGCAACTCGGTATCCTCCACCTCCATTTGGAAAGAGCTCAATAACCTGGGTATATGCGTAGGAAATGATAAAAACAGTTATAGCAGTTGCAATTGCAAGATAAATCGCAAGCTCTTCATGAGTCCCAAGAGCAAGAAAGGCTTCCTCTGGCCCATAACATGAAGAGGATATTCCATCAGCTCCAAGTCCAACCCAAGCAAGAAATGCGATTAAAGAAATACTATTTCTAGTTTCTTTGTCAAAAGGATCTTTGGGCTTTCCTAATAAAAAATTTCTAATTCCGTTTATCATGCACTAAATTCATGAATTCTTCTATCAATTTAATAGACTTCTCTCCTTTATTGACTTCAATTGCGGAGGAAACATCAATCATTTTCGCATTAGTTATTTTAATTGCCTCAAAAACATTTTTGGAATTTATTCCACCAGACAAAAACCATTCTTTTTTTGGACTAAAATTTCTAAGCAATTGCCAATCAAAAGGCCTACCTTCACCTGATATTATAGCGTCATACAAAAAAAAGTCAACATAATCACAAAAATCAAGGCTTTTTTCTAGATCAGATTTAGATGTCACATTAAAAGCTTTTATAATCCCAATTTCACCAAAATATTCTTTTATTTTTTTTATATCATCAATAGTAACATTTCCATGAATTTGAAAGAATTGCGGCTTTAAGTGATATTTTATTTTTTTGAGTTGTTCAATATCGGGATTAACTACAACAGCAACTTTTGAAGCTAAGTTAGGAAAATTATCACAAATCTCTTGAGCTGTTTTTAAAGAAATATTTCTTAAAGATTCTTTATAAAAAACAAAACCAAGAAAATCAGCGCCATATTTTATAGCTGCCTTAACATCTTCTATCTTTTTTAGTCCGCATAACTTTACTTTTAAGTCCTTACTAAAAGAGTTGGAGTAAAAATTATCTAATTTTGAAATGTCCATTTTAACTAAAAACCAAATCCTTTTGGCAAGTTAATGCCGCCAGTTGCAGACTTTAAAAGATTAGCAGAACCTTCTTCCTGTTTCTTCTTTGCATCATTAAATGCAGCGATGATTAAGTCTTCCAAAATTTCTTTTTCTTCCGAATTTATTAAAGAATTATCTATAGTAATTTTTTTTGCAATACCACTTCCTGCCACCGAAATTTTGATCATTCCTCCCCCAGAGGAGCCTTCAAATTCCTGTAAAGCAAGGTCATCCTGCATTTGTTGCATTTTTTTTTGCATTTCTTGAGCCTGCTTCATTAAAGATCTCATGTCCATATTTAAATATTTTTTAATTAATAAATAATTGATAAAATTTTGTTTTTTACTTTTAGCCATATTTTATTTAAAAATTTGGCTTTATCAATTTTCTCTGAGGCAAATAAAGAATAGCTCATTGTTTTATAATTATCAATTTTTACTATAAGGGTCGCCACTTTTGAACCCTTTGAAATTGGAGCATATATAGGTGCTTGATAATCGACAAAAACATTTATTTTATTTACATCTATATTTCTTGGTAAATTAAAAGATATTTCTTGGTTTGTAGTTGCGCCAATTATCGCCTTATTTCCCATCCACATTTTTAAATCAGCAACCTTCTGATTTTTTGTAAACAAGGTTACCTTTTTATACTGATCAAAGCCATAATCAAAAATCTGAGTAATCATTCTTGCTCTTTGTTTAATTGTTTTGGCTTTATTTACCACAGCTATCAATCTTCTATCGCCCCTTTTAACACTTGCAACAACTCCGTATCCCCCATCATTAGTATATCCAGTTTTCCCTCCTGCAAGCCCCTCATAATGATGCTTAATAAGAGGATTACTATTTGGCTGAGTAACATCATGAAAGGTGAATTTCTCAATTGACAAATACGCAGAATATTCCGGAAAATCTTCATAAATTTTTGATAACAAAATTGCTAAATCTCGAATACTCATATAGTGACCATCCTCATTAAGTCCATGGGGATTTCTAAAGTTACTATTTCTTAAACCCAACTCTCTAGCTTTAAAATTCATTAATGCAACAAATCTATCAACACCTCCAGCCGTACTCTGAGATAGGGCAATTGCCGCATCGTTTCCAGAAACGGCTAAAAGACCCTTTAGAAGGTTATCAATAGTAACAACGTCTCCATAATTTAGAAACATTGAAGACCCCCTCTTCTTCCAAGCATCCTTTCCAATTAAACACTCGTTATCTAAGCCAACCCTTCCTTTTTTAATTTGATCAAAGACAACATATGCTGTCATAATTTTGGTCATAGAAGATGGCGCCATTCTTACGTCTGCATTTTTCGAAAGCAAAACTTCTTTAGTGTCATGATCCATTAAAAAATAAAATTGACTTCCTTCATTATCAATGGTTTGTGCAAGAGTTTTTTGGGTAAATATTAATGAAATTGCTAAAATTAATTTAAAAAAAACTCTCATTTTATAACTTATTTTTATTTTTTTCGTTATCAATATTTTGATTAGATAAATCTGCTTGAGCAGGATTAATAGTTAGGACCGGACTCTTAAAATTCTGCTGAACAATCTGAGCGGCAATAATGTTTTTAAATGGATCTTCATCTTTTTTAACAATCACCTTTTCTTGAGCTTCATTGTTGAGAGATTTATTGATTTGTTCACTATTATTTTTTGCGAATTTATCCGAAGAAAATATTTCCCCAAGCCTTTTTTGTCTTCGCAAATTTTTGTTTTCTTTAATTAAAATTTCACTAAACTCAACATCCTCTTCCCTTCTTGATTTTATTATTTTATCAATATTTTTTTGCAAAGAATCACTACTTACAATAAAATATGGCTTATCATCAAGATTTGTAGAAATTTGATATGCATCATATTTTGGTATTTCTATTTTATCAAAATCTCCACCATATTGAAAAAATGGCGGATGCTGACTTGTGTTGTAAGAAATATTGAACATATCAGCGGGAAGGCTTCGTTGCGAAAAATTAGAAATCATTCCATCAAGATCTTGCTTCGATGGAAAATTATCTTCGTATTTTTTTATAGAAATCTTAGAGGTATCGATGTAACCTCCAGACCTAGAAATCGGACTAGCTATCCCAAGTGATAAAGCAGGGTCATCATATATATTGCCTGTTTTCATTTGAACTAGATTTCTATTGGCAAAATCTTCCTCTTCAATTTCAAGCTCGTTTCTTTTAGAGTTTATAATGGAAATTTCAGAAGAGAATTTTTCTCTAAATTCTTCATTTGCAACACTGCTACTATTGCTAACGGTTGAGAAACAGGAAGAAGTTACGCCACATAAAAAAATAACTATAAATATCTTTAGGCACAAAAGATATTTTTTACTAAAAAAATAGTGTAAATTTAAAATAAGAGAAAATATATTTAAAGTTAAAAACCCAGAATTAGATGATGTGACTAAAAATAAAAAATTTATCATTACTTTCGTAGATTATTTATTTTTAATAACAATCGCTTTTAAACCTTTATTTTCAAGAGACTTAATCATTTCCAGCGCCTTTTTTTTGTTAGAAAAAGGACCAACAACAACCCTATGATAATTAATTCCATTTACCTCTGCAACCTGAGTTGAGAACTTAGAAGATTTTGGAGTTATTTTCTTTATTTTATCAAGATAATTTTGGGCATGAATCTTTGAGGTAAATGAACCAGTTTGAACAAAATATCCTTTGGGATTAACCGCAATTTCTTCGCCAGCAACATCAACATCCTGTTGTTTTTGAGAAACTATTTTTTTATCATTATTCCTATCAGATTTTTTTAAAATATATTGCTGCTCTTCTTTTTGTGATAATTCATCATTATTTTTTGCTATAGGCGCAACTAAAGCTGGAACAATTTTCTTAGCCCCGCTTTCACTAGCCAAATCATACTCAATTTCATTTTCATTTACATTTAGACCATTATCCTCTATATCTTTTGCTATATCGATATTTTTACCATCAACAATCTTTTCTGGTTCTAGCGATTGGTTTTCCTGTTGAGCAACTTGTTCTTGTGAATTTTGGTCGTTACTTTCAGCATATTTGTTTCCGGTTGTGATGTTTTGATTTATATTTCTTCTTTGAGAAAAAACTTGCTGTTTAGATATCGCTTCTTTATTTAATATAGGCGTTTGAGTTGATATATCTCTAGGCTTTCCCTCAAGGTCAACAAAACGAAATTCTGTTTTTTGCGTATCAGAAAAATTCTTATTCGACTCGCAAGAATAAACAAATAATGAAGCTAAAACTGTAGATAAAAGAATTTTATTCATAAATACTAGATAAAAATATTATATATAAGACTCTAATCAAGAAAAAAACAAAGACAAGAGTTTTTTATCTCGATCTTCCATGTTGCCTTCCAGCAGCCTGCTCTTGAGCCTCAATCATACTAACCCAAAATCCCTGCTTATCTCTTTTATTTATGATTTGCGCCGATTGAATCAAAAAAGTTAATTTTTGACCTAAAATCATCGACGTCCAGAATCCTATTGGCTTAACAACATCAACTATATTTCCTTTGGACATCTCCTCTTTTTCAAGCATTTGCTCTTCTGAATGCATAAGTTGATAATTTTGAGAGACTTTATTATTTTTTAAATTTTTTAATTTATCAGCTCTTGCTTGAGAATGTGCTATTGGTATGTCCTCACGACTCTTTAATAATTCATCTTCTTCCTTATTATACTTCTTGAATTTCTTTTTTACATAGCCCCTTTTTGACTTTAAATTTGCGTATTTTTTCATTGCAAAGTGAATTAAAATAGCAAAAATAATTCTGGTAACAATTATCAAAAAAAATACAGAAATAAAAATAATCGTTAAAATTGGTAACGCATTTCTTAATGAGTGAAAAAAATCCAACATATCTTATTTACAAATTTCTTTTAACTTAATATAGGCTTTATTAAATCCTATTAGAGAGTATCTGTCTCCTATTATTTTTCCAGACCTATTATAAGAAGTAATAATAAAATCATCGGAATTTTGCATCTCTTTTATAATTTCAATATCATCATTTTTATTGTAAGCCCAGGCAATTGCTCGGTATGTAAATAAATAAAATTTTCTTGATCCAAAAGAAATTTCAGCATCAGAGTTTTTTCTATACATAAATCCTGATGAAGCTGTAATTTCATCAGCATCATCGGCAATTTTTGTTACCACATAATATGGCTCTCCTCTATCAATGATTGATTCGGTATTCTCAATTGGAATTGATAAAATATAACATACATCAGCGCTTCCAACCTTTGTTTTATATAAATTCCAATCCTTAAAATTCTCAACGAAACCGTCTTTATTAGCTCTGTAATTAATTTTTAATTCTTTTATTTCCTTATTTTCCTCTAAAACCTGGTTTGAAATATCAGAGTCAGACTCTATTAAATCTGGCTCAACGGCATCGAGACTCTTGCAGGATAAAAAAAACAATACTATAAAAATTAGTTTTCTTGGAAATATCATTTTATTGACTTTTTTAAATCTTTTTGCTAAAATATCTAGGTTTTATTGATTTTGCTTTGATTGGTAAAGTTTAGATATTCTCTAAAAACTGAGAAGAAACCTACATTCACAAAAAGCAAAAACCTTAACAAAAATTAACAAAAAAATTGTTTATTGCAACAACTATTATCAATGTCTACTAAAAATTCTCAAATGAATAATGTCGGCCATAACGAATCTATTGACGGTGCAAATATAGCAAATTCTCAAGACACACTAAATATTCCCACTGAAACCCATGCAGGAGAAGCACATAGCCCCCTTAGTCAGTTTGAAGTAAAAAAAATATTTGATATAAATATAGGATCATTTGATATTAGCATTACAAATTCTGCACTATTCATGATTATTGCAACTTTTTTTGCAATAATTTTTCTTCACCTAGCGACTAGAAAAAAACAACTTATCCCATCTAAACTTCAGGCAATCGCCGAGCTGGTTTATGACTTTATTAATTCAATGATTAAAAGCTCAATGGGCGAAGAGGGTGCAAAATTTTTTCCACTAATATTTTCGCTATTTACTTTTATTTTGCTTTGCAATGTTTTAGGAATGACTCCATATTCATTCACATCTACAAGTCAAATAGTTGTCACATTGTCTCTTGCTTTAATTTGTTTTTCAATTATAACGATATTCGCAATTTATCGCAATGGACTTCTTGGATTTTTACATATGTTCTTACCTAGCGGAGTTCCGATTTGGATGGCTCCAATAATTTTTTTAATCGAGCTATTTTCTTTTTTAATTAGACCAATAACGTTATCGGTTCGTCTTTTTGCAAATATGGTTGCAGGTCACGTTCTTCTTAAAGTTGTAGCTGGATTTATTTTGAGCCTCGGAGTTATAGTTGGAGTTTTTCCATTCCTCTTTAGTGTTATTATGACTGGATTCGAGCTCTTTGTAGCAGTATTGCAAGCCTATATTTTTGCCGTTCTTGTTTGCGCATATCTTAGCGAAACAATGAAGGCGCATTAGAATAATTAGAAGAATTTGCATTTGTTGGCTTAATCTTAATTGATTGGATAAAAAAGCCATCTTTAACCTGAATGCTATCATTAATTTGTAAAGATTCTTCTGTTATAAAGCTAGAAATAGCTTATTTATTAACCCGATTTAATTAAAAAGATTAAATCATAATTCATAATTATTATGGAACTTATTGCATTAAAATTTATTGGTGTTGGACTATGCTCTTTTGGAATGGCAGGTGCAGCTATGGCTATTGGCAACATTTTTGCAAACTTTTTCAACAGTATTGCTAGAAACCCTTCTGCGGCGCCGAAAATTGAGAAATATATTTATATTGCAGTTGGTCTTGCTGAAGCTATGGGAATATTCGCGGTTCTTATCGCTTTCTTGATTTTGTTTTCAAAATAAATTTTATTTAGCGCCAATTTTAATATTTTGGCGCTAAAAACTTAAATATTTTTAAAATGCCTCAATTTGATTTTAGTACATACTTATCACAAATATTCTGGTTTAGCATATGTTTTGTTATGCTTTATTTATTTATCTCGTTGATTATTTTACCAAGAATAAAATCAATATTTGAGCTAAGGTCCACAATCATATCCCAAGATAACAAAGCCTTCGAAAAACTAGATCAAGAAATACATAAAATAAGGCAAGAAAGTGATAATATTACAAAAAACGCTGAAACTCAATATAAATCACTTCTTGAAAAATCAGTCAAAGAAGCAGCTTTAAACAGAGAAAAGTCTTTAGAGGAGTTTAAAGATAATTCCGAAAAAATCATTAAAGACTCTAAAAAAAGTTTAGAAAAACTTGTTGCCGATTCACAAAAGAACAATGAATTAGCGGCAAATAAACTTGCTGAATTAATTGATAAGAAAATTTTAAACTAAATATTTATGACACATATAATTGATGAAAAATTTTGGTTGGCTATTGCTTTTTTTGCCTTTTTTGCGGCTTTAATAAAGTATGTTTGGCCAATTATTTCAAATAATTTAAAAAAGCAATCCGAACTAATCTCCAAAGAACTTAACGACGCGAAAGAAATGAAGGAGACTGCTCAAAGAATTCTTCTTGAAACTCAAATGCAATATAGTAAGGCAATAAAAGATGCAGAAAAAATTTTAGAAAATGCTAAAATAGAAGCAGATAAAATTTTACTAACTTCAAAAAACAGCTTAGAGGAAGAAGTTTCTAAAAAAATCACGGCTCTCAATAACAGAATTAAATCTGAAGAAGAGAGGGTTGTTAGAGACATGAAGGCAAAAATTATTTCTTTCGCTATTCAAACAATTTCATCCTCTTCTCAAAATATTGATAAGAGTCGAGCTAGCAATGTCTTAAAAAGATCAATTGAAGACATAAGTAAAGTGATCCACTAAATTAAAAAAAATGAAATTTTCTTTATCCTGGCTTAAAGAATATTTAGAATTTGAAAATTCTCTTGAAAATCTTTGTCAGAAACTTACATCTATTGGTTTAGAAGTTGAATCAGTTCAAGATCAGTCAAAACAGCTATCAGTTTTTGAAGTTGCAAAAATCTTGGAAACCCAAAAACATTCAAACTCCGATAAATTATCTATTTGCAAGGTTGAAACCGCTGATGGAAATATATTGCAAATTGTTTGCGGTGCCAAAAATGCTAGACCAGGTATCAAAGTTGCACTTGCGAAAATCGGCTCTACAATTCCTTCAAATTCAATGGTTATTAAGAAGGCTAAGATTGCAGGGGTTGAAAGTCAAGGAATGCTGTGCTCAAGTGAAGAACTTAATCTTGATGAATATTGTGATGGCATAATTGAGATTGACGAAAAATGGGAATTGGGTAAAAAAATTAGTGAGGTGTTTAACAAAAATGATGCCATTATTGAGATAAATGTAACACCAAATCGTGGAGATTGCCTAGGAATAATAGGAATAGCCAGAGATCTTGCTGCCTCAGGATTTGGAATATTAAAGAAACAATCTATTGAAAAAATTACAAATGATTTGGATTTTAATATAACGGTCTCTAACAATGTAAATGCATCTTGTCCCAAAATTGCATTTCGTATAATTAAAAATTTGAATAATTGCGAATCTCCAAAATGGCTAAAAGAAAGGCTAGAATCAGTTGGAATTAACTCAATTTCTTCAGTTGTAGACATTACAAATTATGTAATGCTATGCCTAAATAGGCCAATGCATGCATATGATCTTGATAAAATTGATGGTGAAATAAATATTAGATTTGCTAGAGATGGGGAAAAATTTCTATCCCTTAAAAATGATGAAAATATTCTTGATAATGAAACTCTTGTAGTTGCTGGAAAAAATGATGTTGAATCAATTGCCGGTGTAATTGGGTCCATGAACTCTTCATGCAAAAAAGAAACAAAAAATATTTTATTGGAATCAGCTATATTTGACAGAAAAAATATTTCATATTCTGGAAGAAAATTTAACATTCTTAGCGACTCAAGATATCGATTTGAAAGAAATATTGATCCACTTAGCTGCGAAGATGGGATTGAAATGGCTTCGAAATTAATAAAGAATATTTGTGGCGGAGAATTTAGTACAATTTACATCAATGAAAATCAATTCTTCTCATCGATTCCAAGAATTATAGATTTTAATTTTGATAAAATAAAAAAAATAACCGGAGTTGAGATTGAAATTATTGAGACTATTAATATCTTAAAAAATCTAGGATTCCAAGTATGTGAAACCAGTCACCCAATCTATAAAATTACTGTTCCTAGTTATAGGAGTGACATAGAACAAGATAATGATGTTGTTGAAGAGATAATTAGAATCTATGGATATAATAAAATAATTCCAAAAAAAATTGATACTAAGTTAAGTAAACAAAAACCATATACAATTGACAAGATTAGAGATTCTCTTGCCAACAAAGGAATAAGCGAAACTATTTCTTGGTCTTTCTGTGATTCAAAAATTGTTGAAAATTTTACAGAAATAAATAATGATTTATTTTTAGCTAATCCAATAAGCGAAAACCTTGATTATATGAGGCCAAATCTTGCAATTGGGTTAATTCAATCATATCAAAGAAATTTCAATAGATCCATTTCAAATATTTCTATATTTGAAATTGGAAAAATATTTCTTGGGACAAATATTGATCAACAACTAAACTCTATTGCTATACTCAGATCTGGAATGAACGTTGAAAAAAATCATTATAATGATCAGAGAAATTTTGACATTTTTGATATCAAAAAAGATCTTTTGAATTGTTTAGAAATTTTATCAATTAAAGAATCAAGTATAAGTATTTCTAGCACCGAAGCTCCAAAATATTACCACCCCCACAGGTCTTGCGCAATAAAACTTGGCAAAAATATTATTGGCTATTTCGGAGAAGTTCATCCAAAAATAGTTAAAAAATTTGAAGTTAAAGATAATATAAATATTTGTGAAATTTTTATTGGAAAAAATTTACAAATTTTGGATGAACAAAAAATTTCATCTAAGAAGCCTTATATATCCAATGATATTCAACCTATATTTAGAGACTTTGCTTTTGTAGTTGACCGAGATTTAGCGGTTGGCGATATTATAAAAACAATTGAAAATATTGATAAAAATTTTATTAAAGCTGTAGAAATTTTTGATATTTATTTTGGAAATAATTTAGAAAATAATAAAAAATCAATAGCACTTAAAATCACAATCCAGCCTATCGAGAGAAGTTTGAATAAAGAGGAAATAGACGATATAGCCTCTAAGGTAATTGGTAAAATTAGCAAAGAATATAATGCTACTTTAAGACAATAATTCTAAAATCCGTGATCCTTAACTAACAATTCAGCTATTTGAACGGCGTTAAGAGCAGCACCCTTTCTCAAATTATCAGAAACAATCCACATAGCTAATCCATTTTTTACAGTATTATCTTGGCGAAGACGCGAAACAAAAACAGCATCTTTGGTAGCTGATTCTATTGGGGTAATAAAATTAAGCTCTTTTGGATTATCAACAACAATAATGCCGTCAGATTTCTCAAGTAGTTTCTTAGCCTGAGAAACAGAAATAGGATTTTCAAATTCAACATTCACACTTTCGCTATGAGCAACGAAAACAGGGACACGAACACAAGTAGCAGCAACATCAATGTTGTTATCAAGAATTTTTTTTGTCTCAACCGCCATTTTCCACTCTTCCTTAGTAAAACCATCTTCCATAAAAACATCAATTTGAGGAATTACATTAAAAGCAATTCTTTTTGAAAATTTTTCTGGCTTTAAAAATTGATTTTCGTAGATCTTTTTTGTTGAATTGAAAAGCTCGTCCATAGCCTCTTTTCCAGCACCAGAAACAGACTGATATGTTGACACAACCACTCTTTTAATCTTAGCAGCCCTATGAAGTGGCTTCAAAGCAACAACCATCTGTATCGTTGAACAATTTGGATTTGCAATTATATTTGATTTTTTATATTCTTTTATACTTTCAGGATTCACTTCCGGCACTATCAAAGGGACATTCTTATCCATTCTAAAATGAGATGTGTTATCAATTACAACACAGCCTTGTGATGCGGCTTTAGGTGCAAAAATTGCAGAAACTTTCCCACCGGGAGAAAATAATGCAATCTTAGTATCACTAAAATCGTAATCATCAAGAACCTCGACGTTGAGAATTTTATCACCATAACTAACTTTTTTTCCAAGGGAATTTCTTGAGGCAAGAGCAACAACTTCGGTTGCTGGAAATTTTCTTTCTGCCAAAATATTAAGAATTTCTCTACCAACATTTCCTGTCGCACCAACAACTGCAATTTTTCTTTTTGACATAAAGTTTTATAATTATTAAATTAATTTTAGTGTATTTTATGTAAATATTATTTTAATATTATACTTTTGTAAAAATCTTTTTCAATAAAAATGACCAAGAAATTTTTTATAATCGCTGGTGAACCATCGGGAGACGCTCTAGGAGCAAAAGTTATTAGAGAGATAAAAAAAAATTTAACCCTAATAAATCAGGATTTTAGATTCGTTGGAGTCGGCGGAAAATCTATGCAAGAAGAGGGTCTTTTGTCAATATTTGATATGTCGGAATTATCAATTATGGGATTCGTTGAAGTTATTCCTCATTTAAAAAAGCTTCTTAAAAGAATAAATCAAACAGCAGCGGAAATAATAAAACAAGAGCCGGATGTAATTATTACAATAGATTCTCCAGATTTTAATTTTAGAGTTCTGAAAAAAATACAGGATTATAAATTTTCAAAAAAAATTCATATAATAGCTCCATCCGTTTGGGCATACAGACAAAATAGGGCTAAGAAAATTGCAAAACTTTACGATCTTCTACTAGCAATATTGCCATTTGAGCCGCCATACTTTACAAAATATGGTTTAAAAACTGTTTTTATTGGACATCCAATTATTGAGGATGCGCCTGATTTTTCTGAAAAAGACCTAATTAGAAAAAACTTTCGTGATAAATACGGCTTTTACAATGATGATAAAATAATTTATATAACTCCGGGTAGCAGAATATCAGAAATAAAAAGAATATACCCGGAATTTATTAATGCCGTAAATATAATTAAAAACAGAATAGAAAATGTTTCTGTGATTATCGCATCTCTTGATAAAACTAGAAAAATTGTAGAAGAGTTAAGTAAAGATCTTGAGGTAAAATATATAATAATTAATAATAACGAAAAGCACCAAGCTCTTATGAGTAGCGATTTTGCTCTTGCCAAATCTGGCACCAATACAATTGAAGCAAGCCTGTATAGATTGCCGATGATTGTTGCTTACAAAATAAATTTTCTAACTTATAATATAGTAAAATTTATGATTAAGGTAAAGTTTGCAAATTTAATTAATATAATTATGCAAAGACAAATAATCCCTGAATTGATTCAAAACAACTGTAATTCAGAGAAAATATCACAAGAGATGGAATTGATTCTTAAAAACAAAAATATTCAAGATTCTCAAATTTCTCAATCTTTATATGCACTTAGATCAATGGGATTGGGGCAAGAAGAATCGCCCTCAAGAAAAGCTGCATGTGAAATAATTAAGCTATGCTCTTAAATAAAATCTTAATAATATTTATTGCGATAATTTATTTTTCTAATCAAAATCTATTGGCTTGTAATATTGAATTTTCCTCCCTTGTAACAAATGTTAAAACTGGTGAAATTATTGATGAGCATAATTCTCAAAAAATAATTTATCCAGCATCATTAACAAAGCTCATGACTATTTATATTGCCTTAGAAAAAATTGAAAATAATCAACTCGAATTAACAGATAAAATTATTATATCCGCTAATACAGAAGACATTGCTAGAATAAATAAAATCAATACCTCGCAAATTATTCAGGGCCAAGAGATAACGGTTCTAGAATCGATTGAAGCTTCGATAATAAAATCTTTTAACGAAGCTTCGGTTGCGCTTGCTGAAAAAATTGCTGAAAATGAGTGGAATTTTGCCAAAATAATGAACATAAAAGCCAAAGAACTAGGCATGAATCATAGTCACTTTCGAAATCCAACCGGTCTTCATGATGATGGGCAATTCACAACAGCCCTTGACCTTACAAAACTAACATTATCTCTCAACAAAAAATTTTTAAAATATAAAAAATATTTTTCAAAAAAAGAATTATTATTTAATGGCAAGAAATATCAATCTGGAAATAAATTTGTATTGGATTATGAGGGTGCAACTGGATACAAAACCGGTTACACAGCAAAAGCAGGCTATAATCTTATAGCTGGAGCAAAAAAAGATGATGATGAAGTGATAGCAGTTTTAACTGGCTGTAAAAATTCTGAAACTAGAGATGAAATGATGAAAATTATAATTGATAATGCCTTTGAGAAAATTCAAAATCAAAAAAATAATCATTTGCAATAAATTATTTTTTGTCTTCCTCTATTTCTTGAAACTTCTTCCAACCAACTTGATACTGAGAGTTTGACTTAACATTACTAGACCATGATTTATTATTTCCATCCCGCTTTTTATGGAAAGAATTAACCTTATCTTGAAACTTTATTTGTGGATTTAAAATTCTTACCTGCGCAACAATTTCAGTAGTTTTACTTGCAATTTTGGTATTTATTTTTCCCTGAAGAGATGGATTAAATATATTTCTAATATAGCTTGTAGTATTAATGAAAAAATCGGCGACATCAGATGTTTCAAAATCTCCACTACCTACAACATCTCGCGAAACAGATAACAGCTCGAAATAGCGGGCAAAAAGCTCTGAGAGGAATTGGTGAGATGGATATTGCTTCAAAGCATCAATCATCAGCCTCTTTGTTTGCGATTTTAATGTAAGCAATTCGGGACTTCTTCCCTTCATATCAAAACCAACAGCTTTTCTAAAACCAGAATTTTCCAAACTAATTCCACTCTCAAATTCAAGAGCGTGAGCCATTTCATGGGCCATGACATTGTGGAGAAAGCTTTTTATAATAATTTTTTTTGAAATATTTGTAGAAAAAGTTCTCATTATTTTATTAAAAACCCTTGATTGTTCTGTTAAATAACAGCCCATATATGTATCCCAACCCTTGATAAGCTTTATTTCAAAAGATAAATCTTTTTCTTGAAGCTTAGTAAGAATAAGATCAAGTCCCGGTTTGAATAAATCTATTCTATATAAATCAGCAAAGAACCTTGCAAATTTATCAATTTGATTAACACCCTCAAATTTAATTTGCTTTGAAGCAATATCCGTTATAAATTTAGTGTTTACCGCTGACATTATTTTTTATTTATTGGCTTACAATAAAGCTCAAGGCGGTGACCTACAAGCTCATACCCCATATTTTTAGCAATTTTATTTTTTAATTCCTCTAATTCGATATTAAAAAATTCATAAATTTTACCGGTAGAAACATCTATTAAATGATCATGATGATCGTCATCTTGGGTGATTTCATAATGAGCCTTATTAGTTCCAAACTCATGCTTGGTTATTATCGATGCTTCTTCAAGTAACTTTAAAGTTCTGTATACAGTCGCGATGCCAATATTTGGATTTATCTTAACGGATCTCCTAAGAACTTCGTCAACATTTGGATGATCCTTTGACTCATTTATAACCCTAATAATTATTTTTCGATTTTCTGTAAGCTTGATGCCCCTTTTTTCACACATTTCTTCAATTCCGTTTTTCATATAATAAAATGTTGATTCTTTGATGTAATTAGGTTAAGATTAAGCCTTAAGCTTATTATTGATGAAGATTTTAATTATTCAGCTTTCACATACAAAACTGGATAACAATCTAATATAATAATAAAATTCTTTGAAAAATACTACTCTATATGGCTCAAAATCGCAAGAAAATAATTGAAGAAACTTCTCCTTTTTTAACTTTTGATGATGTTCTTCTTAAGCCTTTAATGTCAAAGGTTCTTCCACATGAAGCTGAAACCAAAACAAAGATAACAAAAAATATCGAGCTTAATATACCAATTATCTCAGCGGCAATGGATACAGTTACCGAAAGTAGACTTGCTATTGCAATGGCGCAAAATGGTGGTATTGGATGTATTCACAAAAATCTCTCAATCAAAGATCAGGCCGAAGAAGTAAGAAAAGTTAAGAAATTTGAGTCGGGAATAGTGGTTGATCCCGTCACAATAAATCAAGATGCAATTCTTGCCGATGCCTTGAATATAATGAAGAGATATGGTATATCAGGAATTCCTGTTGTAAAAAATGGAACAAAAAAATTAGTAGGAATTTTAACAAATCGCGATGTAAGATTTGCAAGTAACCTAAAGCAGCCCATAAAAGAATTAATGACCAAAGATAATCTTGTTACTGCAAAAATTGGAGTATCAGAATTTGAGGCAAAAAATTTGCTTCATAAAAATAAAATTGAAAGAATTATTATTGTTGATAATAACAATAATTGTGTTGGACTAATGACCGGAAAAGATTTAGAGAAAACTAAACAATTTCCCCTAGCATCTAAAGATAAGGATGGGAGACTCAGAGTTGCTGCGGCAACATCAGTTGGAAAGGATGGGATTAAAAGAGCTGAAAGTTTAATTGAGTCAGGCGTAGATATATTAATTGTTGACACTGCTCATGGCCACTCATACGGAGTATTAGAAACTGTAAGACAAATAAAAAAACTTTATCCAAAGCAAGATATAATCGCAGGCAATATTGCCACAAAAGAAGCTGCTAAAGCATTAATAGAGTCTGGCGCAGATGCAGTAAAAGTTGGAATTGGGCCAGGCTCAATTTGTACAACAAGAATTGTTGCTGGCGTCGGAGTTCCCCAACTATCAGCAGTTATGGATGTTGCCGAGTATTGTAATGATAAAAAAATTCCTTTAATTTCAGATGGCGGAATCAGATTTTCTGGTGATCTTGCAAAGGCAATTGCTGCGGGTGCTTCAGGAGTTATGTTAGGCGGTCTTCTTGCTGGATGCGAAGAAACGCCCGGAGAAATGGTTCTATTCAAAGGACGTTCTTACAAGATATATCGTGGCATGGGATCAATTGGCGCAATGGCTCGTGGCTCTGCTGATAGATATTTTCAAGAAGACGTGTCAGACAAAATGAAGCTTGTTCCAGAAGGTGTTGAAGGAAGAGTTCCATATAAAGGTCCAGTTTTTGACGTTTTGCATCAACTAATTGGAGGCCTTAAATCTGCAATGGGATATACGGGAAATAAAACGATAGAATTGATGCGAAAAAATTGTGAATTCGTCAGAATTACCAATTCCGGCCTCAGAGAAAGCCATCCCCATTCAATCACCATAACTTCAGAAGCTCCAAATTATACAACAGAAAACTAAAGTGAATTCACTATTTGAAAAAAAAATTCTAACTTTACTTTTCAGTGTATTCATCGCATCAATTGCTGCTGGAATAAATATAATTGCATTTCCTGCGATATTAATCGAAAACAATATTTCAAGTTTCTTTATAGGCATTACTTCAACCATAGAAATTATAGCTGGGGTTATAATATCTCTGTTTCTTAGTAAAATAATTCATAGAATTGGTACCCTCAAAACAGCAATTGCAATTGCCCTGGTATATTCTGTTGTTATATACTATATTTTTTTCTATCAAAACATTTATGTCTGGATAGCATTAGATGCGATATGCGGCGCCTGTTGGTTATCGCTATTTATTATCAGACAATCTTGGATAAATATTGTAATAAAAGAGAATCGCAGTATAATAATTGCATTAACCTCAACTATATTTTGCGCTGGGTTCATTATAGGCAGTTTTTTTATTAAAGAAATAGGAGCTCTTAACCACCGGTCACTAATATTATCCTCAACTCTTATAACATTTTCGATAATAGTTCTTTTTTATATCAGAAATTCACAGCCAAGAGAAATAGACTCTCAAAGACTTGCTTTTAGTGAGATTTATACCAAATCTAAAATTGCAACTATTTCAAGATTTCTTTTATCACTTCAAGTTAGCGCAATTATTTTTTTTACAATTGTAATTGGCAAATATATAAATATTTCCGTAGAAAATTCAGGACTTCTAATTAGCGCCTTTATGGCTAGTGGCTTTGTAGATTTGTATGCGGGATTTTTGGTGAAAAAATTCAATAGAATTAACATGATTAAAATAGGCTTTATTGGTTGTTTAATTTCTATGTCATCTGCAATGATATTTTATGAATCATATAAAATTTTATTAGCAATTTATTTTTTGTATGGATGTTTTTCGGCGCTAATTTTTATTGCAAGTTTAACAATTATCAATGAATCCTTCGATAAGGAAAAATTAATTTCAGCCAATGCTTCTTTTGAAGGCATCGGTGCCATCGGATCAATATCAGGAGCCCTTATAGGTGGTATATTTATCGAATTATTCAGTTTTTATGGATTTTTTCTATTAATAATAATTACCAATCTTTTGGCAATTTTTTATAATAAAATTAATTATTCAAAGTAAGTGAAAAAAAATAAAGTTAGGCTTGGACTAAATATAGATCACGTTGCAACAATCAGAAACGCCAGAGGTCAGAATCACCCCTGCCCCCTGAAAGCAGCAGTTATTGCAGAAAAATGTAAAGTAGATGGAATAACAATCCATCTTCGAGAGGATAGAAGGCATATAAAAGATTCTGATTTGAAGATTATCAAAAAATCTATTAAATTACCAATAAATCTTGAAATGGCTGCTACAAAAGAGATGCTGGATATTGCCTTAGAAATAAAACCTCACGCAGTCTGTATAGTGCCAGAAAAAAGACGAGAAGTTACAACTGAGGGCGGGCTAGATGTTGAAAAAAACAAAAAAAATTTACAAAAAATAATTTCAAAATTAAAAAAGAACAAAATAAAGGTTTCGATATTTATTGACCCAAATAAAAAACAAATTTTAGAATCAAAAAAAATTGGCGCTGATATTGTTGAAATTCACACCGGTGAATTTTGCAGAATTTTTGAAAATAATAAAAATAAAGCAATTAAAATTTTAAAAACAATTAAAGAGTGCGTAGAATATGCCAATTCTCTTAATCTAGAATGTCATGCAGGACATGGGCTTAATTACGAAACTGCAAATATCATTTCCAAAATAAAGGAAATTAAAGAACTTAATATTGGACATTTTATGATTGGTGAGTCTATATTTGAAGGGCTTGAAGAAGTAATTAAAAAAATGAAAAAATCAATAAGTTAAATTAACTATATCTAGTTAAAATTTTCCATTCTATTCTCAAGAATTTCCATAAATTCTTTTTTATCGAGACCGGGTTTAATTGGCTCAAGGAATCGAAGTTTTATTGTCCCCCTTCTTTTCATAATCATACTCTTATCCCAGAATTTTCCGGAATCAAGGACCGCAGGCACCACACAAACATTCGCAGAAAGATACATAGCAGCAATTCCCACTTGATAGGGAAATTTATCAGAATTTGCATTATAAGGAACTCTCGTTCCTTGAGGAAAAATTACAATATTATAACCTTTTGATAAATATGATTTGGTTTGCTTGAGCATGTCTTTTAGTGCAGATGATCCCGCCGATCTATCAACTTTAATACAGTTCATTCTGCTTACATACCATCCATAAACAGGGATTTTAAGCAACTCTTTTTTATAAATATATACTGGCGATAGAAATAAGGTATGAAATATTATAGTTTCCCACATTGATTGATGCTTGCAGGCTATTATGCATGGCTGTTTAGGAATTCTTTCTCTATCAATTATTTCATAATCAATTCCAACAATAAATTTTAGTGCCCACATCACAAATCTTGACCACACAACAGTGCATCTTGCTATAAATTCTTTATCTTTTATAAAAAAAGAAAGAATAACATAAGTTCCAACCAAAATTATAACTGAAATATAAAGTAAAAGCCAGAAAATAATAGATAAGAAAATCATCATTTTAAATTGGTGGTGCCGATTGAGAGATTCGAACTCCCGACCCACTGTTTACAAGACAGTAGCTCTACCCCTGAGCTAAATCGGCATATTTGAAGTGAAGCTTTATTTAATTGCAATATATATAAGTTACCAAGCTAGAATTTCTAGCTTGGTTAAGCTAATTAGTTTATAAAAAACTATTTTTTAGCAGCTGGAGCAGCTACTGGAGCAGCTTTAGCTTCAGTTTTAGCAGCAGCTACTGGAGCAGCTTTAGCTTCAGTTTTAACTTCAGCTTTAGCAGCTACTGGAGCAGCTTTAGCTTCAGTTTTAACTTCAGCTTTAGCAGCTACTGGAGCAACAGCTTTAGCTTCAGTTTTAGCAACTGGAGCAGCAGCATTAGCAGCAAATGCGAACATAGAAGCCGCAACAATTAAAGAGATTTTTTTCATAGTTATGAAAAATATTTTTTTATTAATAAAAAAATTAACCTTCAAAAAACATGAGGGCTAAGCAGTTTAATTTTTACAAACCAAAAAGCCACAATATTTTAACAACTTTTTTTATTTTGTAAAGTTTTTTTTAAGATTTTTTAAAGTAAATTTTTACTAAAAAAGACTAATTTTTTAAATATAATTTTTTTTGTATTTCTAAATAATTAAAAATGTATAACCTTTTGATAGGCGTCCAAAACCGCTTCATGCATCATCTCTGACATTGTAGGATGGGCAAATATTGTATGCATAAGGTCCTCTTCTGTAAGTTCTGCTTGCTTAGCGATAACGAAGCCTTGGATCATTTCCGTAACTTCTGCTCCAATTAAATGAGCGCCCAAAAGCTCTCCGGTTTTTTCATCAAATATTACCTTTATAAGACCGTCTGTTTCTCCAGAAGCAATAGCCTTGCCATTTGCCATATATGGGAATCTACCAATTTTTATTTTAAGGCCCATTTCTTTTGCCTTCTTTTCTGTATATCCTACGGAAGCGATTTGTGGATAAGAATAAGTGCAACCCGGAATATTGTCTCTTTTGATTGGATGTACTTTTTTAATATCATATTTTCCTGCTTTGCCAGCAATTCTTTCAGCGGCCACAATGCCTTCATGTGAAGCTTTATGAGCAAGCCATGGGGAACCAGCAACATCTCCAATTGCGTATATACCCTGCTCTGCAGTTTCAAGAAAATTATCTGTTAATATTCTTCCCTTCTCTGTTTTAATTTTTGTTTTTTCTAGACCAATATTTTCTATATTAGCAACAATTCCAACAGCCATGATGACATTATCAACTATTAAATCTTGACTTTTGCCAGAAATATCAATTGTTGCCACAACATGATCCTTATTCTTTTTAAAAGATTTTAAATTGGCTTTGGTAATAATTTTTATTCCCTGCTTTTCAAATGATTTATGCGCAATTTTAGAAATTTCTTCATCTTCAACCGGAAGAATATTATCAAAAATTTCAACAATCGTAACCTCACAACCCATATTTCTATAAAATGATGCAAACTCAACACCAATTGCCCCACTACCAACAACCAAAAGTGATTTTGGTAATGATTTTGGTGTCATTGCCTCTCTATATGTCCAAATCCTCTCCCCATCTGCTTCAAGGCCCTGTATTTGTCTAGCTCTTGCACCTGTTGCAATAATAAAGTTAGTTGCCTCAACCTGACAAAATTCTTTATTATCAGTGCTGACCGAAATTTTTTTATTTGTTACAAATTTCGCAAAACCATTTATGACCTCAATTTTGTTCTTTTTCATTAATCCCGATATACCACCAGTGAGCTTCTTTGAAACATCTCTTGAGCGCTGTATAATTTTTTGAAAATCAAATTTTATGTTATCAGCGGAAAACCCGAATTCGCCCAATTTATTATTCATAAGATGATTGATCTCAGAGCTTTTTAGTAAAGCTTTTGTAGGTATACATCCCCAATTAAGACAGATACCTCCAAGATGATTCGCTTCAACAATAACAACCTTCATTCCCAATTGCGAAGCTCTAATTGCGGCAACATAGCCGCCCGGACCGGCACCAATAACACATAAATCAAATTTTTTAACTTCAGTCATTTTCGATAAATTTTATAGAAATTATTATTTTAACTTTGTACAATAAAGATAAATATATATATTTTTAGTAACTAAGTCAATATTTTTTTAAAAATGAACTTTGAAATAGACAATTTAATATCGCAAATAAAAGCATCCCTTCAAATTATTGAGAGGTGTCTTTGACATTAATAGCCTAAAAAATAGAATTGAAATACTGATAAAAAAAACTGAAGAAGGCGATTTGTGGAGCAACAAATTAGAAGCCCAAAGAACTCTTAAAGAAAAATCAGTAATTGAAGAAAAAATATCAGATTACGAAAAATCCCTAAGTGATCTAAATGACTATATTCAATATTACCAACTTGCCAAAGCTGAAGATGATAATATTCTTATTGAGGATATTTTAAAAAATTTATTAAATCTTAAAAAGGAAGTAGAGTATCTTGAAATCAAAAGTTTATTTAGCGAAGAAAATGATTTAAATTATTGCTTTGTTGATATAAATGCGGGAGCCGGTGGTACTGATTCTTGCGATTTTGCGCTTATGCTTTTGAGAATGTATCAAAGATTTGCTAATCGACATAATTTTAAGGCTGAAATTGTCTCAATGCTTGATGGAGAAGAAGCTGGGATTAGGGGGGCAACTTTAAAAATCTCTGGTAAATACGCTTTTGGGTGGCTAAAAAACGAGAGCGGCGTTCATCGATTGGTGAGAATATCTCCTTTTAATGCAAATGACAAAAGACAAACAAGCTTTGCTTCTGTTTGGGTATATCCAGAAATTGAGGACGATATAGAAATAGAAATTCTTGATAAAGATCTAAGAGTTGATACATATAGGGCCTCTGGCGCGGGTGGACAACATGTTAATAAAACTGACTCAGCCGTAAGAATAACTCACTTACCCACAAATATTGTGGTTCAATGCCAATCTGATCGCTCTCAAATTAAAAATAGAGCAGAAGCAATGAAAATGCTTAAATCAAGACTTTATGAAGCTCAAATAAAAAAGAGACAAGAAAAAATTAATGAGGCGGAAGCAAATAAAACAGACAATAGCTGGGGGCATCAAATCCGCTCCTATGTATTACATCCCTATCAAATGGTAAAAGATCTAAGAACTGGTCACGAAACAGGAAATACACAAGCTGTTCTGGATGGAGCAATTGATGATTTTATAAAAAATTCTCTTATTAAGCAAGATATTTAGGTTGTTATAAGAAATAATTTATAGAAAAATTAAATATTTAAATTAATATTTAAAAAACTTTTATAAAATAATAAATAAAAATTAAAATGCGTTGTCCATTTTGTGGAAATATTGAAACTCAAGTTCGTGACAGCAGAATATCAGATGACGGTGAAGCCGTTAAAAGAAGAAGATATTGTATAGGCTGCGATTCAAGATTTACAACCTATGAAAGAGTTCAGCTAAAAGAAATTATCGTTGTAAAGAAAAACAATGAAAAAAAAATATTTGATCCTGAAAAATTAAGAAAATCTATAGAAATGGCCGTTAGAAAAAGGCCCGTCACTGAATTACAGGTTGAAAAAATTGTCAACAATATTGTTAGACAGCTTGAGCTAGAAGGAGAAAACGAAGTTTCTTCACGCAAAATTGGTGAAATGGTTATGAATTCTCTTGAAGGTCTTGATAAAGTGTCATTTGTAAGATTTGCCTCGGTATATAAAAACTTTGAAAAAGCCGATGATTTTCAGAAATTTATAAAACAAATTGCCAAAGATTGATTTTATGAATATTAATGAAAAACAAAAAATTAAAAGATCTCTAAATTTTTATCTCGAAAATGGCTTAAATGAAGTTATCATGTCTAGTAAAAAAACTTTAAAGAATAAAAAAAATAATATTTCACAAGAAATATCAATTAAAACAAATTTTGAGCAAAAAAAAATTACTAAAATCTTCGATGAAAATAAAGTTGATCTCAGTAAATCTGCAAATATTAAAACAATATCATCAAGCTCTGATGCCATAGGTATTCTTGCAAAGAAAAACTTGGAAGATTCTGATATCAAAAAATTTATTCCTATTAGCAAAATTATCGAGGATGCAAAAAATTCTGCTAAAAAATGCAATAACATTTTTGAACTAAAAAAAGCTGTTGAGAATTTTGATGGCTGCAATCTAAAAAAAATTGCTACAAATACTGTTTTTTGCGATGGGAATCCAGACTCTAAAATAATGGTTATTGGTGAAGCACCAGGAAATCACGAAGATCTTCAAGGAATTCCGTTTTGTGGTGAAAGTGGAAAATTATTAGATGCAATGTTTCAAGCTATTGATCTTGATAGAAGTAAAATTTACATTACTAATGTTATTTTTTGGAGACCTCCTGGAAATAGAAAGCCCACGGAAGAGGAGCTATCTGTGTGCAAGCCATTTGTTGAAAAACATATAGAATTAATTAATCCCAAATTAATTATTCTAGTAGGATCAACAGCTATGTCAGCAATACTTGGAATCAGCGATCCAGTTACTGGAATCAGGGGTAAAATAATTAAGTATCGCATGAGTAATATTGATAAAGAAGTAGATAGTTTTGTAATTTTTCACCCATCTTATTTAATGAGACAATCAAGTAAAAAAAGGATTGCTTGGCGCGACATGTTAGAAATAGAAAAAATTATAAAACAATAAACCATAAAAGTTTGCAATAATTTATCAATTCTATGCCTAAGTCATACCTTTTTTGGTAACAACAATTATTGTTACTATCACTATAGCTTTCTTGCTTGGATTTTTAGTAAATAGATTTGAATATTGTCGAAATTTTTTATATCAAATTTCAAATGGTTTTATTAGATATTTGATATGCCACTATTATTTTTTACATCTTAAAGTTTGGCGGAAGGAATGACCTAATCTGCGAACTTTTCTCCTGTTTTGGCGATGTAGGCGTATAAAAGCTTGAGAAGGTGTTTCAACTGCACCTTCGAGTTAGAGGATGAGGCATTGTTTTAAGTGTGAATCCCTTTTTGCCAACCGAACCTTCCACTGATTCAAAACACTACAAAATAGACATAATTGGATATTTATATGGACATTTGTTTATTTGTTTGGTAAAATAATTGCTTAAAATTTGGCAACTTAAGCAAAATAACAAATGACCGACTACCAAGTCACAATAACTAACGATATTCTCAACATCATCAGCGAGCTTGATGAATTTAAAGGCAGATGGCAGGCAATTAATACCTTGTCGCTGGATCGCTTGAGCTTGCTTAAAAAATCGGCAACTATTGAGTCAATTGCATCAAGCACTAGAATTGAAGGTGTTAAATTAACCGATGAGCAAGTTGAAACTCTTCTCTCTAAAGTAAAAAGAAAATCATTTAAAAGCCGCGATGAAGAGGAAGTTGTTGGTTATTCTGACGCGATGGATTTGATTCTGGAAAATTTTGAAGATTTAAAAATTAACGAAAATCACATCAAACAACTTCACACGATTCTTCTAAAGCATAGCTCCAAAGATATTCGCCACAGAGGAGAATATAAAAAACTCAATAATCACGTGGTGGCAATCAATGCAAATGGCAAAGAAATTGGCATAGTTTTTAAAACCGCCACGCCCTTCGAAACACCAATGAAAATGAATGATTTGGTTGAATGGACTAACAAGGCTTTAGAGCTTAGAAGCACCCATCCACTAATCATCACCGGAATTTTTATCGTAATCTTTTTGGCAATTCATCCATTTCAAGATGGCAATGGCAGATTATCGCGCATTTTAACCAATCTGCTTCTTTTAAAACTTGGCTACAGCTACATTCAATATAGCTCTCTGGAAAGTGTCATTGAGCACAATAAAGATCTCTATTACAAAAATTTACGCGACTGCCAAATCACTTTAGATTCTAAAAAGCCAAAATTTGAAAACTGGATTTTGTTTTTTCTTAAATCGCTCAAAAAACAAAAGGACAATCTCGAGAAGAAAGTTAAGGCCGAAAAAATCCTGCAAGAAAATTTTGATGACCTGCATTTGGAAGTTTTAAAGATTCTCAAAAGCCACAAGAAGCTAGCGGTATCTGATATTCAAAAACTGACGGGGGCAAATCGCAGCACTCTAAAAGTTAAACTGCGTGACTTGGTGGAAATGAAAAAAATTAAAATGTTCGGTAAAGGACGTGGTGTGGTTTATGAAATTTTTTAAGAAAAAATTATGAATTTTTTACTTAATAATTTTACTGCGATAGCGACATTCATTACAGCTTTAGTAGCGTGTGGTAGCTTTGTTTTCTCGCTTATAAAGTGGCTAGATTCACGAAACAGAGAATTGGGTAATCAAAAATATCTGCAATACAGAGAGTTGATCCGGGTAATTTGTGCATGCGATGGAGAGGAAAAAACTTCCCCACCTGAACAGTTGCTCTGTATCATTCTTTTGAAGGAGTTCAAAGAATATTATAAAACAACTGAAGAAGTATTCTCCAATCCTCAACTGATTGAGCGTTCAAATGGCGGCTGGAAAAAATACATTCTGCCGGAAATACAAAAAGTTTTAAGAGAAATTAAGCAAGAGCGGAAACGGTAATAATTTGTTGTCGCCGATTTCTCCAAATCTCCGATTCACCTGCACCGAGTTTTGATCAATAATATCAAGGTTCTAAGCAACGTCGCTTATAAAATAATTCTCCAAATTTCTCCATTTCAAAATTTTTCAACTGCACTTTCTCGATAATCAAAGTTCGCAAAAGGACTCTCTTGCCTAGCGCTTACACTTAATTTCTAATTTTTCGGAAGTGCAGATAGAGCCAGACTGGCTGCGGGGTGGAAGGAGACTGGTTTACAAAAAAGTTCGTAAAAATCATCAAATTAACTTAATCCTTGTGGCTCCAGTGTCTACAGGGTTATGGCGGAAGAGGCGGGATTCGAACCCGCGATACTTGTTACAGTATACACGCTTTCCAAGCGTGCGCCTTCAGCCACTCGGCCACCCTTCCAAACAAAAACTAAAATATTTTTAATCGCTTTTCTTAAAATTGCTTTGCAATTTTTACGAAGACAATTAAAAACATATTCCTATATTACGCAAGATCCAATTAATGAATCTTACTTAATTTTTTAGTAATATAATATTGTTGAGCAATGGATAGAAGATTACTCCATGTCCAGTAAATAACAAGTCCCGCAGGAAATGCCGCCAAAATTACAGTTAAAATATATGGCATGAATTTAAGAATTTTTGCCTGAATTGGATCACTAACAGCCGGACTTAATTTTTGTTGCGCAATCATTGTTATACCCATTAAAATAGGCCAAACCCCAATCGCAAGAACTCCACCAACATGGTATGGCAATAAACCAAAAAGGTTAAAAATTGAAGTTGGATCAGGCATCGATAAGTCCTTTATCCATCCGTAAAAAGAGGCATGACGCATATCAAGTGTAACAAAAATAACTTTATATAGTGAAAAGAAAATTGGAATTTGTATTAAAAGCGGCAAACAGCCAGAAGCTGGGTTAACTTTTTCTCTTTTATACATCTCCATCATTTCTTTATTTAAAGCCAGTCTATCATCTTTATTTTTCTGGCGAATTTCATCTATTTTTGGCTGTAATTTTTTAATTCTTGCAATTGCTTTAAATGATTTGTTTGCCATTGGAAACAGTGCGGCCTTAACAATTACAGTTATTGCAATAATTGCCAATCCAAAATTTCCTAATAATTTATACAAAAAATCTATACCAAAAAATAATGGCTTTGTTAAAAAATAAAACCAACCAAAATCAATAGCTCTATCAAAAAGTTTTATATTAAATTTATGAGCATATTCATCTATTAGTTTTACTTTTTTTGCACCGGCAAATAATTTATGCTCAAAAACTAACTCTGAATTTGCGGCCACTAAAAACTCTTGACTTACGAACTCTGAATTAAAAATATTTTGATTTAATGAATTTTGTTTATAAGAAAAATCAGATTTATAATTATATCTTTCATCGGCTATTATGGCACTTAACCAATATTTATCTGTAATTCCTAGCCAAGTAGAACCATCAGAATTAAAAGATTTATCTCCATCTTTAATGGCATCTTTGTAATTAATTTCATTCAAAACAGAGTTGAAAACGCCGAGAAAGCCTTCATGAAGAATATAGTTTGGCTTTGAAATTACTGGCAAGGAACGATTAATTCTTCCATAATTCGCAATAGCAATTTCTTTATTTGAATTGTTTTTCACTTTTTGCTTTATAAAAAACATAAAATTTTCATCTAAAGCAATTTCTATTATAAAATCAATATTTTGTTTATTTCTCCACGATAAAGTTAATGAATGATTTTGATCAAGCGTCGCAGAACTTGATTTCCAAATAGTTTCGGGATTTGGCAGATCGATTGAAGAGCTAGATAACCACCCAAAATCCGCAAAATACCTTTCTTTGCTATTTGAAGGCGAAAATAATATTACCTCTTTTGAAGAATCTATTTTTTCAAAATATTTTGCCAATGTTAAATCATCGAACCTCGCACCTTTTAAATATATAGATCCATGAAGTTCCTGATTTTTTATAGTTACCCTTAACGACTTATCATCTTTTATTATTTGCTGTCTATCTTTAATAGATAATATGGCATTGTCTTTTTGTTGAATGGCTTTATTTTCTATAAAATTTTTTGCGTTAGAAGAGTTATTTTCCGAGGAGTAATTAGATGCCTTAATCATAGCCTCCTTCTTTAACTCCTCTCTCTTTTCTATTTTTGGTTTTTCATAGAACCATGTCCAAGAAAGAAGAATCGCCATCGAAATTGCCGTAGCCAATAAAAGATTTTTGTTGTTTTCTTGCATGATAAATAAAAAAGATAAATTTAATTAAATAACAATATAGTATGGTATGATTTAGCGCCATTTTTAAGGATATTAATAATATTGTTTTTTTTTAAAAAATCAATAAATATCAATTGCAATAGGCTCTTTCAGAAATTATGAAAATTTACAAAATCTAGAAAAAACTATTTAACAAGACATTCGTCAATTGCCTCTTTTATTTTAGAAATAGGCTTAATTCTGAGATTCTTGAGCACTTCTTTTGGTATATCTTTAAGATCTTTTTGGTTGCTTTTTGGAATTAATACAGTTTTTATTCCTCCGCGCATTGCTGCCAAAAGCTTTTCTTTAAGCCCTCCAATTTCAAGAACCTGTCCCGATAAAGTGATTTCCCCGGTCATAGCAATATCTTTTTTTATAGGCTTGTTTGTTATAATTGATGCCAATGACACACATAGCGCAACCCCAGCAGAAGGACCATCTTTCGGAGTAGCACCTTCAGGCACATGAATGTGAAAATCATATTTGTTAAATTTCTTAGGATCAATTCTTAACTCTTTAGAAATTGACCTAATATAGCTAACCGACGCAAGAGCTGACTCTTTCATAACATCTCCAAGCTTACCCGTAATTTGTATCTTTCCAGAACCCTCAAATTTTAGAGTTTCGATATCAAGCAAATCTCCTCCATATTCCGTGTACGCCAAGCCAGTAGCAACTCCAACCATATTACTTTCTTTAGCAATTCCAAATTTAAATTTCTCAACTCCAAGATATTCAGAAATATTAGTATTTGTAATATGAAGCTTCTTTATTTTTTTTGTGACTATTTCTTTTGCAGCTTTTCTAGCAAGTTTATTTAATTCTCTGTTAAGATTTCTAACTCCGGCCTCAAAAGTATAATTTCGAATTATTGCAAGAAAAGCCGCATCATCAATGATCAGTTCATTTTTTTTCAACCCATTCTCTTCCATTTGCTTCATTAATAGATGTTCTTTTGCGATGTGCATCTTTTCATCTTCGGTATAACCCGTTAGCTTTATTATCTCCATTCTATCTCTTAGAGGAACAGGAATGGATGCAACGTTATTAGCGGTTGCAACAAACATAACTTTAGAAAGATCATAATCGATTTCTAGATAGTGATCAGAAAAACTAGAATTCTGCTCGGGATCAAGAACTTCAAGAAGTGCCGATGAAGGATCTCCTCTTAAATCATAGGACATTTTATCAATTTCATCTAGAAGCATTAAAGGATTCACAACTTTTGCTTTACGCATAGATTGAATCATGCGTCCCGGCATAGATCCTATATACGTTCTTCTATGTCCCCTAATTTCAGATTCATCGCGCACCCCACCCAACGAAACCTTAACATATTTTCTGTTAAGGGCATCAGCTATTGATTTAGCGAAAGAGGTTTTTCCGACTCCAGGAGCGCCCACAAAACACAAAATCGGACCTTTGGAATTCTTTGATTTCATTTGAACAGCAATAAACTCTAATATTCTTTCTTTGACTTTATCTAATCCAAAATGGCTTTTGTCAAGAATTTGATGAGCCTTTTTAAAATCATTATTTGGTAAGGTCTGTTTATGCCATGGCAGCTCTATAATCCAATCCAAATAATTTCTTATAACACTTGATTCAGAAGCATATGGATTCATTTTATCAAGCTTGGATAATTCATTATTACACTTTTCCAATACCTCTTTTGGCAATTTAAGCTTATTTATTTTTTTTCTTAAAATCTCGACTTCATTTTCTTCGTCCTGTCCAAGCTCTTTCTTTATTTGCTTTAGCTGTTCATGTAAATAAAAATCTTTTTGGGTTTTAGTAACTTTATCTTGAATTGTTTTATTTATTTTTGCTTCAGTTTCATAAATTTCAAGATCAGTTTTTATTAACTCTAAAGTCTTATATAGTTTTTTTGTTAAATTTTCCTCCTCAAGAACAGATTGCCTCAGGTCTATTGGGCTATTTAAATATGTCGCAATAATGTTACTTATATCAAAAGGAGACTGAGCTTTTACAAGAAAAGAAAGAACATCAGCGTTGATTCTCTTATTAAAATCAGCAAGTTTTGTGAAATTCTCGACACAGCTTTTAATCAAACCCAAAAGCTCTTTATTGTTTTGATTACTGAAAGCCTGATCCTTCAAAATTTCTACCAAAGACACAAAAGCTCTTGGATTATCTACAACTTTTAAAAACCTAGCTCTTCCAATGCCCTGAAGAATTAGTTTCAATGTCCCATCAGACATTTTGCTATATTCTATAATATTACATAAAACACCAATCTTGTAAATATTCTTTTCATCAAAACCATCAAAATCAGGATTTGTTTGAGTTACAGTAAAAATTGGAGCATTAATTTTTCTTGCCTCCTCAACAGCAGCAACAGATTTAGGTCTTCCGACAAGAATTGTCGTGGTCATACTTGGAAATATTACAACATCTCTAAGTGGCAATGAATAAAAATTATTTGCTCCAATATTTGTTGATTCACCAACGCTAATAGAATCTTTTTCTGGTTTATTTTTTTCGTCCATATAAAATATGTCTAATATTAATATTTATCTAATAGAATGCTTTTAATTTCTGTACTTGCTCTAACAATTTTAAATTTAGCTACATTGCTAAAAATTTTTAAAAACAATAAAATAGTTAATAAACTAATAATTGAGAATTCTCTTTACGAAGAAAGAGTAAAAAATTTAAACAATGAAATCAACGCTCAAAATCAAAAAATTAACTCATTAATTATAGATAATAACGAATTTAGAAATTTAAAGGGCCAATTTGAAGGGGCATTTAAACAATCACAAAACGAATTAAATAACCTTATTCATGAAAAACAGTCTTTGACTAATAAAATCAGTGATATGCAAGCTATGATTATTGATTATGAAAAAAATAAAGAAAGATTATCACAAAATTTTGAAAATTTAGAAAAGGAAAAAAATGAATGGAAAATAAACAAAGACCTAAGGCTTCTTGAGCTTTCCGAAGAATTAATTAAGAAAAATAATGAATATCAAGAAAGATCAACAAAAAATAATCAGCAACAAATCATACAAATTACCAATGAATTATTAAAAAATTTTGAATCAGTTTTTGTAAAAGTGAAAAGTCTCGATGATGATGTAAAAAAATCTCTTGATATATCTAACCAAACAAAAAATGCACTTCTTAATCCAGCAAAAGCAGGAAGAGCCGCAGAAATAACTCTTGAAAATATTCTAAAATCATCTGGACTTAAGGAAAAATCAAAATTTGAAGATATAGGAGATTACATTTTGCAATCTCATTTTATATTTCATAACGACAATAATACCGAAGAAAACAAAAGACCCGATGCATTAATATTTCTTCCAAATGATATGATAGTTATCATTGACAGTAAATCATCTACCCAATTTATAGATCTTGAAATTAGTCTAAGAAATAATGATCCAGCCGAAACAAAAATTATTTATCTTAAAATCAAAGAAAGCATGAGAAGGCATTTAGAATCTCTTAAAAAAAGAAATTATAAAAATGCCCTAATCCAAGATTTACATGTAAAAAATATTGAAAACTATAAAATAATGAATGTTATGTTTTTGCAAACTGAAAAAATGCTTGATGTCATTAATGAAATAGATCAAGAATTTTGCTCAAAAGCAATGGACGAAGGCGTTGCTGTTCTTAGTCCAATTGGATTAATCAATCTTTTAAGTCAGGCAAAAATTATTATTGAACGAATTAAACAACAGGAAAATATTTCAGAACTAAAAAATGAGATTCAAAAATTAATTGATCAAGTTTTGTTAGTGATTCAGGACACAAAAGATATTGGAAGATTTTTAAATAAAACTTTTATTTCTTATAATAAAATTGGCAGAAGATTTAATAAAAATATAAATAAATCGATAAGAAATATTCATGATCTAGGAATATCTGGACAAAAAATTCCGGATATTGATCTTCTCGAACAAAGTGAAGAAGCAGAAAACCAATAGATTCGAAACTACAGCGTTTAAAAAAGTAAATTATTTTTAATCAATGTAACTAATTTAAAAAATATTACGAACTAGTTAAGTGAGATAAAAATTTATAAAATTTATCTTATTTAACTATTAATTAATCAAAGGAGATTCATGAAATCTAATAAAATCATTACCGCAGCTCTTGCTGGATTATTGGCAACTAATGTTGCCGTTGCTACAAATTCATATGCAGCAGAAAAAAATAAATCTGGCTGCAATTCTAAAGATGAAGCAAAAATGGAAAAGGCAAATTGTAAAACCGCTGATGGCAAAGAAAGACATGCCTGCAAAGGAAAGAATTCTTGCAAGGGAATGGGATCTGATGGCAAAAATTCATGCAAAGGTAAGGGCTCTTGTGCAACCAATACAGCTAAATAAGAAATATTAAGATGTCTTTTGGACTGGGCCTGCGCTCTATACATTACAATTATATTTTAAAAAACAGGCCCAGCGTAGATTGGTTTGAGATCATATCAGAAAACTTTATGGAAACAGAAGGACCAGCCCTTAATAACTTATCAAAGATTAAAGAGATTTATCCTATAGTTATGCACGGCGTTTCTCTTTCTATTGGATCGATAAATTCTAATAATTTCGAATATTTATCAAAGCTTAAGAAATTAATTAAATTTACCAATCCGCTATGGATCTCAGACCATCTATGCTTCACTGGAACTGGAAAAAATAATACCCATGATCTTCTTCCTATACCATACACAGAAGAGTCTTTAAATCATGTTATAAGGAAAATAAAAGAGGTTCAAGATTACTTAGAGATGGAAATAGCCCTAGAAAATCCTTCAACTTACCTCGATTTCAAAAGCTCACAAATGCAAGAATCAGAATTCATATCAAGAATGATAGAAGGTGCGAAATGCAATTTGTTGCTAGATATTAATAATGTATATGTTACATGCTACAATCACGGACTTAGCCCAAAAAAATATATTGATGATTTAAATATTAAGAGAATAAAACAAATACACCTTTCGGGGCATTGCAATAAAGGTACTCATATAATTGATACTCATGACAACTTTGTAGTAGAAGAAGTTTGGAATCTATATAAATATACCATTAATAAATCGCAAAGAATTATTAATACAATGATTGAGTGGGATGATAATATTCCAGAGTTTCCGGTTTTGTATCAAGAGTTACAAAAAGCAAAAATTGCAGCAAAAAATTGTAAAAATTACGAAATTCCAAAGATTGAAATTTTCTCAAGAAGAAATTATAAAACTTTTGAAAATCTCAAGTCTTCACAAAAAATTATGGAGCACTCAATATTAAAAGGTCAGAGCCATAATTTAAAAGCATCGCAATGGATAATTGGTAAAAAAAATTTTTCAGCTAAAAATAAATTATCAGTTTATATTAATGCATACCGAATTCGACTCGAAGAATCTATAACTGAGGATTTTCCTGTGCTTAAAAAATATTTAGGTGAAGAAAAATTCAAAATTTTAGTTAATGATTTTGTTAAAAATACAACATCAACACATTATAATTTAGCTAAATATTCACAGAAATTACTTTCTTTTACAAAAAAGAAACTTCATAAAGATAAATTTTCTCAAGAAATTTGTGAATTAGAAAGCTCTATTCTCGAAATTTATGATCAAGAAGAAACCACTCCGCTCTCGTCAGAAGATTTAAAAAATTTTACAGAAAAAGATTTATTTAATTCCAGATTACTTCCAAGGAAAGCTTTAAAGTTACATAAATTTTCATACCAAATCAATCAATTCTATCAGGACACAATGGATAACAATGTAAATGCTAAAAAAAATAAGGAAGATTCATATTTAGTAGTTTTTAGAGATAAAAATAAAATTTGGAGAATGCCGATGGAAAAAAATGAATTTATTATTTTAAGAAAAATCTTTAGTGGAAAAAGAATTGGTGAAGCTCTTGAAAGTTCTACAGCAAATAATCCAGATGACATTAAAAAATGGTTCTCGAGATGGATTAGTAACAATATTTTATCAAAAAATTAAACAAATTATATGAAATTCCTAATTAACTTTTTTATAACAAAACCACAAAATATCACTTCACATTTTAACTTTATTGGCCCTCTATTTACAAGAATAGTAGTTGGTTATGTTTTTATGAAAACAGGATTTTCTAAACTTGAAAATATAGAATTAATAATAGAAAATTTTAAATATTGGGGAATTCCTTATGCTGAATTTACAACACCTCTGGTTGCATACTTTGAGGCTATTGGTGGATTGTTTATTATTGCTGGATTCTTAACAAGAATATCAAGTGCCGCGCTATCAGTAATCATGGCGGTTGCCATAATATCTGTAAAAATTAGTGACATAGATTCCTTAGAAACCCTTTTTGGATTTGAAGAATCTACTTACTTTGCTGTTTTTTGTTGGCTAGCAATATCTGGTCCAGGAAAAGCCTCATTTGATCACCTTATTACAAGAAAAATTAAATAAATTATTTCTTAAATAATTTTTCATATTCTTTATAACCCTCTTTTTCAAGAGAATCTTTTTCAATAAATCTTAGAGAGGCCGAGTTAATACAATATCTCAAGCCTCCCCTTTCTCTAGGTCCATCATTAAACAAATGTCCTAAATGTGAATCAGCGACATTTGATCGAACTTCCACTCTATTCATTCCATGACTATAGTCATTTTTTGTATAAACTACATTATCTTCTATAGGCTTGGTAAAACTGGGCCAGCCAGTCTTAGAGTCAAATTTATCATTAGATGAAAATAGTGGCTGATTTGATGCAGCATCGACATATATTCCTTCTTTTTTGTTATCCCAATAAATATTATCAAATGCGGGCTCTGTTCCGCCCTCTTCGATAACATAACGCTGAAATTGCGAAAGATTTGTAGTATCTTTTTTATATTTTTTTGGGGAATTATCGGCCATAACTTGATAAGTGTTAAAATTTAAAAAAAGGGCTATAACAAATTTTATTTTTTTATGTAAAATATTCATATTAATATAAATTATTATTTCCCAAATGTAAATGCAAAAGCCTCAAGATCTGGCTCTGATACAATTATCTCAAGAGTAGAATTTTTTGCAAAATCTTGATCTATTAATTCAAATAATTTATGACTATCAACAATTATTGGTTTTTTACTAATTAATTTTTTATTTAACTTTATATAAACTTTTATTGGCTTATTATTTGCTGACCCCATAACAAGATAAACTTTCTTGCTAATAAAATTAATTTTTATTTTTGAATTCTTGGATTTAGAAATAATTTTTTGATCCTCAATCCTCCATTCTCCACTGAGAGCCCAGCTATTAATTGGTATATAGTCTGGATATGAATATTTAAAAGTCTCATCAATTTTATCCTGCAATGAAACAAAATTATAACTCCTCTCGTAACCCAAATAAGTTTCCGGCGTTTGGTTAAAAACAGTACTCGTGGATGGCAAATATTCAGTAATTTCACTGTTATTTTTAACCCCAAGAAGATATTTTATATTATTTTCTAAAATGTCATAGCTACCCTCTCCAAAATGAACATAAACAACATTTCCTTTCTTATCTATTAAATAATGAGCTGGCCAATATTGATTATTAAAATTATACCAAGTTTTCATTTGGTTATCAATGGCAACAGGATATTGTATTTTAAATCTCTCAACAGCATTTTTGACATTATCGTAATTTTTTTCGAAATCAAATTCTGGCGAGTGAACTCCTACTACTGTTAAACCCATTTTTTTGTAGTTATCATATAATTTTATTATATGTGGTAGCGTTCGCAAGCAGTTTATACATGAATATGTCCAAAAATCTACCAATACTACCCTGCCCTTTAATTCCTTTATTTTTAAGGGTTCGGAATTAATCCATTTATCAATTTCGATAATTTCTTTTGCTTTATAGGGCTTTTCAAGACCATTTATTAAAGATTGATGGTCTTGATATGAATAATTAGCAATAGCACTTATTGAGGATAATGAATTAAATATTAGTATAAAAAAAAATATTACAAGCTTTACTTTTTTCATAATTAAATTAAATTAAATGTTTATAAAACCAAACACTATGAAGCTAACTTATAATTCGTTAAATATTTAGCAATGGTTACAATAGACAAAAATAATGGTATTTTAAAAAATTTGTTTCAAGAATCTATTGATGGAAATAAAGAATCATATTCAAAATTTTTATATAATATTTCAAAAATAATTAGACCAATTATTTCAAGAAAGATTTCTTCAAGTGAAGTTGATGATGTCATCCAAGAAATCCTTTTGTCAATCGACAAATCTCTTCATACTTATGATTGCAGTAGAAAGATAATGCCTTGGATTATGTCAATTGTGAATTATAGAATTGCCGATCATCTAAGAAAACATTATTCGCAAATGCGTCATAAAAAAACCTATATAGAAAATATAGATTTTGAAGAAATAATATCAGATGTAACTAGTGTTGATAAAACATCCGAATTAATAGATGACATATTTGATGGAATGAGTATAAAATTGAAAACAATAATAACAATGATGTATATCGAGGGCTATAGCGCAAAGGAAGTTGCTAAAAAAATAGGAATGTCAGAATCTGCAATTAAAGTTGCCGCTCACAGAGAAATAAAAAAATTAAAAAATAAATATCTAAATATTTAGAAAATGACCATAGAAGATTTAATTAATAAATTATCAAATAATTTAATAAAAAAAACACCACTCGAAAATCCCTACAAGATAACAAAAAATCTTTTGATGTTCTCAGTATTTTATTACATTCTGTTGCAAATATTTCTTGGCTATAGAGACGATATTTCAGAAAAAGCTACTCAACCAATTTTTATTTTGGAATTTCTTTTAATTTTATCATTATTAATCTCTTCACTTTTCTCTCTTTCTTTATCTTGTTACCCCGACTACCACCAAAAATATTTTTTTACAAAAATTCCACAAATTATAATTATTATTACAATGATATTGTTTGTTGCAAAAATATTTATTGAAGAAAATCAAGCTATACAAAATCGACCTATTCATAATATTGAATGCTTTATATGTGTAATTTTATCTAGCATAATTCCCTCAATATATTTCTTTGCCAAGCTAAAGAAAGGCTATTCAATTAATTATTTAAGGTCGCTATTTTTTTCGATAATCTCTGCAGGCAGCTTTTCTTTAATGGCCCTTAGGATTTCAGAAAAAAATGATTCAGATTTTCACATAATTTTTTACCACTACAGCCCTATAATATTAATACTTGCTGTTGGTATTTTATTTGTAAATAATTTTTTAAAAAAGACTAAATCATAAAAACAAAAATTAAATGTTTAGACAAATAATATTACTCTAGGCATGGTGGAGGACAAGACCCTGTATACCAATTTTTCTTATGTTTTGGTGATGTGAGTAAATAAAGGCTTAGGAAGGCATTTCAACTGCATCTTCGATTTAGAGGATTAGACATTGTTTGAAGTGTGAATCCCTTTTTGCAAACCAAAATTTGCCGCGAGTTCAAATCCTAAATTAAATCTTTTAACCATCATTAAGTTGATTTTTTTGCAACTTTTTATAACCTGTCTTTACAAAAAATAATAAAAAGACTTAACCCGCTTAAAAACCGATTACATATGGAGTTAATAATCTGGTGGTCAGTTTACTAAATTGATAAAATTAAAATAAATTGCGATGATCAGAAGTTTAACCTCGTTTCGTTTTATAACGGCTTTTATAGTTTTTTTATTTCACTGTCGCATTCATTTTAATTGGACAGTAGGCTCAAAACTCGTTGATAAATTCTTCCTCAATGGTGCCACTTTCATGACAGGATTTTTTGTCTTGTCAGGCTTCATCATGGCTCATGTCTACAGCAATACAGATTTCACAAAGCGAGAAAATATCTTTAATTTTTACCTCAAAAGATTTGCTAAAATCTATCCCACCTACGTATTTGCAACGATTGTCTATTTTATATTTTTACACGATTTCACCTCAAAGCAAATAGCGAGAGTTTTTATTAATGACCCATTCTTGGTTCAGGGGTTTTTTCCAAGTATGTTTGCGGTTGGCATTAACGGAGGAACATGGTCTTTAACTGTCGAGATGTTTCTTTATTTTCTTTTTCCATTCTTAATTTTGCTCTCGGCAAAATCACCAAAGATATTAATTGCTTCAGTAATTTTTGCAGCACTTGCCAGCATAAATGTTCACTTAGACAAGTCTGATTACATATATGCCAACCCGGTTATAAGGCTTGCTGATTTTATGTGCGGAATGGGTTTTTATTTTCTGAAAGATAAATTTAAGGTTATCAAATTTTCTAACTTACTGCATTTGGTGATGGTAATTTTACTAATATGCGCCTGCAGAAAATTAGGAAATGATAATCAATATATGCGCGGACAGTTTATAATTGTTCCCTTATTTGGCGCGTGGATTGCCATGGTTTATCACTCTAAATCCAAGATTTATGATAATAAAATTTTAGAATATCTTGGTTTAATCAGCTATTCCTTTTACCTCTGGCAGTTCGTTGCGATGGAGTTAGGCAAGAAGCTAGTCAAGATTTATCCAGACATTAGTGTGCATCTCGTATTTTTGGCTGCTTTTGCTATAAACTTAGTAATTTCTGCTTTATCTTATCATCTCGTAGAAGAAAAAGCTCGTAAGTTCATAGTTGCTAAGTTTGTTCGCCAAAGAAATTCTTAATGACAGCCATAAAATTGGTTGCGGAAACAGAGAATTTAGGTTTCTGTTTCCGACCAAATTTTAACCCAAGATAAAGTCGTTTTGCGTCATCTCAAAGTGACCTTTTAGATCGATAGCAAAATCACTGTGCTGATCTTTGATCGTGGTATTTCCATTATCGTAGGTGAATTGCAGTGAGTCGAACGCAAGGTGATGCTCAACTCCTGACAGATCTATTTTATCTTTTCCTTGCTCAAAATCCTCGATTAAATCTTTAGCGCTTACAACCGAATCTTTGAGTGAAGAGAAATCAAAAATATCATTTCCTTCTCCTCCGCGCAGGATATCTTTTCCGCCATTTCCAATCAGAACGTCATTACCAGCACCGCCAATCAAGATATCAGAATCGCCAGCACCAATTAAAGTATTGTTGCCGCTGTTTCCATTCCATATTGAGGTATCGTTATTGCTGTCAAATTTGAGAGTAGTAAGATCGATGGTATCGTTATTATCGGCAAACTTGATATACTCAATTCTGTGGTACTGCTTATCGGTAGAATTATTTTCGTAATAGAACTGGTATTTAACAGTGATTGAATCGGTTGTATTGTCTTTGAAGTTAATGATTAGATCAGTTCCACTTCTTTTCAAAAGAAGGTCATCAGCTTTAAATCCAGAGCCTAAGATAATCTTATCATTCATAGCTCCATCATCTTGGCCGAAATGATTTATATCTTGGAAAGTGTCTTTGCCATCTCCTTTGTTGAAGATGTAGGTATCGTTTCCAGTCTCGCCACCAAATAGATTATCATTACCTTTGCCACCTTGTAAAATATCATCGTCCATCTGTCCATACAGGATATTATATCAATTATTCCCGTAAAGAATATCATTAAATCTGAGCCAAATCTTTTTTCGTAAACTCCTAAAGAAAATTTTGATACTTCTAGATCGGAAATTTCTCTTCCGAATGGTTGCCTAGCAAGTGTTTGCCAAACATTGACTAAATTCTCAAAAAAATTCATCGTTGGAAATATTTAGTCTATTACTTAAATCTAATTCTTCTGATTACAATGCTTTGTTCCAAGAACCAGATTCACTTAAAAAAGGCTTTTGGCTAAATTGACCATGTTCTTAATACTGAGGTGTAACTTTTTTTGATCCAAGTTTTTTTCGAAACATTCCGCAAATCTTCTATCAAACGATCCTTTGAAATATCTCGTTCTCTCAATTTAATGCCAAATCTTACTCTTTTTTCTTCATTTTTCATTTCTTTAGAAAAAGATTTTTTAACACATGAATTTTAGTAAAATTTTTAACAAAAAACAATTCAGCTTAACCAAGAGTTAGAAATAAGACAAAAAATTATAAATGTATTAACAAAATAATTCAAGAAAAAATTCCACAAACCTATTATTTCTAAATTTATGTTTTTTTTAAAAAAAATCTATCTTATTACATTTTTTTCTTCAAACTAATTTCTTGAATTATGAGAACTAGTAATCAAAATTTTAGAGTTGTCGAAATTCTCCTCTTTTTACTTCATTTCAACATTCATAGATTGAGGATAAGAAAAGCCAGCTCCCGTAACCACATCAACAGACCAGCCAATTAAGCCTCCAAAGATAATATTTCCCCATACAATCCCCTCATGTTTAGACTTAAATATTTGAGACCCCTTCAGAGAAGCATTTTGACAATTAATTGACATATCACCATAAGATTTCCTGATAAAAACTGATCCAGGAGTTGATGTGATCCATTCTCCCTTACTATTTATTAATTTACAGTCTGAATTATTAAGAGCGGTATTGTTTTGGGTAGTGGTGGAAACAGTAACTGATTGATTTTTACCACTTATAATTGATGCACAATTTGTAACTAAAATTAAAATTTGGAAAATCAGAATCTTTTTTAGCAATTTTTGCTGGATAAATTTTTTTATATCTGATTTTGTTAGATAGTTATTCATATTGATACATATTTTTTATAACCTTGTAAGTAATTTAAAGCAAAATTTATGGCGGATGGGGTGAGATTCGAACTCACGGTAGGCTCTCACCTACGTCGGTTTTCAAGACCGGTGCCTTAAACCGCTCGGCCACCCATCCAAACAGAAACTAAAATATTTTTAATCGCTTTTCTTAAAATTGCTTTGCAATTTTTACGAAGACAATTAAAAACTCTGGGCACGCGTCGCTAAACGCTCCTTTGCCCGCTAAAATCAGTGATTTTAGCTAAATAAAAATTTATTACTCTTCATTTTTCTTTGAAGGTAATCTTCTTTTTTTCTTTTTCGTTTCAGATGATTCATTTGCAATATCTTTATCTTGCAAATCTTCACCAGAATTATTTTCTATAGCTTTTTTTGATGAATCAGTATCATCTTGTGATGATTGCCTTTTTGATTTTTCTTCGGCTTTAATCAAGGCATCAACCTCTGACTCGGAACGGCTAACAACAAGCTTTAAGTTGAAAACAACATCAGAATGAAGGTCAATTTTTATAGAATAAACACCTATATCCTTGATTGGCTTAGAAAGAAAAACTGATGTTTTTTCAACTATTTTTTCTTTCAAAAATTCATTAATTTTCGTTGCGATAACTGCAGAGCTTACAGAGCCATATAAACGACCATCATCAGATGCGTTTTCTATAATAATAATGTTATTTCCAAAAACCTTATTTTTGACTTGATTTGCAAGGCTAAGTGCATTTTCATTAGCTTTTTCAAATTCAGCTTTTTTGCTGTCAAAAAGTTTTTGATTATTTACCGTTTGGCAAATTGCTTTTTTATTTGGTATAAGAAAGTTTTTTGCATAACCATTTTTTACCTCAACAATATCGCCGATTTGACCCAAATTTGAAACGCGTGCTGTAAGAATAACTTTCATTTTGTTAAATTTTTATAATTATAAAATTTCTTTGCTAACAGGAGAAATAAGAGCTAAATGGCGAGCAATTTTAATAGCGTTTGCCAAAGCTTTTTGTTTTTTCATGGAAACCTTGCTAACTCTGCTTGGAACGATTCTCCCTCTTTCAGAAAGAAATTTATTAAGTAATGCAATATTTTTGTAATTTATTTCTGCAAGAGAAATATTTTTAAGAGGACAAGATTTTCTTTTTCTAACAAAAACACTTTGATTAACCAAGGATACCCTTAGAAAACCCTCTTCAGATATACTTCCATCATTAACATGAAAATTTTTTTTGAATTTATTATCAGCCATATTTCAGTATTTAATTATAAGTCAAATTGAGATTGATCCTGAATAGAATCATATTTTCCGCCTGTTTCTTTCTTAGTTGTTTTTCCTGGCTTGAAGTCTTTTGCGCTTTTTGAAAGGAAAAGATCAGACTCAACAACATCAAATTCATTTCTTAAAGTAAGACTTCTAATTACGTCTTCATTAAATCCCATTACGCGATTAAGCTCAGCAACAGCGGAATATTCAGCATCAATATTAAGAAGAACATAATGCCCTCTATTATTTTTCTTGATTTTAAAAGCCAAATTTTTTAAGCCCCAATATTCTTTGGAAACTATTGTTCCATTTGCATCTGTAATAATTTTTTCAAATTTTTGTGACAAGTTATCAACATCGTCTGCAGTCATATCTTGTCTAGTAATAAACACGGTTTCGTATAATGCCATAAATATTATATATTTTAAAAAAACAAATATTTTAAACTTACTAATTAAAGTAGATAAATTGTTTTAATTCTCAAATCCTTATAAAAGGTCATACATTATATCTTTAAAAAATTCATTTGCAAGAGTTTTTTTATCTTAACTTTTTAAAAATTTAATTTTGATTAATAAAATTTTGATATATTAAAATTTATAAATTCAATTAACTTTTATTGATAAATATTTTAATTGTAATCTATTATGAAAATTCTTGATTTTGATGTTTCAATTTCTTTAGTTTCTAGCCTAAGACCAGCCGCCGTATAATCTTTAAATTCTACATATCCATTTTTATATTGCCGGTCTTCAAAGTCATAATATTGGAAATCATCTGCAATATTTATATCATAAATTGAGAATGTTGTATCAATCATTTTATTAGTAGTTTCTTCATAACCAATAATTGCCAATGATTTTTGACAATAGAAACACACAAACACTGTAAACAAGGCTGCTGATAAAGAGTTTGAATAAAGATTTTTATATTTTTGAGTTGACATTTTCATAGATTGTGGTGTAATATAATCTAATTATTTATAAACGAAAAAAGAACTAAATCAAGTTTTTTTTAATAAATCTGTATTTCGGGGCGTAGCGCAGTCTGGCTAGCGCATCTGGTTTGGGACCAGAGGGTCGGGAGTTCGAATCTCTCCGCCCCGACCATCTAATAATATTTCCCATTTTAAAATATCCAATAAAGCAAATAAGCCTTGTTTTTAAAAAAAATTTAATAAAAATAACATAATAAAATATTAGCATTAATTATATCTTTTAATTAAATGATATTTGCAAATTGATAATGATACAAATATATGATTAGAATATTTCGTCTCCCTGACTATACACAATATAAAATTTCATCTCTAAAAGAATTAGATAATTTTGAAAATATATTATGGATAGATCTTCAAAATCCATCAAAAGATGAAATTAAGGAAATTGAAGAGTTCTACGAAATAAGCTTTCCAACGCGCCAACAACAAGAAGAAATCGAAACAAGTTCAAGATATCTTGATGATAATAAATCTATTAAAATTAACTCGACCTTTTTAAACATAATTCCTCATAATGCCAAGGTAGAAGAGCATGAAATGTCTTTTATTATTACCGAGAAAACATTATTTACATTACGCTATTTTGATAGTAGGGTAATGTTAGAAACCGTAAAAAAAGTTAAACATTCTCCTTATAATTTTACAAGCCCTTCAAAAATTTTTATAAGCATCATTGAATCAAGAATTGATTTTGATGCCGATTTAATTGAGCTTGTTTCAAAATATATTGCCGATATTAGTAAAAAAATTAATTATAATCAAAATCTTGATGAAAAGATAATTTTAAGAATTAATGAATGTCAAGAGCTTACAATGACTCTTCGCGAGGCTTTATTTGATAAACAAAGAGTTATTTCTTCTTTTCTTAGAAATGATATTTTTCTTTCGGAAAATGAGGCAAGACTCAGAGTTGTTATAAAAGATATCAATTCATTAATCGAGCACGCAAATTTTAATTTTACCAGACTTGAATATCTTCAAAACAGCTTTCTTGGTTTAATTAATATTGAACAAAATAAAGTTATTAAAATTTTTACAGTGGCTTCACTTGTTTTTATGCCACCAACATTAATTGCAAGCGTTTATGGTATGAATTTTAAATTTATGCCAGAACTTAGCTCTTTTTTTGGTTATCCCCTAACGCTTGTTTTTATGCTTCTTTCCTCGGCAATTCCACTGCTATTTTTTAAAAAGAAAAAATGGTTATAATTTAATAAAATTATTTATTAAAAAAACTCATAGAATTTTTTAAATTTAAGTAAAGACCTAGATTTACCAATAAAACCCTTTAACTAAAAAAATTTCTAAAAGATTATTTACTGGCTGCCGGTTCTTCCTCCTGTAAATCCTCGCGTATTTGGTTCGCGTGCTTCAAATCCTGCGGGATGAACAACTGCGGTTCCAGGACGAACGTCGTGGCGCTGCTCATCGATACGGTAGGTGGCGGCGCGAGAAGAAGCGGTGGCGCTAGCAAATCTTCTACCACCATAAGAGGTGGCGGCGCTAGAAAATCTACTACCACCATAAGAGGTGGCGGCGCTTTGACCATAAGAGGGGGCACCTCTTTGACTGAATTGGGTGGCGGCGCGAGGATCGGCGGCTGCGCGAGATTCTTCAACATATCGGCGAGATTCGGCGGCGGCGCTAGAAGCGGCGGCGAAGCTAGGAGCGGCGGCTTCATATCTGCTAGAAGCGGCCTCATATCCGCGATGATCGGCACCATATCCGCGAGAATCGTCGAAGCTAGGAGCGACAGCTCTTTGTGGACTAATAGCATTAGCAATTATCAAATACTCACTAATACTAGCTTGTGCATCAAAATCCCCATCTATATCGTCAGGTGCATCTGCTTGACCTTGCACATGCTTTATTTCAAAATTTCGAGTATTTAACTTAAAGTTTCGCGCTGAAGCATGTTGTTTTTGAGCAACAATTAGAGGGTCTAACGCCCCTTGCTCTGCATCAATTTTTTCAGCGATACTAGCACCACCCCTTCTTATTCTTGAGGCCATCACATTAACTTCTTGTAACTCTTTTGATAAATCTAAAACAACTTTAATTGACGCAAGACTATTTTGAAGTTGAGTAAGCGTAGCTTTTTGAGCTGGTTTGCGACCTTCTAATTCAGCTTTTCCTTGTCTTAGAGTCGCTAATTCTTGTTGCAACCTTGCCAATTGCTGTCTTAGCTCTAAAAGAGGATCTAAAGGTAGTTCGAGATCCGGCGCACCATCAGCTGATGATTCTCCTTCATCTACTACCAAATGACGACCTCTTTCTGCAGATCCTCCAACAAAAGAAATCCCACGAGATCTTAAACTACCACCTCCCCATCTTCCATATTGACTTCGTCCTCCTCGTTCTTCTTGTAGTCTTTGCTGTCTTTGTTGTCTTTCTATTTCCCCCTCAAGTTTCCCGATCTGAGCATCTATTAGTCTTTGTTGGGCTGAATTTTGACTTATTTCTTGCTGATTTCGCTCGATTCGACCTTGCGCATCTTGAATTTGCCCAAAGATTTCATCATAACGACCTTCAACAGCTCTAACTGCACCAGCTCTTTGATCATTATTAGCATTAAAAACCGCTGTTGCTAACTCTATAAGCGGATCTGGATCTCTCCCTCGAAGACGAGCCACTTGAGCTTCTTGAATTTTTTGTTCAATTTCACTTCTTAATTTTGTATCCAAAGCTTGCAATTCCCTTAGACTTGAAAGATTTTTTTCTCCTTGTTTAATAGCATCAGTTAATATTATAGCTCTAAAAACTAGATTATCTCCATCTTCTTCAACATAAACTCTTTTTTTTGTACGGCCGTCTTGGTAATCAGTATAACCAGCATCAGCCACTTTTTCGTTTACTTGAAGAAATCTTTTCGCTAGCTCAAGTTTTTTTTCACCTAAAATTACCGCCTGTAATTCATTAGAAACCCCAATACCAACAAGTTCATTGTAAGGCGTATCTTTATGAGCTTCTATCTCTTCAAATTTTTTTTCTATTTCCAATAAATGATCTTGAAATAAAGATGGATTGCTTTTATATACAGATTTAGCATGATGAGGTTCATAATTAAAATCACCCTTAGCATTTCGCGTAACTATGATAAAATCATTTGCAACATTTGATAAAGTTATCCTAAATTGAGTAGAACTAATTTTTAGAACCCGTAGATCATCACCCAAATCAAGATTAGTGTCATTTTTATATTTTTCTAAAAATTTACTAATTTCACCAAAAATTTCCTTTTGTACTTTTTTTAGATTTTCATCACTTTGTCTTTTCTTATTAATTTTTTCAGTAAGATTTAATGGATTTCCTGAGCCCGTCATCAAATCTCTAATGGCTTTTACTGGGTTAGTAAAATTTGGGTCATGGGCCGCGTTAACACCACTTACAAGATATTTACCATCATTCATTTCTACATCAAACTCAACAACGCCATTACCATCATGATATTTAAATTTTATTTTAGTGGCTGTTTGATCTCCTCTATCTGATGCTATTTTTGTAATTGATATTTCATTGACTGCTCTAGGAGTTGCAGGTCCAACTACAAAAAACTCGTCATCATTTCTTTTTCCTAAAAGAGCTTCTTTTGCTTCGTCAAATAATTGCTTAATTCTATCATTCCCGCCGATTGATGCTCGATCTACTGCAACAGAATGACTTGAGGTTTGCACATCTTGCATCAAGCTTTGTAAGAAAGGGAGTTGAATGCTATTACTTGTATCAAGAACGGGGGGTAAAGCTGCTACTCTTCGATTTCGAAAGATTAAATTTTTTGTATTTTGCCAAGCAGTTGCAACAGCACCAAGATGCTGCTGAGGAAGGTCCGCAGCCCGCAGACCAGCCCCCACATTTTGAATTTTATATTTCCCTGATGTGTCCTTAAGAATTGAAAATCTTGCATTGGCACCGGGGTTATTTGGTATCTCTTGAAAATCATACCTAACCGTTCTATCTGGACTTATTGTTAAAGTAATTTCATAATGTGTCTGAGCTACTACTGCCGGATTTGTAAACGGCACTTGAATTTTTGATCCACTATCTAAATCTTTAAATAATACATCTAAATTTTGAAAATTTTGAGAATCTATTGTTCGCGAATAAGCATTAATCGCCTCAATCATTCTTCGAGAAGATTCATCCTTACCCCCCACCGAAGTAACTGTACCATTTCTATCAATTTCAAAGCTTCTTGTCGGATCAGATGGTTTTCTTGGCCTCCAATCAACTTTATAATTATCACCAACCTTTGTTATTTTTACATCTCTTAAAACTGAATCCACACCATAAGCTAATTTGACTGCAACCGGATTTACAGGGCTTTGAAACAATTGATATAATTTATCTATATTGGAGCGAACTTCTTGATTTTGAATTGGCATAAGAAAAAAAATTATTAAAAAAACTTATCTTTACTAATTATATCATAATTTTAATATATTAGCAATATTAAAATTTTTTAAAAATAAAATAGATAACTAAATAAAAAAAATAAAATGTCAAGTGAATTTGTAAAATCTAGATTAATAACCGTTGCATATGGAGATGGAATAGGTCCTGAATTGATGGAAAATTGCCTCAAAATCCTTAAGGAAGTTGGTGCAGATCTTGAATTTAATATTATTGAGGTTGGTAAAAATATTTACGAAAAAGGCTTTAACTCTGGAATTATGCCCTCGGCTTGGGATGATTTAAAAGCCAGCAAAATTCTTCTTAAGGCGCCAATCACAACTCCGCAAGGTGGCGGATTTAAAAGCCTAAATGTTACAATGAGAAAAAAGCTAGGATTATACGCAAATATCAGACCAGTATGTTCATTTTACCCATTTGTTAATACCAAGCATCCAAATATTGATGTTGTAATTATTAGAGAAAATGAAGAAGATTTATATACCGGAATAGAGCATAGACAAACATCGCAAATGCATCAAACATTAAAATTAATAACTGTTGATGGTTGCGAAAAAATAATTCGCTATGCTTTTGAGTATGCCATTAAAAATAATAGAAAAAAAGTCAGCTGTTTTTCTAAAGATAACATCATGAAGATCACCGATGGAATGTTTCACAAAGTCTTTGATAACATCGCCAAAGAATATCCACAAATAAAAACCGATCATCATATAATAGATATTGGTTGCGCAAGATTAGCCGCTCGACCTGAAATTTTTGATGTTATAGTAACTTTAAATTTATATGGAGATATAATATCTGATATTGCTGCAGAAATTTCTGGATCTGTTGGCCTTGCAGGCTCTGCTAATATCGGTAAAGATTTCGCAATGTTTGAGGCGATTCATGGTTCGGCACCAGATATTGCCGGCAAGAACATTGCCAATCCATCTGGACTCATAAATGCAGCTATCATGATGTTGCTTCATATTGGCCAGTATCAAGCTGCTACAAAACTCAGAAATGCTTTATACAAAACAATTGAAGATGGAATTCATACTCAAGACATCTATAACGAAAAAACAAGTAAAAAAATGGTTGGAACAATTGAATTTAGCGACGAGCTAATTTCAAGAATAAATCAAAGACCAAAAAATCTTAAAGCCGAAGATTTTGTAGAAATGAATAATAATGACTCTTCTACAAAGATTTATGAAAACGACTATATTGCAAAATTAAAAAATGCAGAAAAAAAACTTATTGGTTTTGATTTATTTATCGATTGGCAAAGTAAATTTGGTGATTTAATTTCAAAAATTAATCAAATGGAAAGTGATGATCTTGAAATAAAAATGATTAGTGCCAAAGGACTGGTATTGTGGCCTCAAATTGATAAACATGAACAAATTGATTTTGATAAAGGTCAAATAATGCTGAGATTTGTTGGTAAAGGAATATGTGGAAAATCAAGTAATCAAATTATCAATTTTGACAAAACCATATCTCACAAAAACATAATTGATATTTTAAATATTTTTGAAGCAAATAAAATTGATTTTATAAAATATGAAGGGCTTTATCTTTTTGATAAAGAATGCGGCTTTAGCGCAATTCAAGGAGAGTAATGAAAAGAATAATTGGGATCGATCCTGCATTAACCAAAACTGGGTGGGGTGTTATTGAATTTCAAAATAACAATATAAAATATATTGCTTCTGGAACAATAAAAACCGAAGCCTCTCAACCTATATCAAATCGCCTTCATTATATGCATAAGGAATTGGATGAAATTTTAAAATGTTACAATCCCAGTGATGCCGCTATTGAAGAAACATTTATTAACAACAATCCCACATCTTCTTTGAAACTTGGTCATGCGCGCGGAAGTCTTATGTTAACACTTGCCATAAATAATATTGATGTTTTTGAATATTCTACAACCTCAATTAAGAAATCAGTTGTTGGCGTTGGAAGGGCTGAAAAACAACAAGTTTTTGCAATGATTAAAATTTTACTTCCACTAAATAAAGCTCAAAATGAAGATGAGACTGATGCACTTGCAGCAGCAATATGCCATATAAATAATAATAACAATGCTTCAAGAATTTTTTATAAACAATAAAACTGAAATGGTATATTTAGCAAGAAAAATTGCTAAAGAAACCCAAGAAGATTTAAAAAAAATTATTTGCCTTAGCGGAGATTTGGGGACTGGAAAAAGTTTTTTTGCACAAAATTTTATTAATTATTTTCAAGATAAAGCAAGTAAAGTTCTAAGTCCGACTTTTAACATTGTTTATTCTTACGAAACAAAAATAGGAGAGATTTTTCACTTCGATTTATATCGTATTAAGAATTTTCAAGACCTTGAGAATACTGGTTTCTTTGATATAATCAAAGACTCATATTGTTTGATTGAATGGCCAGAAATAGCTGAAGATTTTTTAAAAAAAATTCCTCAAGAAAATATTAAAAAAATTTCCATTGAATCAGTTTTTGAGAATAATTATACAAATGAAAATAATTCAGAAAAAAGAAAAGTAAAAATATGGCAGTATATACCAAGCTCTCAAGAGAACAAATAGTTGATATAGTTCATAAATATGATATAGGGCAACTTCATGATTTTAAAGAAATCGTCCAAGGTATTGATAATTCTAACTTCGTAATATTTTGTGAAAATAAAAAATTTATTTTAACGATTTTTGAATCAAGAATTAAACAAGAAGATTTGCCATTTTTTATAAATTTAAAACTTCATTTAGCTAAAAATAACATATGCTGTCCATTCCCAATAATCAACAAGTCTGGTCATGTTATTGATCAATACCAAAATAAAAAAATTTCCATTGTAAGTTTTCTTGAAGGAAAAATTCTAGAAAATCGCAATGATGGTTATTATGATAATATCACTGATAATCATTGTTTTAGTGTTGGCAATATTCTATCAAGAATGCATATTGCCTCTTCTGGATTTAAAGAAAAAAGAATTAATGACCTTGGCATCGATGGATTTAACTCTCTTTTAAATAGATTTACTAACCAAGTAAATCAATATCAAACTAATCTTTTTGAAGAAATTACTAGTGCGATAAATTTTGTAAAGGAAAATTGGGACTATGGCTTAAATAATGGCGCTTGTCATCTTGACTTATTTCCCGATAATGTATTTTTTGATAATTACTCTAATGTTAGCGGTGTGATTGATTTTTATTTTGCCGCAAATGATCTATTAATATATGATTTTGCTATATGCGTAAATGCATGGTGTTTTGATGAGAATAATAATTTTATTGAAAGTAGATTTAAAAAAATGCTTGATGGTTATCAAAAAAATAGGCTATTTAAAATTGAGGAAATAAATTTTCTTAAGATCGCACTTATTGCTGCGAGCTTGAGATTCTTACTTACAAGGCTTTACGACATGTTCTTTACAAAAAAAGACTCCCTAGTTAACATCAAAAACCCCCAAGAATACATTGCCAAATTAAGATTTTTTTTAAATAAATATGACAATAAAACATTTTTTCTTTGATAAAAACTGCTATATTGATAAAGCTCTATCAAATCGCCAATACCTTGAAAATAAGCTCACTGAGCAAGATATTAAGTTTAGCAATATTTTATTTCTTAATCAAATTCATGGCAATCAAGTTTTTGTTGTTGATGATAAAAGTAAAATTTATGGAAATCAGAATTTGATTAAAGCGGATGGAATTGTTACCAATCTTAAAAATATAGCAATTGCAGTTGTCACTGCTGATTGCGCTCCGATAATTATGTATGATGAAATAAATAATATAATTTCAGCAACTCACTCTGGATGGCGAGGCAGCCTTAGCAATATAGTTGATAATACTATATTTGAAATGATTAAATTAGGAGCAAAATCTGAAAACATAATTGCTCATATAGGGCCAATGATTCACAAAGAATCATATCAAGTCCAAGATGATTTTTACGATAATTTTATAAATCAAGATTTAAAATACTTAAAATTCTTTAGCAGACAAGCTAATAATAAGGATGGATATTTATTTGATCTTTCTATGTTTTTATATGAAAAAATAAAAAATCATAATGTTAAAAAAATTCATAAAAGCACAGTGAATACCTATGAAAACAAAAAATATTCAAGCTATAGAAGATCATGCCATCTTAATGAGAGCGAATGCGGAAGGAACATATCTCTAGCAGTTATAAACTAACAAATATTTAAATTATCTTCAAAAATAATAATTCATAATTTTATTGAAAAATATTTAATAACTATTATAATCTTAACTACAAATTACTAGGGTATTTTGTCAATTTACAAATTGCTTTAAAATAACTAAAATTAAGATAAATGCGCTATTTAGCTCTTACCGATAACGACAGAAAAGAAATGCTCAAAACCATTGGTGTTAGCAATGTTGATGATCTTTATGATGCGGTTGATAAAGAATTTCTTTTAAAAAAACCAATAGAAAATTTACCTCTCCATCAAGGAGAAATAGAAGTTGAAAAAACTATTTCAGCACTAGCAAAAAAAAATAGAGCGGCCAGTACTGGACCATTTTTTCTTGGAGCAGGATGTTATAAACACCATATTCCAGCAGCGGTTGACCATATAATTCAGCGCTCGGAATATCTAACTTCATACACACCATATCAACCAGAAATTTCTCAAGGAACTCTTGCTACAATCTTTCAATTTCAAAGCATTATTTCCCTTCTTACGCAAGCAGAAGTTGCCAATGCCTCAATGTATGATGGCGCTACCTCGCTTTCAGAGGCTTGCCTTATGTCACTAAGAATCAAAGCTGGTAAAAAAAATATTGCTATTTTCAACAATTTACATCCAGACTATATTGAGGTTTGCAAAACTTCTCTTGAACTTAATGAAGCAAAGTTTGTTGAAAGAAATAATATTGATGAAAATTGCGCTGCAGTAATTGTTCAATATCCAGATTTCTATGGAAATATTATCAATCTTGATGAAGCCCGTGAAGCTGCAAACAAGGCTCAAGCAATGCTAATCGTTGTTGTTAACGAAATTCTATCTTTAGGATTAATTGAAGCTCCTAAACAAGCTGATATCGTTGTAGGAGAAGCATCATCTCTTGGTGTTGGACTTAATTTTGGCGGCCCTTTACTTGGTTTCTTCGCTTGTAAAAAAGAGTTTGTTCGTCAAATGCCCGGAAGAATTTGTGGGATGACAACTGATCTTGATGGAAAAACCGGCTATGTTCTTACGCTTAATGCCCGCGAACAGCATATTCGTCGAGAAAAAGCTACCTCTAACATATGTTCTAATCAAGGTTTATGCGCAACTGCATTTACAATTCACGCATCTCTGCTTGGAGAAATTGGCTTTAAAAAACTTGCTTTAATAAATCATAAAAAGGCAACTGAGCTTGCTGATCTTCTAGGAAATATAAAAAATTTAAAAATCTTAAATCAAAACTTTTTTAATGAATTCACTATCGAATTCAAAAAGGAAGCAAAGGAAGTTAATAAAAAATTATTAGAAAAAAATATCATCGGTGGATTTGCTGACTCCAACAAAATGATTGTTGCGGTGAGCGAACTAACGTCTGAAAATGACATGAAAGAGTTTGCAAACGCTCTTGAAGAAATTTTAAAAAATTAAGCAACAGAAAAAATAAGTAAAAATGACATATATTCCAAAACAAACAGGATTAGCTTTAGAAACTGATCTTTTGATAAAACAAAGCCGTGAAGGCGCCTGCGGCGTAGATCTACCAGAAGTTTCTGATTTTAAATTGCGTACTGGACAAAATAAGCGAGAAAATATTGGGCTAGCTCAAGTCAATGAACCTCAGGTTATTAGACATTTCGTTAGACTTTCCAATCAAAATTATTCAATAGATTCAGGATTCTACCCACTTGGCTCATGCACTATGAAACATAATCCGCGCCTTAACGAAAAAATGGCAAGATTAAGTGGCTTTGCCGATATTCATCCCCTTCAGGATGAATCAACAACTCAAGGTGCTCTTGAATTAATGTATAATCTTCAAAATTGGCTTGCAACTCTTACTGGACTTGGCGGCGCATCTCTTGCTCCGGCTGCTGGTGCTCAAGGAGAATTTGCTGGCATGCTTGTAATTCGTAAAGCATTAATAGCAAAAGGAGAAAAAAGAAATATCGTCCTAATTCCAGATTCTGCACATGGCACAAATCCAGCTACAGCCGCAATGTGCGGCTTCAATATTAAAGTCATTCCTTCTGATAAAGATGGGCTTGTTGATATTGAGGCTTTCAGAAGCTTAGTTAAAGAACATAACAAAGACGTAGCGGCGATAATGATAACCAATCCAAATACCTGCGGAAAGTTTGAGAAAAATATAGTTGAGATTGCAAAACTAATTCATGATGCGGGTGGCTATTTCTATTGTGATGGAGCAAATTATAACGCTATTGTAGGAAAGGTTCGTCCCGCTGATATTGGTGTTGACGTTATGCATTTTAACTTACACAAAACTTTTTCAACTCCTCATGGCGGTGGTGGCCCTGGATCAGGACCAATAGCTGTTGCTAAAGAATTAGTTGAGTTCCTTCCGACTCCTCACATTATTAAAGTTGGAGAGAAATTTGAACTAAAAAAACATAAAAATTCTGTTGGAAAGGTAAAGGGTTTTAATGGACAATTTGGCATGCATGTCAGAGCATTGACTTATATGCTTTCTCATGGAGCTGATGGTTTACAAAAAGTTGCAGAAGATGCTGTAATATCAGCAAACTATATTCTTGCGAAACTAAAGGACTTTTACCATGTTCCATTCGAAGGAAATTGCATGCATGAATGTTTGCTGACTGATAAAAACCAAAAAGCTAAAGGGATTACAACTCTTGATATTGCAAAAGCATTGGTTGAGTACGGTATTCATCCAATGACAGTTTTCTTTCCTCTTGTTGTTCAGGGCGCCATGCTAATTGAACCCACAGAAACAGAAAATAAAGATACAATAGATAAATTTATTGAAACAATGATTTATATTTCTAAAGAAGTTGATAGTAACAATGGAGAAAAATTCCACCAATATCCACTTTCTACGCCGAGAAAAAGACTTGACGATGTTAAAGCAGCAAAAACACCGATACTAACCTGGGTTCAAGCTCAACAGGCAAATATGTTATAAAGATATAAATAAAACAGATTTAATAATTTTAAATCTGTTTTATTTTCTCTGCGATAAGTTTGATAAAATTATCTTTACCAAATATAGCTATAAATGATCCCATTCTTGGCCCCTGTTCTTGCCCAAGAAGAACTTGATATAATAATAAAAACCAATCACGCATATTTTTTTCATACCCATTATTTCTACCAACTTCAAAAACAAGATTTTGTAGAGTTGAAGATATGATTTGTAAGTCCCCTTCGTTTGAGTTGGAGCCAGATTTAGCAACTTCATCAAAATTACAATTTTGAACTTTATCTTTTAGCTCTATTAATGCTTTAGTTTCTATATCATTTGGAACTTTAAACTTCTTATTCTTTTTTATAAAATCATTATAATAATTTATAGCACAATTAACCATTTCATTCATCAATAAATTCTCGACTTTAGAATTATTATTTTGATAACGCGAAATAAATCCCATTAATACCGAGTCATTTTCTGGATTACAAGCACTTGCAAGATTAAGTAAAAGCGAGTAATTGATATTTAAATTATGAATAATTGGCACCTCATTTTGATCGCTACTTTTTATTCCATGAATAAAGAAGGCTGGATTCTCAAGACGCTTATCTTCGGTTTCCTTATTATAACTATCAACAAAAGCAAGATATTCATCCATGGCTTTTGGAATAACATCAAAGTAAAGTCTCTTTGCAGTTTTTGGTTTTTGATACATAAATAGCGACAGAGATGGCCAAGGTGAATATTTTAACCAGTCTTCAACAGAGATGCCATTGCCCTTTGATTTAGAAATTTTTTCTCCACTATCAGATAAAAACATTTCATATGTAAAGTTTACTGGGGCTATGCCTCCCAATATCTCGCAAACAGATCTATATATTTTTTCGTTGGGTTGATGATCTTTTCCATATATTTCATAATCAACGCCAAGACTATACCATCTGGCACCAAAATCGATTTTCCATTGAAGCTTACAATTTCCCTTAGTAACAGAAACTTCTTTTTCTTTGCCATTTAAATCTTTGTAAATAACGGTTGAACGCTTTTTGTCCACTCCAATAACTCCTTTATCAATAACAATCCCACTTTCCTCATCAATTGGCATAAAAGGAGAATAAGTTTCTTGACGAATATCTCCAAGAGTAGGCAGCATAAGATCCATTAGCTCTTCATATTTTTCAAGAACTCTTAACATGGTTTGATCAAACGCGCCTGATTTGTATTTTTCAGTAGCAGAAATAAATTTATAATCAAATCCAAAATGATCAAGAAACCCTCGCAATCTTGCATTCATGTGATGTCCGTATGATTCATAAATATTAAATGGATCAGGAACGGATGTAAGTGGCTTACCCAAATTTTCTTTGACAATTTCTTGATTGGGAATATTGTCCGGTACCTTTCTTAAACCATCAATATCATCAGAAACGCACCATAATTCTGTTTTAATATCCGGATATAATTTTGTAAAAGCATATCTAACAAACGACGTTCTAACAACTTCGCCAAATGTCCCGATATGAGGTAATCCAGAGGGTCCATAGCCAGTTTCAAAAAGAACAAAGTCATTCTTTCTAGGACTCTTATTTATTTTTTCATATATTCTTCTAGCCTCTTCAAAAGGCCAAGATTTTGCATTTTTTAACAATTCATTCATATCTCAAGATTAATTTTTGAAAAAGTAGATTATAAATTCAATTTATTAAAAATAAAGATCCAATACTTTATTTGATTGTTTGGTATTTAACTTTTTTTTATTTTTAATATTTTATGATTTCACCCAGTAGATAATCACCATCAACGCCAACTATTACTACATCTATAATTTTTCCAATATGTTGATGGTCTAGATTGGGAATTTTTATGTCTAAAAAATTCTCTGATTTTGCAAAACCGCTATTTTCAACTATCGCTTTCATGTTTTTACCAACTTGATTTATAAGAAGTTTTTGCAGTTGAATCGCAACTTTCTCCCGAAGTATTCTAGCGCGTTTTTTTATTACATCCCCTCTAACTTGCGGCATTTTTGAAGCAGGCGTGCCATCTCTTTTGGAATATGGAAAAATATGACCAAATACAATATTTGCTTCATCAACAATTGCAAGACTATTGGCAAACATTTCTTCATTTTCAGTTGGAAAACCAGCAATAATATCAGCCCCAAATAAAACTTCTGGTCTTAAGCTTTTTACCCTATTGCAAAATTCAATAACCTGAGAACGATTATGCCTTCTTTTCATCCTTTTTAGAATCATATCATCACCGGATTGAATGCTAAGATGAAGATATGGCATAATTCTAGGTTCACTAATTATTAATTTAAAAAGATCTTCATCAATTTCGGCAACATCAATTGATGATAACCTCAATCTAGTTAAATCAGGAACCAAATCAAGCAATCTTCTAATCATTTGCGCTAGCGTAATTTTTAGCTCTAAATCTTTTCCATAATCAGAAATATCAACTCCGGTAAGCACAATTTCTTTATGTCCAGATGCAATCATTTTTTTGGTTTGTGAAACTATATCTCCAAACAATACAGAACGAGAATTGCCACGCCCAAATGGAATTATACAAAATGTACAACGGTGATTGCATCCATTTTGAATTTCTAAGAATGCTCTGGTTTTATTTTCAAAGTAAGAAACTAGTTGCGGAGCCGTTTCCTTGACTGACATAATGTCATTAACCTTTATTTTAGCGGCATTTTCTATAGCAAGAAATTCTTTTGGATTTTTAGAAGAAAAAAATAATTTATCTGCATGTTTAAAATCTTGGTAATTCTTGGAATTTTTAATATCAAATTCTAAGTTTTTAACATCAATACCTTGTTTAATTACATAACTTTCTGACTTTGACTTTTCAATATTACCAAGAACAAGATCCACTTCATTCATTTTAGCATATTTACTGGGATCTATTTGTGCAGCACATCCAGTTACAACAATTCTTGCATTCGGATTAAGCTTTCTTTCTTTTCTAATAGATTGCCTAAGTTGCTTTTCTGCTTGAGAGGTAACTGCGCAGCTATTAAAAACTATTAGATTTTCTTGACCAGAATCATTAACCGCTCTTTTGATTACCTCGCTTTCATAGGAATTTAAACGACAACCAAAAGTGATGAATTTATTACTCCTTTCTTCTCTCATCATTAGCTAATATTGCATGATTAACAACCTTTTTAACAGATGAAGTCCTTGAAACAGTCTCTAACATTGATTTTAGCTCAAGGTCATTCTTGGCAACCCCTATTACATAAACAACTGAATTAACTGTAGAGATTTTAAAGTTTGCGGCCATGGCTTTTCGACTAAAAAATAATTTACTCTTAATTTTTGCCGTTATAAAACTATCGAGAAAAATCCCCGTAAAATCTCGGGTTCTTAGGCCTTTATCATCTATTTCTACCTCGTCAATCAATTCTTTAACACCCGCAATTTTCCATATTGATGCAATCAATTTTTTTCCCTTATCCAAATCACGAATTGTTCCACAAAGAAGAACCCTACCTTCACTAACCATTGCTGATACTGAATTTCTTGGGGTCGCCAAGCCTTCTAAAAAAATTTCTTTATCAATATTTGCAGAAATAATAATATCCTGTTTAGTATCTTCAAGGCTCTTTTGTCTTGTTACAGCTATTGCAGTGGCTCCTGAAGCAATAACAATGGTTTCAACACAAGAACTTATGGTGACAATTATTAAGGCTAGTAATAAAAATTTTTTCATAATTTCTAGCTTAACATTAAAAAAAGAGAAAGTTTTTTAAGTGACATGTGGATATTTTTATTTAAAAAAATTTTACTAAATCAAATTAGAGCAAAAATCAACCCAATTACATATTGGGTTAAATTACATAAAATAATCGTTTAAGCTAATTATAAACTAAAATTGATTACTTGCAAATTATTTTTTTGGCGAATATAATTTCATAAAATTTTCATAGGAATTATGAATAACCTGTGAAAAATTTTAAATTCTTTGCGGGTGTAGCTCAGTGGTAGAGTACAACCTTGCCAAGGTTGGTGTCGAGGGTTCGACTCCCTTCACCCGCTCCAGTAAAGATTTAAACCAGTAAATTTTATAAATTTTTTAGATCAATTTTTTTTGATAAAATATTTGGACTTTCTAAATATTTCTTATCAACATTTAATTCTCTGTAGAACTCTTCTCCGATTTTTATCTCTTCCCTTCCCTTACTGACACGCCATGCGTTTGTGTCTCTTAGAGAATATATGCATCCACAATATTCTTGCTTATAAAATTCTTCTCTTTTGGCAATTTTGTACATTCGTTCAGCGCCTCCAGCTTTTCTCCAATTATAAGTCCAATAGCTAACCCCTGAATATCCATCGACAGCTCTGATTCCACAATCATTAATTTGCTCCATGCTCTTCCAACGCGATATTCCTAGAGAAGAAGTAATAATAGAAAAATTATTTTCGTAGGCATATAGCGCCGTTCTCTCAAAGCGCATATCGAAACATTTAGTACATCTTTCAGAGCGCTCTGGTAGATGCTCAAAACCTTTTGCCCTTGCAAACCAATCTTGCACATCATAATCGGCGTCTATAAAAGGAATATTTAAATCATTGGCAAATTTTTTATTCTCATTTTTTCTAATTTCATACTCTTTTTTGGGATGGATATTGGGATTATAAAAGAAAATCGTTACATCAATATTTGAAGCTTTCATTCTCTCCATAAGATCTCCTGCGCATGGAGCGCAACAACTATGCATTAAAACTTTATTATTTTTTGCTTCTTGTGGAATCTCCAAGAGATAACTAAATTCACCCTGCATTTAATTATAAAAATGTTTTTATTGCTAAATAATTTTTTAAAAATTATAGTTAAAGTTAATGATTTTTCAATTACTTTTTGATGTTTAAGGAAAATTTTCTATTTAAAAACTTCATTTCAAAAAAACTTCTTGTTTTATTTTTATTAACATCTCTTCTCTTTAATGAATCTAAGATATTTAACAACCAAGATTTATTTTTGAATTTATCAAACGATATTTCTTTTGAAATTGAAAAAGAATCTCCTTACGATCCAGAAGCCACAATATCTCCACAAAATTTATTTGGATTTATTGACTTCAAGATATTAGATGTTTTTAATAGCAAAATATCTAATATAAAACTAACAATAAGTTATTCTCAAGCAAGGTCTCCTCCTCACTTATCTTAATATACTTTTAAAGAAAAAATATGCTTAGTTGAAATTTCTAAGGCTATTTTTCTGTAATTCAGCTTCGCAATAATTATTTGCAGCAAAACAACTAATTTAAATTAATATATGTTTAAAAGCTACTTAAGTGATGTTAAATCCGGGTTTTTAGTCTTTTTAATAGCGCTTCCTCTATCAATAGGAATATCTATTGCCAGTGGATTTCCTGCAATTTCTGGAATAATAACAGCGGTAATTGGGGGTTGTATTACTCCATTCTTGGGATCATCAAAACTTACAATAAAAGGCCCAGCCGCTGGATTAATAACAATTGTATTGGCCTCTACATTAGAGCTCGGAAATGGAGACTTAGTTTTGGGGTATAAAAGAACTCTTGCAGTAATATTTATGGCGTCAATATTACAAATGATTTTTTCATTTACTAAAATTGTAAATAGCTCAATTTCAATCTCTAAGTCTATTGTTCATGGAATGATGGCGGCAATTGGAATAATAATAATCTCAAAACAAGTTTATGTTTTATTTGGCTATGGGGCATCAAAATATAATTTTACTCAAACAATTATTCACTTAAAAGATATTCTTGCCAATCCAAATCCAGTAATATTTCTCATAGGATTTTTTGCCCTATTTACAATATTTTTATATAATAAAATAAACTTAAAATATTTTAAAATCATACCAGCACAAATCTTAATTATTGCGATTGTAATTTTATTTTCATTTTATTTTCATTTCAGCGAAGGGTGGTCATATAGTTTATTTAATCATCAATATTTAATTGATAAAAAATATTTAGTAAATATACCAAATGATTTATCTAACATAATTTCATTTCCAGACTTCTCAATAATATTAAATTTATCTTCAATTAAATATATTGCCATGCTTGCTATAGTTGGCACAATTGAATCAACTCTTACTGTTTTGGCAATTGATAGCATTGATCCCAAAAAAAATCGCTCCGATTTAAATAAAGATCTCTTTGCACTATCCTGCGGTAATCTAATTTCATCAATATTGGGCGGCTTGCCAATGATATCAGAAGTAGTAAGAAGCAAAGCAAATGTTGATAATGGCGCTAAATCAAAATATGGAAATTTTTTCCACGGCATATTTTTACTAATTTTCACAATTGGATTTTCAAAATACCTAAATATGATTCCGCTTTCCGCATTGGCAGCTATTCTTATTTATGTTGGATTAAGACTTGCAAGTGTATCGGAATTTTATCATATTGGAAGTTTGGGTCGAGATCAATTAATTATATTTTTATCAACGATATTGGCCATTTTATTAACCGACTTATTAACTGGAATATTTATTGGAATTGTAATTAAAACATTTATTTATTTCATAATTGGCGGCAACTTCAAATCAATATTTTTAGCAAAAATCTCAACCAAAACATTTCAAAACCAATCGGTTATAAAAATGTCGGGTGACGCTAATTATATATCAATACTAAGAATTAAAAATTGTATCGAGAAAATTCCAAGCCCCAACTCAATTAAAATTGATTTAAAAAATTGCAATATTATTGATCACACTTTTTTGGTTGGAATTAATTTAATTGAAAAAACACGAAATAACAAAAAAATAGAAATTACCAATTCTTGCGAAATGAGATCTTTATCAAATCATGAATTTTCAACTAAAATAAAAATTTCTTAAATTATGTTATCATCTTTATCAATAGTAATTTTACTGCCCTTAATTGAAATTCTAACAGCTAATCTCGCAAAAAAGAATAGATATCTTCACAAATTAATACTTCTTAAAATAGCGGTAATAGAGATACTAATAGCAATTAACTTAGATATATCAAAAAATATTTATGTAATAAATTTTGGATTTTTTAGTCTCAAATTTATGTGTGATATTTATTCTTACTTCTTTACAATTTTAGTAATTGCAATGTGGATTCTAACCATAATATATGCTGATTCATACAGTAGAATAGCTATTAATCGCAAAAGATTGAGTTCTTTTTTTAAAAATTTATCTCTATCAATATTTGCGGTAATTGGAGGGGCTTATTCTGCTGATTTATGGACCCTGCTAATATTTTATATTCTTCTAATTATTTTTACATCAATATTAATAATACAAAACCCCAGCAAAGAATCTATTAGGGCAAAAAATTTATATTTAAAAACACATCTACTTACATCAATATTTATGCTACTTCCAGCTATAATAATTCTTCAATCTTATACTCATAATGTTAATTTTGATGGAGGAAATATATCTAAAATAATGGATAATAAATTAGTAGCATCATCATTATTATTCCTATTTATAGTAGGAATTTCAAAAAACTGTATATTTCCATTTACTAGATGGATTACCAAATCGACTGTTGCGGCTAATCCAGTTAGTGCTTTGTTGCACTCTGTTGCCGGAGTTAAATCGGGATCAATTGCTTTGATAAAAATTATAGTTTACATATACGGCCTAGATAACATAAGGGAATTAACTTCAAGCTTCTTTACCGGAGGATGGGTCTTTTATTTGTGCGGGATTACTGCGGTAGGTGCCGCTTATCAAGCTTTAAAATCTCAAGATATAAAAAAAAGATTTGCATTCTCAACAATTAGTCAGCTATCTTATATAACTTCTTCATTAATGATTGCAACGCCTCTTTCAATTATAGCAGCTATACTTCATATTATATCCCACTCTATCTGCAAAGCTCTTTTATTTTATATAGCAGGAATATTTAGCGTTGTTTACAAAACCAGAAGCACTATAGCAATATCAAGAATAGCTCCTTTTGTTAAATTATGGATTTTTTGCATAGCAATTCTTGGCTCTTCTATTATCGGACTTCCCTTTTTACCGGGATCTTATGGCAAAGATTACATGATTATTTCAGAATATCAAACTCATCATTATTCATCTTTGATTTTTTTAATAATAGGAAGCTTTATAAATATTTTATATATTTATCCAATAATTAAAGCTGGATTCTTTACAAAAAAAATAGATCAAATTGAAACAGCTATTATTCCATTTGGAATGAAATTTGCTATAGGTTTAGGCATGATTATAACTATATCAATTTCATTTTTTATGAAAGAAATTATAGCTTTTTTTAATATTTATATTAACCTAAACTAGGCAGAGATATTTATAAAGAATTTTTCTTATAGATTTTTATCTCTTTTTTTGCAGACTTAAAAATCGATATTGATGACGAAATTGCAAGGATAGCCATAATTGATGCCGCTATAATATCTGGCCATATTGAAGAATATCGATAAACAAATAAACCAGCAACAATAACCATAATATTATTTATGGCATCATTCCTTGAGCATAGCCAAACTGATTTTTGATTACTATTTCCATTGCGAAATTTAAATAAAAGAAAACTAACAGAAATATTTACCAAAAGAGCTATGGAAGCTATTAAAACCATAAGAAATGAACTTGGAATATAAATTTCCTGACTCAAAGCTTTTTGTATCGCCAAAAAACTTACAAATAATCCAAAAAATAACATTGATAAACTTTTAATAATTGCAGAATATGATTGAAATTTAGATGATTTCTTTAAAACATAAATTGCAATTATATAGTTTAGGGAGTCTCCAAGAAAATCAAAGGAATCTGTTATAAGAGCCATGGAATTTGCGTAAATACCAAATAAAAACTCTAAAAAAAACATTAAAAAGTTCAGCAGAAGTGCTATTTTTACTACTTTTGCGAAATCTTTATTTTTCTTTTCAAGTTTAGATATTTCTTCGATAGATGCCTTACTGTCAATTAGCGTCATAACTATTCAACTTGAGATAATTTTTTTGCCTGATCATCAGCTTGCAAAGCATCTATAAATTCATCAAGATCGCCAAGCATCACATCATCAATCCTGTATGACGTTAGATTTATTCTATGATCAGTTACACGACTTTGAGGAAAATTATAAGTTCTAATTCTTTCGCTTCTATCACCGCTTCCCACTTGCTCTTTTCTGCTAAGAGCCCTTTCTTTTTCTTGCCTCTCTCTTTCAGCATCATAAAGTCTTGATCTAAGAACCTTCATGGCTTTTTCTCGATTTTTTATTTGCGACTTTTCATCTTGCATCGAAACTACAACACCAGTTGGTATATGCGTTATCCTAACCGCAGAATCAGTAGTGTTAACCGACTGCCCTCCGGGACCAGAAGATCTAAATACATCAATTCTTAAATCCTTTTCTTCAATTTTAATATCAAGCTCTTCAGCTTCAGGTAAAACAGCTACCGTTGCAGCAGATGTATGAACCCTTCCAGAAGCTTCTGTTTCGGGAACCCTTTGAACACGATGAACTCCGGATTCAAATTTTAGCCTTGCGAATGCCATTTTGCCAGAAATCAGCGCAGAAGCATCTTTATATCCCCCTAAACCTGTAGTTGATAGCTCGAGTATTTCAAACTTCCATCTTTTTTTCTCGGCATATTTCTGATACATGTGAAATAATTTATAACCAAATAATGCCGCTTCTTCGCCCCCAGTCCCAGCCCTTATTTCAAGAATCGCATTCTTTTCATCAGCAATATCCTTGGGAAGAAGTGCAATTTTTATTTGTTGCTCAATATCAGGAATTTTTTTTGCTAAAATTATTTTTTCCTCCTCCATCATATCCTTCATATCCTTATCAGAAGTTGAAGGAATTGACTCTTCAAGATCTTTAAATTCCTTGTTAACAGAATTATATTCATTTATTAAAGCTACAATTGGAGATAAATCGGAGTGCTCCTTTGATATCTTAGAATAATTTGCTCCAAGAGAGTTAGGATCAAGCATCTTCTTTTCTAATTCTTCAAATTTAATTACCAAAGCATTTAACTTTTCCGTGAAAGACATTTTTGATTGTATAATATTTTGTTTGCGATATAATCCAACATGTTTAAACACTTAAATACTAGTTTATTGCGTGTTTAATTCTTGAAAAATTATCTCTAATTAATCTAGGGATTTTAGCAATATAAACCTTAATCGTCAACCAGTTTTACTTAGTTAATAAATGGACAAAAATTTTTACGTAACATCTCCAATATATTATGTTAATGACGTTCCACATATTGGTCACGCATATACATCGATTGCTTGCGATGTAATTTCTAGATTTAGGCGCTTAGAAGAAATTAATGTCAGATTTCTTACAGGAACAGATGAGCATGGGCAAAAAGTTGAAAAATCAGCCATTGCGAAAGGCCTCAATCCACAAGAGTTTTGCGATATTGTTTCAAAAAAATTTCAAGATCTTACTAGAATACTAGATCTTTCAAATGATGATTTTATAAGAACTACACAAGAGAGACACAGAAAATCTGCTCAAGCTTTTTTTGAAAAAATACTTAATAGAGGTTATATTTATAAAGATGTCTATGAAGGTTGGTACTGCGTTCGCGATGAAGCATTTTATTCAGAAGATGAATTAATAAATGGCAAAGCTCCGACTGGGGCTGAAGTATCTTGGCACAAAGAGGAGAGCTATTTCTTTAAATTATCAGCATTCCAAGAAAAACTTCTCGCTCTTTATGAAGCTGTACCTGATTTTGTCAGACCTTCATCAAAAATGAATGAGGTTATATCTTTTGTGAAAAGTGGGTTAAAAGATTTATCAATTTCAAGAACCTCATTTAAGTGGGGAATAAAAATTAACAACGACCAATCAAATCAACACATAATGTATGTTTGGCTTGATGCTTTAACAAACTACATATCTGCTCTTGGCTTTCCAAATCAAGAAGATCAATTATATAAAGATTTTTGGTGCAATACATTCAAATCTCCGCTTCATATTGTAGGTAAGGATATATTAAGGTTTCATGCAGTATATTGGCCGGCGTTTCTCATGGCTGCTGATCTTGAAATACCTCACACTATATTTGCTCATGGCTGGTGGACAAATGAAGGAGAAAAAATATCAAAATCTCTTGGAAATGTAATTGACCCCATAAAAGAACTTGATTGGCTAAAAGAATTTGGTTGCGACGATCAAACCGCCACTGATTATTTGAAGTTTTTTTTACTAAGAGAGGTTCCATTCGGCAATGATGGAGACTATTCAAGAGAAAATTTAATAAACAGAGTCAATTCTGAATTAGCAAATAACGTTGGAAACTTAATTCAAAGATCATTATCGATGCTATACAAAAACAATAATGGTGAAATTGTTGATATAAGCAACTATAATGATGGACAGATTCTTATCAAGAAAGGTTATGATTTAAAAGATATCTTAATAAACAAAATGAATAATTTTGCATATGATCAAGCTTTGTTTGAAATAATCAGCTTTTCTTCACTATGCAATCAATTCATCAATGATAAGGCTCCATGGGGCATGAAAAAACAAGGTAATATAATTGAAATGAATCAAGTATTATCAACTATCTCGGAATGTATTAGAATTATCGCTATTTCTCTAAAAGCTTTTTTACCAAAACTTAGTGAAAAAATTAGCGAAACTCTTAACATAGATTCAAAAAGTTTACTTATTAAAAATATTGACCACAATTACCAGATAGCTTCTAAACATATTATAAAAGAACCAAGAATAATTTTTCCAAGATTAGAAAAAAAATAATTTTATGAAAGAAGATCAAAATGAAAATCTAATAACAAAAGAGGCTCTTGCAAAAGAAGAGGGAATAACTGAAAAGATTGGAAATTTTTTTACTAAAATTGGCTATAATATTGCTGATTTTTTAAGAGACCATCCAAAAATTACAAGATCCACTTTAGTTGCATTATCAACTACCGCTGGATTCTTTGCAGCGGGTCCCGCGGGAGCAATTGGTGGATTTTTTGCGGGAATTCAGAGGGGGAGCGATGTACTAAAATTTTGCAATGAATTTGCTGATAAATATGAAGAAAAAGAATTTGCAAAACAAAATTTTGAAGCGTCTGCAACCGCAAAAGGGTTATCGACTGAAATATCGGCTGAAATACAATCTCCTACAAAAGAAAATGCGATTGCTCAAGAAGCTGAAAATCATGCCTCTACAGAAATAAATGCTATTGCAAGTGAAGGCGGAGCTCCAAGTCCAATAACAAAAACAACATCTGCAGAATCTCTCAATGCAAAATCTCATGCTCATGAAAATACCCAATAAATTATGAAAATAATTTCATGGAATGTAAACTCAGTAAGAATAAGAATACATCTATTAAAAGATCTTATTCAAAAAAAAAGTCCAGACATAATTTGTCTTCAAGAAATCAAGGTTGAGGAATTTTTATTTCCTAAGGAAGAAATTAGTAAATTAGGTTATAATTTTATAGAAATAAGTGGCGAAAAATCATACAATGGGGTTGCAATCATTTCAAAGATTCCAATTCACGGCTCGTCTGCTATAGATATTCTTAATTATGGACATAAAAGACATATATCAACAACAATAGATACAAAAGTCGGGAAAATAGATCTTCATAATTTTTATGTTCCCGCTGGAGGTGATATTGCTGATCCGATAACTAATAATAAATTTGATCATAAGCTAAAGTTTCTTGATTGGATGAACGAATTTTTTTCACAACAAAAACAAAAGAAAATTATTATAGTCGGCGACTTTAATATCGCCCCCCTTCCAAATGATGTATGGTCTCACAAACAACTTATTGACGTAGTTTCTCATACACCAATAGAAGTGGAAAAATTAAATAAAATAAAATCATCAATTGAATTTATTGATACTCATCGTCAGTTTATAAGCGAACATGATAAGCTTTATAGTTGGTGGAGCTATAGGGCTCTTGATCCCGTTAAATCAAATCGCGGAAGGAGACTTGACCATATATGGGCAACATCTAATTTAAAAAATTACTTAATAAAAGTACAAAATCACACAGAATACAGAACCATGCTAAACCCCTCTGATCATATTCCAATTGAGTCAGAATTTAATTTTTAATAAAAAATTTCAATAAAAACTTGCCAATAAAATTTTTTAGATTTAGGATAAATTTTATTAAATTAAATATAAAAACTATAATATAAAATATATGTCAGATACTGTTAAAATAATTTTTATCACAGGTGATGATAAAAAAGAATTCATTATACCAGTTGGGACCACTGTTCTTGAGGCCGCTCATAATAACGACATTAGTCTAGAAGGCGCTTGCGAAGGCTCACTTGCATGCTCAACTTGCCATGTAATAGTTGATGAAAAATACTATTCAAAACTTGAATCTCCTAGCGAAGATGAAGAGGATATGCTTGATTTAGCTTTTGGATTAACGCCGACATCAAGATTGGGATGCCAAATAACCATGACTAAAGATCTTGATGGCCTTACAGTTAGAGTTCCTAGCGAAACTCGCAATGTTTCAATTAAATAATTTTTTATGGCTAAAAATATTGTTGTTAAAATTCTTATAGCGATATTAGTTTTAATATTGCTTTACAGCGTTTTCTGGTTCTTTAAGGCTGGACAGCTTGAGAAAACAATAAACAATTTCGTTCAAGAAAACTCTGCCTTTATATCGTCAGCAAAAGTCAAGGTTTCTGGATATCCATTTTCTCAGAAAGCTTCTGTGACCGAATTAAAATTTATACTTCCTAACTCAGCACTCTCAAAAAATAGAATTTCTATTTCGCAACTCGATGTTCAATCATCAATATTTTCAAGCAATTTTTCTGTAAAAATAAATGGCGTCGTAACTCTTCAAGAGAATGATGATGTCAAAAGAGTTGATTTCAACTCTTCTCCTGAGATGTCTCTGAAAATAAGCGATGGAAATATTGTCAATTTTTCCTACAAAGATTCTGGATATAGAGTTTTTGATTCCAAAAATAATAAGGTATTTAGCTCTGACTCGACCTCAATTTCAGTAAACTCCTCTCGAGAAAAAAATGACCAAATAAATACAAAAATCAAAGTAGATGTGTTGGCAATACAGGGTTTTAATATCATAGATATATATAAAAATTCATTTGAGAAAAAAATTATCGATGGAATAAAAACTGGTGAAATAAAAATTGGAACACCAAATTTAATCGACGCCCAAACATCAAAATTAACATTAGGTGAATCAGAATCTCCATCAATCTTCACAGCTCCAATACCTTATGAAAATAAGGGCGATTCAAAAGCTCAGGAAATTATAGCCAACATTAACAATGAAGCAAAAAAAGCGATGGAACTATCACAAAAATATGATCCTAAAATCGCAAAAACTTTAAAAGAAAACTCGCTAGCCATTGAACAAAAAGCTGCTATCCAAGAAAACAAAAACAATCCAGAGGGTAATATAGGTAACGAGAAGAATAATGAAATTGAAACTGCGATTCTTAAAGAGTCAGAAATTATATCAAGCAATATTTCAATAGATATTGATTACGTTCTGAGTCCAAACAAGTCTGATCAGCAAATGACTTCTCCGCTTGATCCTTCTCAGCTTCAAATGGCAACAACGCAATATAACAAAAATTTTAAAATAAATTTAATAGAAATTAGCAATCAAAATTTTAAAATTTCTATAATGGGCTCTGTTGACCAATTCCAAGATGATTCTATGCTATCTGGTTTTGCAAGTATAAAAATACAAAAGCTTGATAATTTAATTTCATATTTGAAATCAGAATTTAAAAATATTTCTCAAACAATAAAATCAACCGTTAAAGATTCTTCGGATGTAAAACAAGCTATGGAAGCAAATTCCTCAGATGGACAAAATATCACTCAAGAAAATCAAGATACTCAATTAGCTAATAACGTAGCCGAAAATAAACAAGTTAACCCTCTAGATCAAGATAGGGGTGGCGATTATAGTCTTCTACAATATTCCAAATCTCTTGATCAAATTATTGAAAATATGGAAAAAGTTTCACAAGAAATTTCTTCAAAAAACCAATTGAGTCAGAATGGAGATTGTGTTCTTGATATAAAAAGAGAAAGAAATTTAGAGCTTATCGTCAATGATATTTCCATTAGAGAGATTTTAGGAAAATTCTAAATGCTTATATCACAAGCAATAAAGATCTCTATTCAGAAACTCAATAACGCAGGAATCAACTCTTCCTACATCGATTCAATTATATTAATGCAATATGCCCTTAATCTTGAAAGTAAAGAGCAGGTAATATTTGCAACACCCGAGCGCAATTTATCTCAAACAGAGTCCGAGAAATTCTTTTCCTTTATCAAAAGAAGACAAAGTCGCGAGCCAGTTTCATATATAATTAACAAGAGAGAGTTTTATGGTTATGATTTTTATATCAATAAAAATACCCTTGACCCAAGGCCAGATTCAGAAACAATAATTGAGCTTTTCAGGGAAATCGTAGACCGAAATAAAAATTACAAAATTCTTGATATTGGGACTGGAAGCGGATGTTTGGCAATAACAATCCTTCTAGAATTTCCTAATATAATTGGAACCGCCATCGATATAAGTCAGGACGCAATTGAGGTATGTAAAATAAACATTGATAAATTTAAGCTTAACAATAGGTTGAGGGCAAAAAAGTTCGACATACTAAATTGTGATAATTTTATTTTCAACATAAGTTCAGAAAAATTTGATATCATAATATCAAACCCACCATATATATCAACATGCGATATAAACAAACTACAAGATGAAATAAGGAATTACGAACCCAGAATTGCACTTGATGGCGGCATAGATGGGCTTGACTTCTACAAAAAGATTGCAGAGTCTGCAGAGATGCTTCTTAAAAAAAATGGATTAATATTTCTTGAAATAGGAGACAATCAAGATCTTGATATCGAAAGAATATTTATTAAAAATAAACTTAAATTGATCTCAAAAAAGAAGGATTTATCCCAAAGATACCGAGCTATGTCTTTTGAATTTATTGGCTAAGATTAAGATTTAAATTTTTTTTAGAGCGGCCATAACCTCATCGACATGACCCTTGACAGAAACTGATCTCCAAATTTTTTCAATTTTTCCAAGTTTGTTAATTAAAAAAGTACTCCTGTCTATGCCAAAATATTTTTTTCCAAACATGGATTTTTCTTTTAATACATCATATTTTTCGCACACTTCTCCATTTTCATCAGAAAGAAGGTTAAAATTTATTGCATATTTTTCAACAAATTTACAGTGACTTTTAATTGAATCACGAGAAATTCCAAGAACAACGCAATCAAGCTTTTCGAACTCATTATTTTTAGATGTAAAATCCTGCGCTTCTATTGTACAACCAGGAGTATCATCTTTTGGATAAAAATACAAAACAACATTTCTACCTTTTAAGTCAGAAAGAGAGATAGAATTTCCTTCATCGCTTTTTAAAGTGAAATTTAGTGCAGCTTTTCCAACTTCAATTGTCATAATTATTTTTTATTACTTGTTTTTCTAGACTTTTTCTTGATATTATCGCCGCTATTATCAACAGTTTTCGCAACCAAAACTATATCATTAAATTGTGATTGACTACATAATCCAAGAAGAACTACATCTCTTGGCTTAATATTTTTCATATTCCAGTGACTTCTTGATCTAATAGAATCTATCATTGAATCAGTTGTTCCAATTAATTTTTTTATTTGAGAATTTGTAATTTCGGGATAGTATTTCAATAAATAGGCGATTCCATCGGGTTTATCTTGCCTTCTTGCAATTGGAGTATATTTGCTTTTCTTGCCAATTTGTTTAATGTTAGATGCTTCAGAATGCTTTAGTTTAAGCTTTCTATTTGGCTCCTTTTCGCAAGTTTTTATTTCTTCTTCACTTAACTGACCAGATAATATAGGATTTTGTCCTATAATTCCATTTGCCACATCTCCATCGGCAATACCCTGAACTTCAAGCTCGTGAAGTCCACAAAATTCAGATATTTGTAAAAAAGTAAGAGAAGTATTGTCAACAAGCCACACAGCAGTAGCCTTTCTCATTAGCGGAAGATTATTTTCTGTCATTTTAAAATTTAAATTTTATAAATTAAATCGAGTTTTAAGCAAGTCAATAAAATAGCAAAATTAGATAATATTTATAATCTTAATATTTTTAGTATCGCTTGAAAATAGCTTGAAACTTTACCAATATTTTTTATATTCTAGTGCTTTTAACAATTAAAATCAAGTATGAAAAAAAAAATTTACAAAGATTATACAATTTTACATTATGAAGCACTTGATAGCACTAATGACAAAGCGCAGGAGCTTGCAAAACAAGGTTTAAAAATGAATAAAACAGTTGTAATATCCGATATTCAAAATAAAGGAAGGGGTAGAAATAATAGAAAATGGGAATCATATCCAGGCAACTTATTTGCATCAATAATTCTTTTTTTAAATAACAAACAAAAAAATATTCACGAATTATCTTTTTTAATTGCCATAGCAATCAATGAAGCAATTAGATGTGAATTAAAAAATAGCAAAATCAAAATTGAAAATAAATGGCCAAATGATATAGTTGTTGATTCAAAAAAAATCTCTGGAACTCTTATAGAAAGCCAATTCCAAAATAGCGAAATTTTATACAACATAATTGGAGTTGGGATAAATATCAAAAGCAAACCTGCGGAAACAATTTTTCCATCATGCTGCATCAATGATTTTTCTGAGGAAATTTCAGTTGAAAATTTATTAGAAAAGTTTTTAGATAATTTAGATAATTTTTTACTTCAATGGCAAAATTTTGGATTTTTACCAATTAGAAATAAATGGCTAGAAAATGCATGGAATATCAATAAACAAGTTTCTATAACAACTCCGTCGAAAAAAATAACTGGGATTTTTGAAAATATTGATAAAAATGGAAATATAGAAATAAAATCAATAGATGGCTTGATTAAATTAAATATCGGAGATGTTACATTATAATACATAATAAATTTCTTGATAAAATTAAGATTTGATGTATGATACATAAACTTAATTAAATTAGGGTGATTAGCTCAGTTGGTTAGAGCGCTACGTTGACATCGTAGAGGTCGATAGTTCGAGTCTATTATCACCCACCAAATTATATTTTATGTCAAGATCAGGAACTAATGAACAAGCAAGAACGGCGGCGGTAGAAGATGCGGCTGTGGCGGCAGAAGAAAGAACGGCGGCGAAAGAGGCGGAAGCGGCTAAAGAGGCTGCAGCGGTAGAAGATGCGGCTGTGGCGGTAGAAGATGCGGCTGAGCGACCTTCAGTTAATTTGGGCGATATCAATACTTCATCAAGCGAAACAGATGAAACTCAGGACGGAAAAAGGTTAGCAACTCATGGGTTAGAGGTAATGGAAAGGGTTTCTAAAGAAATTATTAAAGATCCCAAGAATATTAAGACAAATATAAAAAAATATCGTGATGCTACTCAAGCTTATCTTAAAGAGGGTGCTGATGATGATGCAAAATCAGCTGCCTTGAGAGCTCTTGAGGCAGGCAGTGAAGATGATATAATATCTCAAACATTATTTTCATGCATTAAGGAAATAAATAGTGAAACTGATCCGGCTATAAAAGAAGCAAAAATTAAATCTTTTGATAGTATTTTAGAGCAACTCGTAAAGGATCCGGTCACATTAACTGCTGCTTTGGAAGAAACTGATGGAAAAGAAAAGGAAAGTAAAGAAAGCTCTTCTTTGATAGAAAATTTTCTAGGAATTTCAAGTGAAGACAATGATCCATTTCATGATTTATTAAATGAAAAGCAAAATGAATTGCAAGGAAAAATTAGTGAATTATCACTAAAAAATGTTGAATCGGTTGTTGGTGCTGGTCCTGTTGAAAAAGCTGCTGCGGATACTTCCACCACAGTTGACGGCTCTTCTGCCGCTAAAGCTCAAAAAAAAGAAAAGGAACCAAAAGATCCAAAGGATAAATCCTCAATAACCGCTTCTGATACTATTAAGTCAGCAGTTGCAATTGCTGCAGTTGGAACGATTGCTGGCATGGGTTTTCCTTTACTAGCAGCACTTGTTGTTGGAGCTATATTATACTATAAATCAACCCATCAAAGCAAGGAAGTCCCTTCTAAAGGTGGCAATGAAAATGAAGCAGATTCAACTTCTATAAATGCAAGGGAAGCAGCGAGAGAGGCTGTTTTAAAGCATGGACAAGCATTAAGAGAAAGTGTAGGTGATGCATCTAATAATCTTGAGAAAGCGGCGGGAGAATTACAAGAAGCAGCTTTAGTTGGAAGAGAAGAAGTGGCGGAAGCGGCAGCGAGAAAAGATGCGGCGAAAGAGGCGGCGACGAGAGCGGCGGCGAGAGAAGAAGTGGCGGCGGGAGCGGCGACGGCAGAAGAGGGTGCGGCTGCGGCGGCAGAAAGAACGGCGGTGGTGGCAGAAGAAAGAACGGCGGCGGCGAAAGAGGCGGC
>Ga0214917_10000194_pt1 | contig 76843 bp, 70 predicted proteins | sample LL_1208_BB_MetaG_FD_177983 | JGI IMG/M metagenome (GOLD analysis project Ga0214917, IMG submission 177983) | Freshwater microbial communities from Lake Lanier, Atlanta, Georgia, United States - LL_1208_BB | ecosystem: Environmental > Aquatic > Freshwater > Lake | place: USA: Georgia | collected... | reverse complement strand
GGAACAGTACCTTGGAATATCTTTGCGACAGAGTTCTCCAGGAAAGTCACATACACTAAACCTGAACTGCTGATGGCTAGCCGATTGACAGTCATATCAAAGACACTGAGACGGCTCGGAACGTTATTGGGTAAAACTTTATAGACCACTCCCGCAGTATTGTCAGCTACGAAAAGGCCGTTTCTGGAGTCGATGTCGAGATCCGTAACGGGGTTATCCAAAGTTAGGTAATCGGTAACGATGCCTTGTTTGGTTACTTTTTGAATCCTGTTTTCAGTTGGACTGGATACGAAGAAGTCTCCAACATTATCTGTGACTAATCTTTTCGCTGGAATACCTAATCTGGCCAGGACTGAAACAACTCCGGCTGGTGTAATTTTCAAAAGTTGAAGGCCAGATCCAGTAACAGTGAATAGATTGCCACTTGAATCTATGATTAGTCCATAACCATTGTCAGGTAGCAAGGCAAACGTTGTAACGGAACCTTGCGGAGTTATTTTCGAAATTGAAGCCTCTAAGGTGTTCATGCTGTATAGATTGCCAATGGAATCAAAGACCAAAGCTGTCGGGCTACTGCCTACCGAAGCAAACACGGTGCTCACTCCAGCCGGAGTTATCTTGCTGATATTGTCTGAGCCCGAATTGGCAATATACAGGTCGCCATTTTTAGCAAAAGCCATGCCACTTGGGGTCTCGCCGGTTACTCCGAACTGGGTGACTTGACCACTTGGGGTAATTTTGCTCAGCGATTTCTCACCCGAATTAGCCACATACAGATTGCCAGCGTTATCAAAAATCATGGAGGATGGGGCTGAACCAACACCGTAATTAGCTAAGACATTGGATGTGGTGGCGTAAACTGATGGGCTATCCGGACCCAGCCCAGAACTATTTTTGGCCGCGACTTTAAATTGATAACTGACACCTAAACTCAGACCCGTAACGGTAAGACTGGTTTGAGCTGAAACTGAATGGCTAACTACCTTCCAGCTAATCCCGGAATCTGAGCTATAACTGACCTGGTAGTCAGTAATGGAATTACCCCCGTCGCAACTCGGTGCATCCCAGAACAGAGAGACGCTGCTCTTTAAAACCTCAGTCGGTTCCAGATTCCGAACCAGACCTGCAGTCCCCTTACCCAAACTGACAGAGACGGTGGCTGAACCCAAGCCAATTCCACTAGCACCGATTGAATACACTCTCAGCTGATAACTATTCAATGAACAGAGTCCACCAAAGCTATAGCGAACCATAGTAGATCCGGTTCTTGTTCCAGAGACAAAGGAATTCCCAGCATCGGTCAATGCTTCAACAAAGTAATCAGTGGCACCAGTAACCGAATCCCAGCTTAAATTTACCGAGGTGCTGGTGCTGTTGATTAGTTTTAGATTGCTTGGTGCGGTTGCTCTGGGGTCTGAAGTTCGATAAATGCCAACACTATTTGAATTGGAGTTAGATACCGAGACAGTCTTTGCGGCGTTGACAAAAATATCTTGCGGTCCCTCAGCTAAGCCAAAAGTTGAAACCTGCCCGTTAGTTGTAATTTTTGAGATTGAGTTTCCCAAATAGTTGGCAGTATATAGAGAACCATCGCTGTCGATTGCAATTGCTAGCGGGTTAGCCGCCACGGTGGCAAATTTAGTTACCACGGCTGCACTAGTAACTTTAGAAATTGTATTATCACCTGAATTAGCAACAAACAGATTGTTGCTGCCATCAATCGCTATCGAATAGGGAGTCGCACCAACAGTAGCAAAATTGCTTACTGTTCCAGCGGGTGTAACTTTTGAGATGTAGTTATCCAAACTATTTGCCACGAACAGGTTGCCCAAGCTATCGAACGCTAAATCTCTTGGTTGCCCTCCCACCATGGCGAATTTAGTAACTGTCCCAGCTGGGGTAACTTTAGAGACCGAACCGTCCAAATTATTGGCACTGTAAAGGTTGCCACTTTTATCAAAAGCTAGAGCTACTGGTTTACGGCCAACTTTTGCAAAGGAGACCATGGTGCCATTGGACTGAATTTTAAAAATGTATCCGCTGTAAACGCTGGCATAAAGTTGGCCGCTGGAATCCAATGCCAGCGCCGTTGCCTTGGAATTTACATCGGTGAGGTCTGCGAGAATTCTCGAACTGCCCTGGCTGTCTATTTTGGAAATAGTGCCATCCCCATAGTTGCTAACGTAAATGTTGCCTGTATTGTCGGAGACTATAGCGCTTGGCTTAAGCCCAACTATTGCTGTGGAGGCAGCTTCTGCTGGAATTGGAGATACCGCTACAAGATCGGTAGTAACCAGGGCAGTAAATAGGAGAAAACCGAAAAAGCGCTTCAAAAAGCTAGGCTTCAAATTCCTCTCCTCTCGATACCTCTAGTAAACCTTAGTTAGACCGAATTACTCGATGTCAAATTCAACTACCTGAACTTGGTCAGCGACTTGACGCTCGGCTTCACGAATGTCGGCGGACAGGTCTCGAACTGCAAACCTGAGCGCTCTTTCAGCATCGAGACCTTGAGACTTGCCGGCTTGGACGATAGCGAGTAATAATGCCCCCAATTGCTCTTCGCTTTCTAGTTCAATCGGAGATGCCGCTCGTTCATCCAGCAACCCCATTTTCTGAGCTTTTCCAATTACCTTGCTGGCCAGGGCTAAGGCAGGAAGGGCTGCTGGGATACCATCGAGAATTGATTCTCGCTCTGGTTTTTCTTTTTGTTTATGGTTATCCCAATTCAACATCACATCATCACCCGTTTTTGCTTTGAATTTCTCCAGCTCCTCGGCTGAGCCAAAAACATGGGGATGCCTCCCGCGCATTTTTTCGTTGGTAAACCTAGCAACATCTTGAATGTCAAACGGTGCACCAAGAGTCCCCGAACCGGATAGATCCGAGTGAAAAACTACTTGATAAAGTACATCACCTAGTTCCTCTAAGACATCTTCCCTGCTACCGGTTTCTAAGGCGTCGATTAGCTCATAGGTTTCTTCAAGCAAGTATTGAACCAAACTCTGATGAGTCTGTTCTGCATCCCAAGGGCAGCCACCAGGTGCTCTAAGAATCCTTGCTGTTTCAATTAGTTGATCTAGTTCAGTCATAAAGCAAGTTTGCCAGAGTATTAAAGTATTGCTCTAAATGGGAGCTATTGGAGATCCAGGCAGGTTTCTGAGCACTGTCATAGTAATAACGAGTGCAACTAAGAAAGATAAGTAGATGCCAAGCAAAATCTTGCGGTGAGGGGACTTCGAAAATACGAACCCTAAGAAGACCAATACTGGTGAACTGATTAGAAGCGCGTTGTAGTGAAAAGCCATAGGAATATTGCCGTGAACAAGGGCATCTAGTGCTCTGGTAGCGCCACAACCTGGGCACCACAGGCCTGTTGTAGCGTGTATAGGACAAGGTAATCTCAACTGTTTAGGCCACACTGTGATGTAACCAACAAGCAGTGCGCCACCAAGAAGATACTGTCCAGCTTTATAACGGTTTATAACTTTCATGTCACACGTCCTTGAATGGCCCTATTGCACAGCTTTATTAGTTTATTCTCAATTAGAAACCATCCCCTTTGGTCTCGAAAGGAATAAACATGACCAACACACAACCAGTGCCACCGCAACGCGACTGGCTAACAACAGTCCTACTGAGCTTCTTCCTAGGCAGCCTAGGTATTGACCGCTTCTACTTGGGTTACACAGGTCTTGGCGTTGCAAAACTACTAACTCTTGGTGGCTGTGGTGTTTGGGCGCTAATCGACTTGATCATGATTATCATGAACAATGTTCCTGATGCTCAGGGTCGCCCACTTCTAAAGAAGTAAAGATCTAAATTATGTCTTCTGCCTCAGATAAATTCTGTTCGGCTTGTGGCAATGGCCTAATTGCAACCGCTGCCATTTGCCCTAAGTGTGGCACTCCTGTAGCTGCTAATGGTTATGTGCAAGGAGCAGCAGGGAATGACCCTAATGGTCCTCGCGATTTTATGACTACATTGCTGTTAAGTATCTTCGTGGGAACACTAGGTATCGATCGTTTTTACACAGGTCAAACTGGCCTCGGTATAGGAAAACTTTTGGTCACTGTATTTACCTGCGGTTACGGGGGTTTGGTCTGGTGGCTAATTGACGTAGTGCTAATCGTGAATGGTTCTTACCGTGACAAACAAGGAAGACCTCTGGTTAGAAGATAGTTTTACAAAACAAGAACTCGGTTTGGCTAGGCCAGACCGAGTTTTTGTCTTAACTGAATATTTCGCTTAGGAATGCAGTGGTCCAGTCAATCAGTGCTTTGTCCTGCAGTTGATCTCCTGATTCATCCTTTGGAGCTGGAACTGAGAGCTGCTTGGCTGACTGCAAGTATCTAAGACCTGGATGTTGTTGAGATAGTTTTACCTGTTTCGCTTCATCGAGTTCAACTGGCGTGAGTTTGAACTGATTACCAATAAGTAATACATCTTTTAGTCCAAGTCGATTACACAACTGTCTAAACTCAGTCACATCAATCAGGTTCTTTACGGATTGAGGAGTTTTACCATAGCGGTCTTCCAGTTCTTGGAATATGGCATCCAGTTGCTCCCTAGTTCCCTTTTCTCCGCTAGCGGCTGAGAGTTTATGGTAAGCCTCAAGCCTCAGCCGTTCTGAGTCAACATACTCAATCGGGATGTGAGCATCAATGGGGATTTCAAGTTTTAGTTCAGCTGGCGATTCCTGCTTGATTCCTTTGAACTCATCAACAGCTTCCCCAATCATTCTCAGGTAGAGATCAAAACCTACTCCTGCGATATGTCCCGATTGCTCTCCACCTAGTAGGTTTCCAGCACCTCTAATTTCAAGATCTTTTAGTGCTATCTGCATGCCACTGCCCAGTTCATTGTTAGCCGCAATAGTTCCTAACCGGTCTAGTGCAAACGGTGAAAGTGGTTTTTCAACTCCATAGAAGAAATATGCGTAGGCTCGTTCTCTAGATCTACCAACTCTTCCTCGGATTTGATGCAGTTGGGATAGCCCAAAGTTTTCAGTTCGATCAACAATCAAAGTGTTGGCGTTAGGAATATCAATACCGGCTTCAATGATTGTGGTTGAAACTAAGACGTCGTATCTTCTTTCCCAGAAATCGATAACAACCTGCTCCAGCTGGTGCTCATTCATTTGCCCGTGGGCAACAGCAATCCTGGCATCTGGAACTAGTTGAGAAAGTCGATTAGCAACAAAGTCAATGCTGTCAACCCGGTTATGGACAAAGAAGACTTGACCTTCTCTAATTAGTTCCCGGTGAATAGCAGCGGCCACCTGTGCTTCGTTATAGGGGCCAACATAGGTGAGAATTGGATGCCGCTCTTCTGGTGGAGTTGCCAGGGTAGACATCTCACGAATACCAGTGATCGCCATTTCTAGAGTTCTAGGTATTGGAGTTGCCGACATGGATAGAACATCCACGTTATGTTTTAGATCCTTAAGTTTTTCTTTGTGTTCAACGCCAAATCTTTGCTCTTCATCAATAATGACTAAACCAAGATCTTTGAACTTCACGGTTTTGGAAAGAAGTTTATGAGTTCCAATCACCACATCGACTAGACCACTTTCCAAGCCAGCAAGTGTTTCTTTATTGTCTTTAGGGCTTTGGAAACGAGATAGTGCTCTGACGTTTACCGGAAAACCGGCATATCTTTCTAAGAATGTTTCTACGTGCTGTCTAACCAAAAGAGTAGTCGGCACTAGCAGCGCTACCTGCTTGCCATCTTGGACAGCTTTGAAAGCAGCTCTAACCGCAATCTCGGTTTTTCCGTAACCAACATCTCCAGCTACCAAGCGGTCCATTGGAATTGGCTTTTCCATGTCTCGCTTGATCTCATCAATGGTGTTTAGTTGATCCGGTGTTTCAACAAACTCGAAGCTGTCTTCCATCTCTCTCTGCCAGGCAGTGTCAGGAAGGAAAGCGTGACCTTTAGCATTCATTCGCTGGGAATATAGCTTCACCAGGTCGATAGCAATCTTTCTGACTGCTTTACGAGCATTGCCCTTGGTCTTAGCCCAGTCACTGCCACCGAGTTTGCTCAAAACCGGGGCTTCTGAACCAACATACCTAGTGAGGTAATCCAACTGATCGGTCGGCACATACAATACATCTCCGGCTAACCCACGCTTAGCTGGAGCGTATTCAATCACTAGGTATTCCTTGGTCTGCTTGTGTTTAGACTGTCCTAGCTCTCGCTGCACCATCTCAACAAAGCGACCAATGCCGTGAATCTCGTGAACAACATAGTCCCCTGCCTTTAGAGCTAGCGGATCCACTTGAGCACCACGTTTAGCAGCAAGTTTTGATTTAGGGGTTGGAACAAAACCTGCACTTTTACCTAAGAACTCGGTGTCAGTTAGCAGAATAAGTTTTGAATCATTGGCAACAAAGCCTCTTCGCAAAGGTGCTTGAATTACATAAACTCTGCCTTGATCTAACTCTTCTGGAAGCTCTTCAGCCAATAAAGCAGATATTTTTGCTTCTCTAAGAATTTCAACAATTCTGAGAGCTGTTCCATGGCCAACCGCGGAAATTATTACATGTAGTCCTTGCTTGAGTTGGTCGTGAATATAGTCAACGGGTTCTACTTGCAAACCTTTGAAGTTTGGGGTTTCTAGGATGTTTAGGTTTATTTGACTTTCGTCATCAACCATGAACTGGGTCAAATTGACTATCGATCTATTTCCCAAACCTTTGATGAACTCATCAACCGTTCTAAAGCCTCCTGCAGATAGATCTATCGGTGCCTTAGCACCTTCGATGGCGGCATCCCAGGCTGCATGAAGGAATTCTTGGTTGGTTTCGATTAGGTTCGTAGCTCTAGCGATTGACTTCTCTGGTGACATCAGAGCAACGTAGGCATCGTCTGCTATGTAATCACTGATTTGACCAAGCTTTGAAACTAGAACTGGAGCTAAGGATTCCATGCCATCTACTGGAATACCTTGACCAATTTTGGCAAGCATGGTTGAAAGATTAGGGAACTCGTGTTCCATTTCTCTGGCACGGTTAGCCACATCAGGAGTAATGATTATTTCTCTGGCTGGATAAAGCGTCAGTTTGTTTGGTTTAGCCTCAAGTGATCGCTGATCGGCAACACTGAACTCTCGCATTTGCTCTAGTTCATCACCGAAGAACTCCATGCGAACAGCGTGTTTTGCAGTAGTTGGAAAAATATCTAAAATTCCACCGCGAACTGCGAACTCTCCCCTGCGGGTCACCATGTCAACTCGGCTATAGGCAATCTCTATCAGTTTTAGGGTTAGCTCTGGAAGTAAATATTCTTTACCGACCTCAAAGCTCAACGGAGGATAGTTCTCTAAACCTAAGACCACTGGCTGTAATGCTGCTCGAATGGAGGCAACTAAAAAGTATGGCTCTTTGCTCTTTTTTAGCTCAGCCAGGCGATGCAAAACCTGAAGTCTTTTTCCAACGGTTTCCGCAGATGGGCTAAGTCGCTCATGCGGCAGGGTTTCCCAAGAGTTGAATTCCAGGACTTCGGTTTGCGGGTGAACAAGTTTCAGATAGGCGGCTAGATCCTCTGCTTCCTTGCCACTGCTAACTACTACCAAACACTGATTACTTAGTTTCTTAGTTTGGCGAAGTTCGCTAATGCTGGAGAGAATCCAGTTTTGGGCACCGGCGGGGGCAACAATCTCTAAGCGCTTTTTATCTAGGGCTTTAGAAACGGCAACAAATGGATAAGTGTCACTCAGACGTGCGACAAGGCGCGAGCACCCCTCAGATCCGTCATGCACGTCCATGCATCAATTCTAGGTTGTTTATGAGTGGAACTTTTGCTGCGCTTCGGTAAGGCCTTTATTAGTTATCTCTTCCACCATGTCGGCGGCTAATTCAATTAGCACTGCCAATTCATGCTTCTCAGTCGAAGAAAAGTTCTTTAGAACAAATTCAGCTGGATCCTGCTGCCCAGGTGGTCTTCCAATTCCAAAGCGAATTCTGATGAATTCATTACCGATTGCTGAAATGATGCTTCGCAGACCATTGTGTCCAGCGTGACCGCCAGAGAACTTTATTTTTAGTTGACCAAAATCTATGTCTAATTCATCATGGATTACTAAAAGTTGCTCTGCCGGAATGTCGAAGAACTTTAGTGAGGCGGCAACCGGACCACCTGAGGTGTTCATGTAGCCATTGGATTTCACCAAAACTACCTTGGCGTTGCCAAGTCGACCTTCTGCTATCTGAGCACCTACTTTATGTGATTTGAATTTCACACTCATTCGGTTGGCCAACACATCCAGAACCATCTGACCGACATTATGCCGATTGTGCGAATAGTCGGGCCCGGGGTTACCGAGGCCGACTACTAGGTAAGTCTGACCAGACAGAGCTATTACTCTGCCTTAGCTGCTTCGGCGGGAGCAGCTCCAGCATCTTCGCTAGCACCGGCTCCGGTACCAACTACAGATGCAACTAATTCGTGGTCATCTAGGTCTAGCTTTGCACCAGCAGGAAGCTTGATGTCTCCAGCGGTTACGTGGAAGCCAAGACCTTCCTTGTTGAAGTGAACTTCAACATACTCAGGAATGGTAGTTGCATCTACTTCAAGCTTTAGTGTCTTGTGTTCTAGATCAATAACTGTTCCAGACATTGATTCACCAACGATGTGAACAGGAACCTCAACGTGAACACGCTCACCCTTAACAATTTCAACCAGGTCGATGTGTTCGATTACCTGAGTAACAACATCCTTTGAAGCGCTCTTTACAAGAACAGTCTCGCTCTTACCGTTTAGGGTTAGCTCGATGATGGCGTTCTTGTGACGAAGTACCAGCGCTACTTCGTGAGCAGGAAGAGTGATGTGACGAGGTTCTGAACCGTGACCATATATAACCGCAGGAGTTCTTCCTGCAGCGCGAGCCTTACGAGCAGCACCTTTACCAAAGCTGGTGCGCATTTCACCAACAAGTTTGTTTTCTGACATTTTTATCCTTTATGTTTGTTCAACTCAAGCGCTTCGCGCGAGGAACCTAAGCACCCCGTCGATTACGGTTTATAACCCTCGCCGTTGTTTCTCTATGCAGTCTACTTGGAGTGAACCAGCCCGCGCAAGGCGGTCCTGACTACCAGCGCGATAGCCAAGATCAAAGAACTTACCCAAACTGCAGGTCCTGGGACGCTAAGCAGCAAGGTGCCACAGAGCAGGAACCCAAAGATTGCAACAATCCTTGGTTGTTTTCGTTCTGATTTGGGTTGCCGTAACACGCTCAGGTGTCCGATTGCGTAATAAAGCAGAACACTAAAGCTGCTAAAGGCAATCACCCACTGGGTGTATTCCCTTGTCTCAATCAGAATTACCGCCCCAGCAGCAATCAAGAACTCAGCTAACCAGGGAGCACCAAAGCGATTTCTTCTTTCAAAAACCTTAGGTAACTCTCGGTCTTCAGCCATGGTGGCAGCCGTTCTTGAGACACCGGCTAATAGGGCAAGGATTGAGCCCAGGCTAGCGGCAACAACAACGGCATCAATAATCAAAGGATTGAACCAAGGGGCAGTTCTTCCCAGAAGTGCTTCAAATACAGCACTTGGCATTGGTTCATTACCTGGGTTTAGCAACCCAACGACGACTAAGGTAATCAGTAAATAAAGTGTAAGAACTATTGCCAAAGAGATAACTATTGCTCTTGGGATGTTCTTCTTAGGATCTTTCACCTCATCACCTAATGTTGCAACTCTGGCATAACCGGCAAAAGCAAAGAAGATTATTGATGCCGCTGACAAAGTCGAATTTGACATTGATGGAGTGAGCATTTGAAGGTTGAAGTAATCAGGTCTCAATCCCGCGAGGAACCCTGAACCTATTGAAAAGAACAGGAACAGTCCTGTTACCGCCGCTAATACGGCAGCCATTTGGGCTGTTCTGTTGATACCTAAAAGATTCAATGCGGTCATCAAGATAACCACGATTGAAGCTAAGTGGTAACCAGGGGCAACATAGGTTTCAATAATTATGGCAATTGCCGCAATTGAAGCAATCTTGCCAAAGACAAAAGCAAAACCAGCTATGAAGCTAAAACCAGTTGGCAGATAAATCCTGGAGTATGAATAGACCCCACCTGCTCTAGAAATATTGCTGGCTAATTGATAGACCGAAGCCGCATTCAAAGAAGCTACTAACCCGGCGAGAAACAGTGCCACGAAAATATGATCGTTGGCTTTATCCCAGGCAGTTGACCAAACAAAGAAAACTCCAGCACCTAGCATCGAGGCTAATCCGATGGCTACCGCTCCCAGCAGGGAAAGCTGTTGCGGTTTAGACGTGGCCATCAAACAGGATGGTTACGCTGTCATCATTGAATACTGAACTAATTGCCCGAGCAATTAGTGGAGCAATCGACAACACGGTGAGTTTTTCAAACTGCTTGTCTGGAGTAATCGGCAAGGTGTTGGTGACAATCACGTTGTCCACCTCGGGTCCGGAAAGTCGCTCAACCGCTGGATGACTGAATACGGCGTGAGTTGAAGCAACGATGATTCGACCCGCACCGTTTTCACGAAGTGCTTTAGCAGCAGCAACGATAGTTCCAGCGGTGTCAATCATGTCGTCAACCAAAATACAAACTCGACCCTCAACCTCACCAACCAGTTCATTGACTTGAACCTGATTTGGTTTGGTTGGGTCTCGACGTTTATGAATTATAGCCAGTGGTGCACCTAACCGGTCTGCCCAGATGTCGGCAACCCGAACTCTTCCAGAATCTGGTGAGACAACGGTTAGGTTTTCAGAACCAAAAGTTTGCTTTACGTAATCTGCAAGCAGTGGCAATGCCCAAAGGTGATCGACTGGACCATCAAAGAAACCTTGAATCTGCGGTGAGTGTAGGTCAACTGACATTAGACGGTTGGCACCAGCAGCCTTATAAAGATCTGCAACTAGACGAGCAGAGATAGGCTCACGCCCCTTGTGTTTCTTATCTTGTCTGGCATAAGGGAAGAAAGGTGAAACCACAGTGATGCGCTTAGCGCTTGCTCGCTTTAGAGCATCAATCATGATTAGTTGTTCCATCAACTGGTCGTTGATTGGTGCTGAGTGAGACTGAATCACGAACGCATCAACTCCTCGAACGCTCTCCTCAAAGCGAACGAAGATTTCTCCATTAGCAAAGTCATAAGCGGTGGTAGGAACCACTTCAGTGTTTAGCAGAGTCGCTATTTCGTTGGCTAACTCTGGGTGAGCCCTACCGGTGGCTAGGACTAGTCGTTTCTGTCCGTTGGCTTTAATGTGCACTGAAGTTATTCCTTTGCTCTCTTAGCGGCCTCGGCTGAACTGGTTTCTGCCCGCTTGGCTAAGACCCAGCCAGCTAAGTTTCTCTGTGGGGCAACATTCATTGCCAAATCCCCCGCCGCAACATCTTTACGGACCACTGTTCCAGCAGCCGTATAAGCGCCATCAGCGATTTCAATTGGAGCAACAAATACGTTGTGTGATCCAGTTCTCACATGGGAACCGATGGTGGTGTGATGCTTATTCACCCCGTCATAGTTAGCAAAGATGGTTCCAGCACCAATGTTGCTTTGTTCGCCAATGGTTGCATCCCCTACATAACTTAGGTGTGGAATCTTGCTACCAGCACCAATCTTGGCATTCTTGGTTTCAACAAAGGTGCCGATCTTTCCACCTGCACCTAGATGAGTGCCTGGTCGAAGATAGCTAAATGGTCCAACTGTGGCTTCTGCTTCAATAACCGACCCGTTGATATCTGATTTCTTGATGGTGCAGTTCTGGCCAACTGTTGAATCGTGAATAGTGACTTCAGGACCAATAACGGAACCTGAACCAATTTTGGTGATGCCTTTGAGCAAAGTGCCAGGAAGCAAAGTAACATCTACACCTAGCTCAACGGTCACATCAATATAAGTAGAACTTGGATCCATGATGGTAACTCCAGCCAGCATCCATCCGTCACAAATTCTTCTATTCAGTTCAGCGCTAACTTGTTGAAGTTGAATTCTGTTGTTCACTCCGGCAACCAACCAGTTATCTCTAACCGCAAGCGCTTTAACCGGCTTACCCATTTTCAAGATTTCAGCTAAAGCATCGGTTAGATATTTCTCACCAGCTTTGTTATTGGTGCCAATGTTGCCAAGAGCAGATTTCACTAAGTCAAAGTCGAAAACATACACCCCGGCATTCACTTCGTGAATTCCTAGTTGCTCTTCACTGGCATCACGATGTTCAACAATCGAAACAAAATCACCATCTGAGTTTCTAACAATACGACCGTAACCAGTTGGATCTTCAAAAACTGCAGTGAGCAAAGTTGCTCCTGCACCAGATTCCAAATGGACCTCAAGCATGGCTTCAATAGTTTGAACATCTAACAGCGGAACATCTGCGCTGGTAACAACAACAGCGCCATTGAAACCTTCCGGTAAAACATTCAAACCGCATTCCAAAGCTCTACCGGTTCCAGTGATTTCATCCTGGTGAGCGATGTGGACTTTTGGATAGAAGGTGTGGATGTATTGTTCCAGTTTTTCTTTTTCATGACGAATAACTGGAATTACATACTGGGCGTTAATTGAGCTGGCCGTGGCTAAAGCATGAGCCAGCATCGGCAGGCCGGCAATTTCATGCATAACTTTAGGAGTTGCTGAGCGCATTCGAATACCTTCACCAGCAGCCAAAACGACTACCGCTAGGTGCTGCTCGCTCATTGAACCTCCAGGTGTTTGCTAAGCGCTGCTCCCCCAGGATTCGAACCTGGACCGAACACCTCCAAAGGGTGCCGTGCTGCCGTTACACTAGGGAGCAATTCAAGGGTTGCTTGACCTAATAAGTCTGCCAGATGTTTTAGTTTTGCAGCCTTGTTCCTGAATAACTGGCTCTAGCAGGCAGAGCCAAGAGCCCTTCTGCATTTAGTAGTTGGCTTGCCTTGGCTGCAGTTTCAGAGTCAGCAAATAATCCCAAAACCGTTGGCCCCGATCCAGAGACCATAGCGACTAGAGCCCCGACTTCTCTCAGCCTAGAAATGTTGTTCTCGATGGAAGGAAGCAGGGCAACAGCGGCCTCCTGAAGGTCGTTAGACATCATTCGGGCTAGTTCCTGAACAGTGGCGGGATGCAATACTTCGCTAAATTCACTACCGCCACCAAGTTCATCGAACTTAGCAAAAACCGCTGGGGTAGATAACCCTTCCGGGCTTATTACTAAGACAAAATGTGGCTCGAAGGAAAGTGCTGGCCACGCAACCAGATGGTCTCCTCGGCCAGTTCCCAAAGCTAGCCCGCCCATCAAACTGAAGGGAACGTCCGAACCAAAATCAGCACCTAAAGACACCAGTTCTGCCATGGGCAAACGTTCAACCCCATACTCAAAAGCCAAGAACTCATTAACCGCTACCATCATGGCTGCAGCATCGGCTGATCCGCCAGCCATTCCGCCAGCGACGGGAACGCTCTTATGAATATGAATTTCAAGATCTAGCAGCTCAATGTTGTTTCTTCCAAAAAAGTATTCGACAACTTGATATACCAAATTGCTTTTATCTTTTGGAACAGCATTGAGGTGTCTTGCTGGCAAACTATCTCCGGTCACTGTAATTCTCACACCAGTTCCTGGTTTTCCTTTAGCTATGGAAATCTCTTCACGAAGATCTAATTCCAGATAAAGAGAAATTACCTGGTGATAACCATTGGACTCAAGTGGTCCAACTTGGAAAAGCAGATTGACTTTTGCTGGTGAGCTAGCTTTTATCATCGGCTCACCTGCTCAATCAGTTCTTGGAATATTTGCTGCCAGTATTTGGTTTTTTCTTTTTTTCCAAGAGCGGTCTCTAGAAACTCATGTTCAACAATTACCGAACAGCCATCTTGAGATGAAAGAAAACTAATGGTTGCTCTGGTGTTGTCGTTAAAACTAATTACAAGTTTTTCATCTTGAGCCAACTTCAAGAACCTGCGGAATCTGTCTCCATACAATGTTGTTGAAGTGAATAAGTTATAGCAAAGACCGATTGTAGTTGGCATCTCAACCGTAAGTCGAAGCAGATTGTCTTCGCTAGAAGTATTTTTAGCCTGAACCCGCCATTTCAAATACATCAGCGCTATCGAGTTAGACCACCACTTTTGCACCCGATAGTTATTTTGCAGAAAAGCAGCAATGGCTAGCTGCTTAGCTTCACGAACATCACTCTCGAAGATGATTGAAAGCCACTGCTCTTTTTGCTTACCGGTGTTAGCTAAAAGCAGATCTGCCGCCGGATCATCATTATAGGGAGCATCAGGTATCAGCATGGCTCGGCGACCATGTTTTCTGGTATCAGCCTTTACTGCCTCTCTGACCTCAGTAATTTGAGGTAGGTCGCTGAAGATATCAGTTTGTTTAGGCTTGCGCTTGAAAATCATTCCTGAACCGCTTTCGCTATCTTCACGAAATCATAGATGCTCAGGCTCTCTCCGCGCAAAGTAGGGCAAACACCTGCCCTATTTAGTAACTCTTCGGCTTCAGCAGGCGAACCAGCAAAACCCGAAATAGCCTGTCGCAGTGTTTTTCTTCTCTGTCCAAAAGCTTCATCGATGATCTTGAAGGTAATTTCACGTAGCGCTTCATTGCCAAGGGGTTCCGTGCGCTTTTGGAAATAAACCAAAGCAGAGTCAACATTAGGAGCTGGCCAAAAGACATTTCTACCAACATTGCCAGCAAGATTAGCCAGCGAATACCAAGCCAACTTGGCACTCGGTGCCCCATAAACCTTAGAACCAGGGGTTGCTGCTAATCGGTGTGCAACTTCAGCTTGAACTAAAACTACACCACTTTGAATGCTTGGGAAATGTTCCAGAAAATGCAATAAGACCGGGACGGAAATGTTGTATGGCAGATTTGCCACCAAAGCATCAGGTTGCATCGGTAATTCAGTTACCCGCAATGCATCAGCATGAACAAGTTGGAAATTCTTGTTTGAAGTTTTAGTGGCAACGGTATTGGCAATAGCGGCTGCCATTTTGTTGTCAACTTCAACAGCAACTAAATTATTGATTACTTCTAGTAATCCCAAAGTAAGAGATCCTAAACCAGGACCTATTTCAACAACAGTTTCGTTTCCTTGAAGTTTGGCGACCGCAACTATTTTTCTAATTGTGTTTGGATCAATGACAAAGTTCTGACCAAGTTTTTTTGTTGGTGTGACTCCAAACTCTGCAGCCAGAGTTCTGATTTCAGTAGCTCCCAACAACTCAGACATTTAGACCTTCAGCCCATGAGCCATAAACAGCTTCTGTGTTTCTGGTTATCTCACTGGCCATATCATCCGCAGAGATTCCTCTCACTTCTGCCATTTTGCGAACTGTTAGCGGAATCAGATAGGGAGAATTAGGTCTTCCTCTAAAAGGTTCTGGCGTTAGAAAAGGTGCATCGGTTTCAACCAAAATCAATTCACTGGGCAGTATGGCTAGGGCTTCTCTCAAGCCTTGATTCTTTTTGAAGGTAATGATTCCGGCAAAAGATGCATACCAGCCATGTTCAATTAGAATCTCTGCTAATCCACGGTCACCACTGAAACAGTGGAAAACAGTTCGCTCTGGAGCACCCACTCTAAGCAAGGTTGAAACAACATCGTCATGAGCATCGCGGTCATGAATCTGCAGTGCAATGTTGTTTTCTTTAGCTATTTGAATATGCGCTTCAAAGCTGTGTTGCTGCAGATACCGAAGTTCTTCCCCAGTCCTGAAGTAATCCAAACCTGTTTCACCGACTGCTCGAACCCTAGGCTGTATTGCTAAGGCAGCTATCTCAGCAATAGCTCCATCCAATTCCGAAATACTGGAATACTCAGCTGCCACATTGGGATGCAGAGCAACTGCCGCCAGCAGTCTAGGTTCAATGGCAGCGGTGGCTGCTGACCACTTAGAAGTCTCAACCGAACCACCGACCTGGACTCCACCTAGGATTCCAGCCTGATTGGCAAGTTCTAGGTGCTCGCGATAGTCCATCGGGTTTTCCCCATCGGCTATCTCAAGGTGGGTGTGGTTATCGTAGGTACCGACATTTAGTGGTTCTGGTAAGTCTGGATAACTGAGATCCCTAGTCGAACCGTCTTCAGCTTTGCGGTCTCTGACTCTTATGTAGTTTTCGCTTCGAGTATCGTTACTCATCTTTACTCTCGATGCGAGGGAACAGCACCGCTAAATCTGAAACTCTTGACGAACCCAATTGACCCCAGTTGCCTGCTTCAGAAATATCCTGGTCAGCTAGTTCACCTAGTTTTCCTTCGGTAAGAGCTGCCCAAAGTTTTGCTGCTGCCTGAGGAATGATCGGATTCAACAAAACATTTAGAATTCGCAATCCTTCACTCGAACAATACAAAACGGTCTGCAGTCTTTCTGTATTTGCTTCATCCTTGGCTAACACCCAAGGTTCGGAAACAGTGATGTAATTATTCAGTTCATCAACCAGAGTCCAGATAGCTGTAATAGCATCACCGATAGCAACTTCATCCATAAGTCGATTTGCATCAGCAGAAGCTTTTTCTGCAACAGCAATGAGTTTCTTATCGATTTCTAGATACTCACCTGGCTGTGGGATAACCCCATCGAAATATTTTTTCACCATGGCAATAGTTCTAGATGCAAGGTTTCCAAAACCATTGGCTAATTCAGCTTGGTATCTTGCTGAAAGATCTTCCCAACTGAATGAACCATCTTGACCAAAGTTAATTGCTTTCATGAAGTAATAACGGAAAGCATCAGAACCAAAAACTGAAGTAATTTGTTCTGGAACAATTCCATTTAGTTTGGATTTCGACATTTTCTCGCCACCGACTAACAACCAGCCGTGACCATAAATCTGTTTAGGTAATTCCATACCGGCAGCCATCAACATGGCCGGCCAAATAACCGCGTGGAAACGTAGTATTTCTTTACCCACTATATGGATATCTGCTGGCCAGTATTGTTCAAACTTGGCATCGTCCTGGCCATAGCCAATTGCTGTTATGTAGTTCAACAGGGCATCAAACCAGACATAGGTGATGTGCGAATCATCCCAGGGGATGTCAATACCCCAGTCAAACTTTGCTTTAGAGCGAGATATAGAAAGGTCATCCAAGCCCATACTCACAAAGGAAACCACTTCGTTTTTAGCCGATTCTGGCTGGATGAAGTTTGGATTCTCTTTATAGTGATCCAAAAGAGGCTGCTGAAACTGGCTCAGTTTGAAGAAGTAATTGTTCTCCTCAAGCATTTCAACCGGCTTGGAGTGGGTGCTGCAGACCTGCTGACCAGCAAATTCACCTTCCCCGTCAACCAAATCATTCTTGTTCTTATATTCTTCACAGCCAACGCAATAAGCGCCTTTGAATGAGCCCTGATAGATGAAACCAGCGTCATAAACCTTCTGCAAGAACTTTTGAACGTTTACCTTATGGCGTTCTTCAGTGGTGCGAATGAAATCCTGGTTGTCGATGTCGATAGTTTCCAATAGCGGTAACCACTCATCGTGCACCAGTTTGTCTACCCAAGCTTTAGCGCTAACCCCATTTTCTTCAGCACTTCTAAGAATCTTTTCACCATGCTCATCAGTTCCGGTGAGCATGAACGAATCCATCCCCTGAGCGCGGTGCCATCTAGCCAAAACGTCAGCGGCAACTTCGGTGTAAGCGTGCCCGATGTGTGGGGCATTGTTTACATAGAAAATAGGTGTCGTAACGTAAAACGAGCGATTTGGCTTAGTCATTAGGTCAAGTCTATTCGGCTCTAGAGGCAATGGTCTGGTCGTAAAGTTCGCTCTTTGAAACATTGGCAAGTCCCGCTACTAAGCTCACGGCATCCTTTAGGGATTTTCCTGAAGACTTCAACGCTTCCACCAGTTCCACCAATTCAGCATGATCAACAACTCGTTCCTCGTTGCTGCCAGCTATGCATAAGACCAGTTCACCCTTAGGTTCAGTCTTAGTCCATTCCACTAATTCAGAGAGAGTTCCTCTAACGGTTTCTTCGAATTTCTTGGTCAACTCTCGAGACAAACTAGCTGGTCTTTCTGAACCAAAGACTTCAGCTGCTTGCAGCAAACTCTCATGGATTCGGTGTGCTGATTCAAAGAAGATCATGGTTCGTTTATCTTCTTTTAGATTCAGAAAGAACTGGTTCCGTTCACCGGATTTTCTTGGGATGAAACCTTCAAAGCTAAACCGGTCAGTCGGTAGCCCTGAGACTGCTAAAGCTGAAAGCACGGCCGAAGGTCCAGGAACAACTATTACCTCAATACCCTTGGCAACTGCCGCTCTAACTAAAACAAAGCCAGGATCGGAAATAGTTGGCATGCCAGCATCTGACACCACTAAAACATCCTCTGACTCAGCAAGTTCCAGTAATTGTTCAACTCGATCACCCTCATTGTGTTCATGCAGGCTAAATAGTTTGGCTTCCAGCTTGATGCCTAGCCCTTGAGCCAACTTATGCAGGGTTCTGGTGTCTTCAGCGGCGATGTATTTGGCTTTGGTTAAGTGCTCAATTAGCCTCGAGGAAGAATCTGAGAGGTTGCCGATAGGTGTGGCTGCCAAGATGAACACACTCTATTCTCGCAAACTAACATTTAAAGGTGGTCAACATTCAACTAAAGACTCAACTGCTTCGTTGGGGGCCGCTGACCATACTTGCTCTTGCAGCCTTGGTGCGACTATTCAATCTTGGTTATCCAGGAGTTTTAGTCTTCGATGAGACCTATTACGTAAAAGACGCCTATTCACTGCTTACTCATGGTGTTGAACTAAATTGGACTGATTCTTCAGATGCAGCCTTTGCCAAAGGTGACCCTTCCGGGCTAACTAATGACCCAAGTTTTGTAGTTCACCCACCCCTTGGGAAATGGCTTATCGGTTTAGGAATTCTGGTTTTTGGTAGCGGTAATCCTTTTGGTTGGCGGATAGTTGTGACTCTGTTGAGCATTGCTTCGGTTTGGCTAACTATGAAATGTGCCGAGCGGATGTTCCAAAGTAAAGTCTGGGCTCTAGTGGCCGGTTTGTTTTATGCCATTGACGGTGTTGGCATAGTTTTAGGCAGAACCGCACTGTTAGATCAAATACTTGGATTCTTTGCCATCTTGGCTTTCTATTTTCTCCTTCGAGATTTGGATGACCCATCAAAGAAACGTCCTTGGCTTTTCCTGATGGGAGTAACTTTAGGTCTTGCCACCGCAGTGAAGTGGTCCGGGTTATATTTCCTCGCAATCTTTGCTCTTTATAGAGCATTAGTTGAAGTTAAGAGGAACTATGTATTTCATAAGAAGTTAGAAATAGAAACCGACCAAAAACTAGAGAAACGACTTTGGATCATTCCAAGTCTTCTAGGAACAGTAAAAACCTTTGTTTGGGTCACTGTCCCAGCTTTTGTAATTTACCTAGTTAGCTGGACAGGCTGGTTCCTCTCTCCTAACGGCTATGACCGTAGTTATGCAGAAACTCATCCAGCATCGGGCATTTTCAATCTGATTCCTAAAGCATTGCAATCACTCTGGCACTACCACGCAGAGATCTATAACTTTCATGCCAACTTGCATGCCCAGCATGACTATGCATCAAACCCGTTGACCTGGCCTTTCATGCTTAGACCAACCTCCTTCTTCTGGCAGGAACGTGGCAGTGATTGCCTATTTGACACGGCAAGTCAAAATTGTGCCTCAGCAATTACTCCGCTGGGAAATCCACTGATTTGGTGGGGAGCTTTTATCACCAGCAGTGTTCTGATCGGTAGCTGGTTTAGAACTAGAGACCGATTGACCACACTTATCTTTGTTGGCATCATTGCCGGCTATGTTCCATGGTTACTTTTGATGAATCGAACCGTTTTTGAGTTCTATGTGATCTCATTCCTGCCTTGGATTATATTCATTCTGGTTTTTGGTTTAAAAACTTGGTATGACAATTCACCAAAACCCAACCGAGCGCGTTGGCTAATCTCAGGTTTTGTTGGATTAGTTTGTCTAATTTCGGTCTTCTTCTTACCAATTTGGACTGGAATCTGGATTAGTTACGATTTCTGGCACATCCATATGTGGTTGCCGTCCTGGATTTAATTCCTCTGGGTAGGCTTAGAAGGTCATGCGTCTGTATATTGAACTTTTCAAAAAACCGGGTGTTTCCTCAGTAATTTGGTCTCAACTTCTGGCTCGATTTGCCATGGGTATGCAGACCATTACCTTTGCTATCCACCTACAGCGCACCTTCAACAACTACAGCATTGCCGGTTTAGCCATTGCAGCTAGCACGGTAGGTGGGGCTGTTGCCGCTCCAATTCTTGGTCAGTGGATGGCAAAATTTGGAATTAAACCGGTGATCTTGATTACAACCATCGTGGTTCCCATCTTCATGTTAGGGATTGGCTTCTTCCCGATCTCAGAACAACTGGTGGTAGTTATGAGCCTGTGTATTGGTCTGTCGGTGCCACCGATTCAACCGGCAGCTCGAGCCGTCTATCCAACTCTGGTTGAAACTGAAGAAGATAGAAATTCCATCTATAACATCGATGCCATCCTGCAGGAAATAATCTGGATTTTAGGCCCAGTTTTAGCAACTTTGATTATCGCTTTGACAAATACTTTGGTGCCCATTGTGCTCATGGCAATTATCCAATTGGTGGGTGGGCTTTGGTTTGTTTCACTCAAACGGGTTCACGGTGCTCCCATCCCTAGGTCCTCAGGAAAACTGGGCGCTGTCTTGAAATCGAGAATTGTCGTCGTGATGATTGTGGTGAACTTGCTATTTGTTGGATCTTTTGCCGGATTGGAAATAGGTATCGTGGCAACTGTCGGCAGCGCTCAGGCTGGGGTGGTCATTGCCATGCTTTCAATTGGTTCAATAGTAGGTGGCTTAGCCCTAGGCAATAAATTCAAAAATTCAAATGCATTGACCTTGCAACTTGGAATTGTATTGATTGGTGACTTACTAATCTTCTTCAATGCCAAAGATGCAATTTGGCTAGGAGTCTGCCTCTTTGTTTCCGGCATCGGTGTGGCTCTAGCTTTTGGAACTATCGGGGCAATCATTGGTAAAGCAGTTAGACTCGATGACACCACCGAGGTCTATGGCTGGATTGGTGCCGGTCAAAATATCGGTTATGGTATGGGAGCTGCGTTAGCCGGCTTCGTCATTGACCACTACTCACCAACTCACAGCCTCGGACTTGCGACCGGCTTGGATGCGATTGCCATGATTGTGGCCTTGGCCGCAATTGCTATCACGCCAAGTTTTGCCAGAAAATCAAAGGAGTAAAAGATGAACTTCTATGTTGTTAGCTACGCATACAGTGCCGAGGAGATTGAACTAAATCAGTTACGCCCGGAGCATCGAGTTTGGCTGGGTGAACAGCTAGCCGCTGGTCGACTCTTAGCCAGTGGTCCGATGTTGGATAGACCTGCAGCACTGCTTATTTGGAAAGCAGCGAGCATAGAGGAATTGAACAGTTTGCTTGACCAGGATCCTTTTGATTTAGCCGGCATGATCGGGGAGCGCACCGTCGAAGCTTGGAATCCCCTATTCGGACCGTTCAAGGACTAACCGTGAGAATCCTTATTTCTGGAGCCAGTGGGCTAATTGGTACCGAATTGCAAAAACAAATCTCAGCTAGAGCAGACACTCCCCTAGTGCTGGTTAGACGAGCACCAACCAAGGAAAATGAAGTTCAGTGGAATCCAACTGAATTATTCATAGAACCAGATGTTATCGAAACTGTAGACGCGGTGATCAACCTGGCTGGAGCTACCACAGGAAAACTTCCTTGGACCAAGAAATATAAGGAAGAACTTATCTCCTCAAGAATTATGTCCACTCGAACTCTGGTCCAAGCCATCAGTAAAGCCAAAAACAAACCAAAAGTTTTTGTTTCAGGATCAGCTTCAGGTATTTACGGTGACTGTGGCGATCAACTGCTTCTAGAAACGGCACCTAAGGGTGCAGGCTTTCTTGCTGATTTGGCTAATCAGTGGGAGCGCGAAGCCATGAAAGCTCCAAACGGGGTCAGAGTGGTCTTAGTTAGAACCACCATGGTCCTCTCTAGAAAACTTGGTGCCTTGGGCAGGTTACTTCCCATTCTTCGACTAGGCATCGGTGGAAAACTCGGTAACGGTAAGCAGTGGTGGGCCTGGATTTCTCTGCCCGACGAAGCCAGGGCAATCCTGCATTTAATTGACACTGGTTCAGCCTCAGGACCCTATAACCTAACCGCACCAGAACCGGCAACTGCAAAGCAGTTGATCAAAGCACTGGGTAAAGAACTTAAACGGCCAACTTTGATTCCGATTCCAGCATTTGCCCTAAAACTAGCTTTCCGTGAGGGTGCTCAAGAATTACTGTTATGTTCTCAAAAAATGAGCGCAGATCGTTTGCTAGCAACAGGCTTTAAGTTCGAACAACCAACTCTTGAATCGGCTGCAAAATGGGTCTGCGCTAAGACCGAATAGATCTTATAAATTTACTCTGACTAACCGCAATAATCACCGCGCCAACACCACCGACAATCATGGGTAAGGTTATGTCAATGCGTCCTAGCAGACCACCGATGAGACCAGCAATTGGCATAAGCCCCCACACTAAAGTTCTTCTGGTGCCATGAATGCGACCAAAGATTTCATTGGGAATCATGCCGTGATAGGTGCTCATCAACAAGATGTTCCACTGGGCAATAAAGAAACCGTGGAAGGTGCTGGCTATCATGAAAAAATATACGTTCGGTGATAAACCAGCAGCAAGAAGCGCAATCGAAGCGCCAGGCAGAGAATAAGACAACGCCTTACTCCTACCAAACCTTGCCGACAATTTCGGGGAAGCGAACGCCCCAACCAACGAACCTATGGCAAGGGGAACCATCACCCAACCGTAAAGCGCTTCACTGACGTGCAAATGATCCAAAATAAATAACACCAGGGTGGCTTGACCCATGGCATAGAAGAAACCAACACTTCCGGTAGCAAGGACTAATCGAAAAAGCACCTTGTCGTTCCAGAGGTATTTCAATCCTTCGATGATCTCAGTTTTTAGGGCTGGTCTTGCCAGGTTATAACTGTCATCATCCTGCATAGCAGTTTTAGATATTGAGGTAACTAACCCAATGGCTATTACATAGAAGCAGGCGATACCAACAAACGGCAGGTAGCTATAGATGGCGTAAATGAAAGCCCCTAGTGGAACCCCAACAAAGCTCTGCATAACTGTGTCAGCAATCTGCATTCTGGAATTACCACGCTCAAGCTGGTGCCCTTTCAGCAGTGATGGAATGGTTGACTGTGTTGCCGTGTCATAGACCACCTCTGAAACTCCAAAGATGAAGGTTAGCAACATCAAAGCCCAGAGGGTTATGTTATTCGTGATGATCAGCTCTGCTATGGTCGCTCCAATGAGCACCCTGGTCAGCTGAACCAGCAACATTACAAATCTGCGATTTAGTCGATCCAGTAATGCACCCAACGGGATGGCAAAGAGCAGCCACGGAAGCATGATCATGTTTGATTGAATGGCAATCAACACTGGGTCACGGGTGAGACTAGCCGCTAAAAGAGGAATAGCTGCCCCAACCAAGCCATCGGCAAATTTACTAACCATGGCTGCCGACCAAATTTTGTTGAAAGTAGTTCCAAGAGTTTCGGCTGCTGGCTTAGAGGAACTCACTTCGCAAGTTTATCTGTAAAAAAGAAAAGGTCCCGATCTTGCGACCGGGACCTAATTGCTTAAGCAGAATTACATCTTCTTAGCAACAGTCTTTCTTGGTGCAGCCTTCTTTGCTACAACCTTCTTAGGTGCAGCCTTTCTAGGTGCAGCCTTCTTTGCAACAGTCTTCTTAGCAACTGCCTTCTTAGGTGCAGCCTTCTTTGCAACTGTCTTCTTAGCTACGGCCTTCTTAGGTGCAGCCTTCTTTGCAACAGTCTTCTTAGCAACTGCCTTCTTAGGTGCAGCTTTCTTTGCAACTGTCTTCTTAGCAACTGCCTTCTTAGGTGCAGCCTTCTTTGCAACAGTCTTCGCAGCGACTGTCTTCTTTGCAGGTGCAGCCTTCTTAGCAGCAGGCTTCTTAGCCGCTACCTTCTTTGCAGGTGCAGCCTTCTTAGCAGCAGGCTTCTTAGCCACTGCCTTCTTTGCTGTAGTTGTTGCCACTTTCGCTCCTTCGTTAATGGTCTTTTCGACCTTTGCAGTGATAGCCGGTGTTGCTTTTGCTAACTTAACTGCAGTTTTGTTTGCTGCTTTCGCAGCCTTAGCAGTCATCTCTGGAACCTTCTTTTCGATCTGGTTCGCAGCTTTGACTACACCTTTTTTGATATCTGCTGAAACTTCTTCAAAAACGTCTTCCGCTTTGTCAGTTGCAGCAGCAATGTCTTTCTTGATTTCCTCAACGGCTTTAGCGCCCTTTTTGCGGGTGCCTCTAACTAGGTCATCTAATAATCCCATTTGTCAACTTTCCTAACTGTTGGGTCTGTTTAATGCTAGTGGAAGATATAAAGCAACTTGAAGAATTTTTGTATCATCTTTTAATAAATTTTTTTATCGCTAATTTAACCGTTTGAGCGTCTTCTTTGCAAAATTTCGTCGAGATTTTGTAATTCGGTTTGTTCTATTTCTTCTCGAATTTTTTCAAGATTATGAACCTGAGCCCAAGGAACATTTTCAATTGTTCCAAGACGAGCTGACAGTGGATCTGGAAGTCGATTAACAACTACTTTTTCTGGTGCTTCTGAAGCAGTTACCCCTGCCTGTTCCCCAATAACTACGCGGGATATAGCAGCGCTGGGAATTGTTGCAGGGTTTTGCCTAACTCGGACTGCTTTCACCGGTCTAACTTTAGATTTCTTTGAAACTTTTACAGACCGTTGGCCAGTTGGAGTCATAAAGCCGAGCCAGGCAATCGCAATAAGTAACAGTGCAAATCCACCTGAGCCGAGAAATTCCATACCTATAGAGTATTTAATCTTTGGAAAAGAATATTTCTCTGTCGGCGTGTCTAAATTCGCATTTTTCTGTCGATTTAATTATTTGTGCCGAGATTTCAGCAACCGATTTAATACTCCATCCGAAACTTCATTGGAAAGCAAAGCGTAAATATTGTGGTCTCGCCAATCATTGTTGATGTGGATGTAACCCTTCTTTACTCCTTCCAGGCGCATACCTAACTTTTCCACGACTCGGATGCTGGCTTTGTTCTCTGGTCTGATATCTATTTCCACCCGATGCAGACCAACAATATTGAAAAGGTAATCCATGGCTAACGCAACTGCAATTGGAGTGATACCTAGTCCAGCAACATCAGGATCTATCCAGTAACCGATAACACAGCTGCTAACCGAGCCGTGCAAAATGTTTGCCACGTTTAGTTGACCGACAATTTCATCTTCATAGAGAATGACGAAAGGTAATCCACTGTGGTCATCCATTTGCCTAAGCAATCCCCTGATTTGATTTCTAAAATCAAATGAGGTTGGACCGTGGGGGTTAGTTGCTTCCCAGGGTCTTAGCCACTCACGATTAGAGAGCACCAATCGTTCAATGGTTTTGGCATCCCGAGGTTTGATAATTCTCAAGCTGACAGCGCCGTGACTAAGTGCAAAATAATTGCTCATGCTGGCAAGATTAGTGGCATGAATGAAATTGCGTTGGCGAAACAGCAACTGAGATCAGAAATTCTGCTCAAACGCAAAGAAATTGCCAATTTTTTTAGAGATGACTTCACCCTGAATCTAACCGAACTGGTAACTGGCCTAAAACCAAACAGGGTTGCCATTTATCAGTCTTACCTCAGTGAACCTAACACTGAAGATTTCATCAACCGTTGCCCAGTTCAAGTCATTGTTCCAATAACTAACCCAGATGGAAACTTGACTTGGAAAGACTTGGAAAGCGAAACAATTACTGAAATCAAATCAGGTGATTTGCTGATTATTCCTGCCCTGGCTGTTGATCATCGAGGTAATCGGCTTGGTAGGGGCAAAGGATATTTCGATAGAACATTAGCTTCTCTCCCAGAAGCTGTTTCGGTGTTTGCTCTGATTTTCAACCGGGAATTTGTTCAATCGATTCCGACCGAACCCCATGACCGTGAGGTCGATGGTGTGGTAACTGAAACTGGCATTCACAAAATAAACTAGAGCTATGCCAACTTATTCCTATAAATGCTCTGCCTGTGAACACGAGTTCGATGCTCAGCAGTCGATTAGTGATGATGCGCTGACCGTATGCCCAGAGTGCCAGGGCGAACTAACTAAAGTTTTCGGTCAAGTTGGTGTTACCTTCAAAGGCTCAGGTTTTTATAAAACCGATAGTTCGACCCCACCTAAAGCTGATTAGCCCCAGTGTGGTGGCTTGTCCTGGCGTAACCTGTCGTCATTGCTCAGCGGTTGCTCACCCCAAGCTTGATCGGTATCTTCAAAAACTCTTTCGACCGGAGCGGTAGTTAGCATGGTTGGGGTTACTTCAACACCGAGTCTGCTGGCAATGCTCTCTGCAACCGATTGAGGGTCGCTGAAAACTTCAAAGGAGTAAATGCGGTGATAGCTCCAACCCAAGTTTGCTAGTAGAGCAGGTCTCAACCTGATTCGCTCACTGAAATTCAAATCCAGGTTTGCCCAGTCTGGTTCAATCACCAGGTGCTGATTACCGAAAGATGCGACAAGTGGAATCCTTGCACCGAAGCCTTCAACAACCCTGATACCAAAACGCTTCAGTCTTCTGGCTAAATCTCCCAACATAGGATCACTTTCAAAACTGTCAGTTGTTTCAGTATCGCTGTAAATAGGTTTCAGCAGAGTGCTGAGGTAGCCAGTAGCACCATCTGCTTTTAGTTCGGGTAAGTCATATGAACTAAAGCAGCTGACAATCGTCATGCGGTATCTGGCGCTAACTAACATGTTGGCTAACCAGCGCTTTGCCTCTGGTTCGTTGAGTAGACCAAAGTAATCTAAAACTTTGGAGTTTGAGGTTCTACCAAAACCGATGGTGAAAATAATGCGATCGGCTAGCCGGTGATTCAAATCTGCCAGGGTTGCGATTTCAAATTTTTCTCTGCCGTGTTTTTGGAAGAATTCCATAGACTCTGGATTGGCCTCTAAAGCCAACTGCAAATTTAAGTGAAGATTCTCAGCATGTTTGCTGCTGGCGCTGACCACCAGGAGCGATTGCTCAGGCCAGTTTCTAACATGCTCTAAAACTAAATCGGTGACCTTATTTACTTCAGCTGGTGGAGATTCGGTACTGGCTGACTTGTTATTGTTTGCTCTGGTGTCGCCATCTACGATTACTAGTTCCAGGGCTGACTTACCATCAAACTCACTGGCTGTTGGTTCAATTTGTAATCTGCCCTGATAGAACTCACGATTGATCAGTTGCCCAAACAGTTGACCTTTAGCTCGGTAAGACTTTCGCAAAACTTCACGACCATAAACTTCACTTACCTGATCAAAGGCACTCATGACTTCGGCAGCCTTTGGCTTAAGTGTTTCCTGCCATTCAACTTCAAAACCATTTGGATCAGCAATCATCGGGTCACCAAAAGCAACAATTTGCTTGGCTCGGATAATGCCATTTAGGTTCTCAGCGATGCTGGTGCCAGCTGCATCCATAACGATGACCACATCAAAGCTGGTTTCATCCAGTAGTTCCTCTGGCACCTCATATGGCGAAAGTGCAACATGGCTGGCTAGCGCTGGCCAAATGCTATTCAGATTCTCGGTGAAACTGGGTAGAGATCCTATTCGCTGCTTAAGCATGTGTTTCAGAGTTTGAGTCTGGCTATCATTTTCTGCAGTTGCATGCTGGAAGCGACTGGCAGTCCTGAATGAGATTTCTCTTCTAGCTTCCACGGTTAGTTTTTGATCTGCCCTAATAAATGCAGATTCCAGATCAGCCAACTTAGCTGGGTTATACGAGGTAAAGGTATTATCCGAAGCTAAAAGGTATTCCAAGGCAGATAGCCACCAGCATTGGTCAAATTCGGCTACCAGGTCTTCGTTTCTAGCGCCGTTTTTGGAAAGGGATTTAACCAGCGAGCTAAGCCCTGAGTCACTGATTCTCTTTCGCAAATCGTTTTTAGCAACCAGATTGTTTAGTGGTTCCGTGTCACTGGCTAGACCACGCAGAGTCTTGCTCAACTCCGGTAGCGGTAGCTCAATCAGTGAAATTCTTGCTGGATCTGGATCCAAATAGGAATCTAGTTTGATTAGGTCTGCCATTAGGGATTGGTAAATAACCTGAGCATCGTCCAAACCGGCCAGCACCGCCGGTCTTATCGGTTGGGTGCATAGTCTTTGCCACTGTTCAGCTTGCTCTTGAATTAGTAACAGTTGAGCATGCAAATCTGTGACACTTACTCCCGCTCTGACATATTCTTTAGCGTGTTTACTCAGGGCCCTTCTGGTCTTTCCGGACATTGCTGTTTTTTCTTTGCGAGGGCTGGTTGCGGTAATCAAATCGGTTAGTGGTCTATCAAATACTTCGGGCTTGAATCGATCAAGGGTGTTTCTAACGTTGATTAGTAAACGTAAGTATTCGCCCCAGGTTGCAACATTCTCGGCTACTGGGAAATAGACCTGACTGGCAAAATCATCTAGCTTTTGACCTAGGTTAGGTAAAACATCATCTGCCAAACGATTGGCTAAAGAAACCGCTCTAGAAACATCAGCTAGGTTATCGATCTGTGCATTGAACCAAGGGCTACCTTGATTAGCAGTATCGAACTCTCCCAGTTCAACTGCTTCCTGCAGTAAGGCTATGGCAACGGTTCGATTTCTTGTTTCAAATAATGCCGCGCCAGAAATACGAGCCGTGGTTTTAGGTGGTTTAGGTAGCCCACTCAGTAAGGCGAGTTTCTCTAAAGCATCGCCGATGCTAACTCCTAGCACGGGGTGATCCCTATGCAGTGATTGGAAATAATTTTCTAGATAACTGTTAGCTTGATCTCTGGCTGTTACTGCTGCAGCGAGATTGCCGGGTTCAGCTTTTTCAAACCTAGAGATTGCCGAAACGGTATCTAGCCAAACGCTGTGAGATCGAACCAGTAATCCACCTAGTCCTATCTGGGAAAGTCGCTCAGCTAATTCGTTCAAAGTTTGTCGACGTGGAGCTAAAACAATTGCTCGTTTATTTTCAGCCGCCAATGCGCCAAGTAAGTTAGCTACTGTTTGGGTATAGCCGGCACCTGGCAAAGTTTCAACAGCCAGCGATTCGCCATTTACTGCTCGGGTAATGATGTGAGTTTGTTCAGCATCGGCATCAGCTGCCATCAGAGGTTTAGTTGAAAGTTTGTGATGTCTTTCTGAAACCAAACCGCTAGCTAATTCAATCGCCAAAGGGTTGGGTTTGTTAAGTTCATGCAGCATCAGAGTCGGTGCGTAGGTGGCATTGGTAACCACCAGCGTTCTTTGGATCTCTAACTCAGGAACTTCCCTGGTTGAATCAGCAACAAAGCTCAGTAAAGTGATTGGGGCTAAATCGTTGGACTCGGTATAGACCTTGAGTAGTTTGGCTACGTTTAGCGAGATGCCGAATTCTCGCTGCAGAGTTAATACCAGTTCTGGGTTCACCATTGGGCTACCTAGTAAGCCAAGTTCGAAATCTGCCCCTCGTCTAATTAGTTCTGCTTGCCACAGCACGATAGGAATTCTTAAATCTAGTTTTACCTGACTGAAATCCACGGCTCCAGCCAAAAGATACAAACTATCTAAACCATAATTACTGGCTAACCTCTCGCTTTTTATCTTTGCCCGACGAGCCTCGGTAAGGGCCTTGGAATAGGCAATTGGATCTCTAACCAGGTTGGCTAGTAATCCTCGATGACTCTTAGTGAAAAGTGAAAGCCCAACCGGATGGGTGCGTTCGAGGTTCACTAGGCCCATAACTTCGGTATCCAAGTTGGTTAGCGGGTTAGGTCCACCGATTCCCCGGATCTCATCGAGCCAGCGGTTGAACTGGAGGTTAGCTTTGTCAGTCATTAGGCAACTAGCCTAACTTTTTCGATGCTACGAACATCGTAGGCTAGGCCAAGATTCGGGTAAGTTTGATTTTTGCAAGGATATTTGCCCTCGTAGCTCAGTGGATAGAGCAGTGGTTTCCTAAACCATGTGCGGAAGTTCGATTCTTCTCGGGGGCGCTCTAAGCCGCTTGAGAAAGTCTCAAATACTCATCCCATTCAGGTTCAACTCGCTCTGCTCCCCTAACTAACCAAGCCCCACCGGTTGGCATTTTAGGAGTGAAGGAAAGTTCCCAACCCAATTCATGCAAAGTCTTATCTCCCTTAGCGTTGTTGCAACGAAGGCAACAGGCAACTAGGTTTTCCCAAGAATCTGACCCGCCTCTGGATTTCGGTTGAACGTGATCGACCGTGTTGGCAGCCCTACTGCAATATGCACAGCGATAACCGTCGCGACGCAGAACCCCTCTTCTAGATAATGGAATGTTTCTAGATCCCGGAACACGAACATATCTGCTCAGCAGAATAACTGAAGGCAAATCGTATTCACCGGTAGCACTGTGGACTTTTCGCTCAGCTGAACCTTCCAACACTGTGGCTTTCTGATTCAACACCAGAATGATGGCGCGCTTAAAAGAAACCACTGCCAGCGGTTCATAACCTGCGTTTAGAACTAAAGTTCTCATTACTCTTCCTTTCGAAATCACCTGCACGGATTGCAGGTTTTCGCCAAGTCAGTTATCCGCACCAATAAAAAACGCGCCATCGAAACTCGATGACGCGCTAAGGCCTTGCCGAATATGGACAAGCTATATGGAGGTGCCAGGTCTCGTGCTTGGCGGGCACGTGTCCAGTTTCCATTTATAGCTCCAGCTTCGATCGGATAAATAACTTGCGACAAGAGTAAACCACAGCAGTGTTAGTTCTCGGCTAACACACCGCAACAAAAGGTTACTAATTACTTAACGACTCGTGCTATGAAATAGCTGTCGGTGAAGATAGGAGCCAGCTTCACCTGGTCACCTGGTCTAGGTGCGTGCCAGAACATTCCGTTACCGGCATAGATGCCTTCGTGACTTAGGTTATTTAGTATTACCAGGTCTCCTGGCTTGGCTTGATCGCGAGGGATTCTTACCACCCTAGGATCATGGGACTGGGCCCAGACCGAGTGAGGCAGTAAAACACCAAACTGAGCGAAGACTAGACGGGTATAGCCAGAGCAGTCCAAACCGGTTGGCACCTCTCCACCCAAAACGTACGGGACACCTAAATACTTGGCAGCAACCTTCATGATGTCATCAGGGTTCAAGCTGTCATAGCTAGGGGAAGCAGCGTAATCGATGGCAGTCAAACCTGAGTAAGCTCGAACCTCATTGCGGATGTTCATCCGTTCAAGGTCGGCCGCACTCATCATGCCGAACGAGCCACGCTCAAAACTGTTGGCCGTTAGCTTAGTCAAGGTGATGCTCTGCTCAGAATCAAGGGCCGAATTGGTCAGTCCAAGTTGAGCACTAATCGCCGGTGAATATGCGTATGCCGGCAGGGCGACGGTAGCGATGACACCGGCAGTGACAATCTGAACCAGACCGGTTCTGAAATTTTGACGTTTACGGATTGGCTGTTTGGCGACGGCTGGAACAACCTGGGTAATGGCAGTCATTGGGTTGCTCGGAGGATTTGCAGCAAAGTATTTCTGATCGAGTTTGGCTGCCTTTTTTTCGGCACGCAAAGCTCTGCGCGTTTGCTTGCGCTTTTCGCTTTCTCGCACTGAACGACGGCTGCGCAACTCGAAAGACTCGAGAATGTTTATCTCGACATCTGCGCGACGTCTACCCGAAGGCTTCTTGGCCAAACTTTTCCTCCTAGACATTATCGAAAAAGAATATTCGATGATGATGCGAATTTACGCCCCTCAATCTGGACTGGCTGAATGAGGTTCTTTGATTTTACCCCAAAAAGCAAGTCGATTTTAGGTGCCAAAGCCTAATACACAGGCTAAACCCAGCCTAAAAACCCTATTTATAAGGGTTTAACGAAGATATGGGCGGCATCAAAAGTAGTTAGCGACACCGAGTGTTGCCCAGCTTGCGGGCTAACTTCAATGCGGTTGGCAACTGATACTGCCTTAATTCTTGTTCCTGGCATAACTCCGGACGCATTCAAGTGGGCTAAGACATCTGGGTAAACCTGCAGTGGCTCAGCAATTCGAACCAGCAAGACATCCTCGTCCAGGTGTTCCAGTAATGGCTGAACTTCCTCATGGCTATCCAAAGCTGAAGCCACCCCCAGCATTTCTAAACCTGGCACCGGATTACCAAAAGGCGATCGCTGGTATTGCGGAACCAGCTCAAGGATTCGCTTCTCTACCTGCTCGCTCATCACGTGCTCCCAGCGACAGGCTTCCTCGTGAACCAGATGCCATTCCAAGCCAATAACTTGACTAAGCAACAACTCAGCCAGCCGATGCTTACGCATAACCTCGATTGCCAGTTTCCGACCGGTGTCGGTTAGTTCCAGATGGCGGTCATTGCTCACCACCACCAAACCGTTTTTCTCCATCCGAGCGACTGTCTCTGAAACTGTTGGACCAGATTGATCTAAGCGCTCCGATATTCGAGCTCGCATGGGAACGTGACCTTCTTCTTCCAGCTCCAAGATGGTTCGCAAATACATCTCGGTGGTATCAATTAGGTCGCTCACATCTAATAGCCTAAATGTTCAAGCGCCATCTATGGCTAAACTTTGAATCAATGACCGAGATAATCATTCCCAAAGAGCTGCTTCCTGTCGATGGCAGGTTTGGCTGTGGACCTTCTCGACTAAGACCTGAGCAAATCCAGGCCCTGAAAACTTCTGGATTTGAATTGCTGGGAACCTCGCATCGACAGTCCCCGATCAAGAACCTGGTGACCGAACTTCAAGAAGGCTTGCTAAACCTTTTCCATAGTCCTCACGGTTACGAGATTGTTTTAGGAAATGGTGGTTCAACTGCCTTCTGGGATGTTGCGGCATACAGCCTCATCGAGGGTGAAACTCAAGCATTGGTTCACGGCGAGTTCGGCGCAAAGTTTGCTAAAGCTCTTTCGGCACCATTTCTCAGTAAACCGCAAATCCTGGAAAGCGAGGTTGGATCACGCAGAGATTTGACGGCTAGAGCTGGGGTCAAGAACTATGTTTACCCGCAGAATGAAACTTCCACCGGTGTTCAGATCCCGGTTACTAGAGTTAAGGCAGATGAGGATGCTCTGTTCTTTACAGATGCCACCAGCGCTGCCGGTGGCATAGCTTTCGATCCACTGGAAACAGATGTTTATTACTTTGCTCCCCAAAAGAACTTCTCCAGTGACGGTGGAATCTGGTTAGCCCTAGTTTCACCACAAGCTATTGCACGTGCCGAGAAAATAGCCGCCAGTGATCAATACATCCCAGAGTTTCTCTCATTCATGACTGCTTTAGAGAACTCCAGACTGAACCAAACATTGAATACTCCAGCTATTGCCACCTTGTTCCTAATCAATGAGCAAGTCAAGTGGATAAATAGTAATGGCGGACTAGCCTGGGCTGATCAAAGAACTAAGGTCATGTCTAATTACATTTATGACTGGATGGCTAGTCGAGATTTTGTCACCCCGTTTGTTACAAATATTGAGCATCGCTCCCAAGTTGTTCTCACCATGGACTTCAAAGCTGAACTTGATGCCGCTGAGCTAGCCAAGACTCTTCGTGCTAATGGGATTGTTGACACTGAACCATATCGAAAACTGGGCAGAAACCAACTTCGAATTGCAACCTTTGTTTCAACTGAGCCAAGCGACGTTGAAAAAGTATGCACCGCTATTGATTACGTAGTTGAGAGAATGTAATCATGCGCTGGATAGCCAAAGACTCGGAACGGAAACCGGATCCTGAACCAATCAAAGGAACTGCTAGAAAAGCAGTCATAGCCGGAATGATTGCTTTCGCTATTTCTTTAGTTGTTGTAATTGTTTGCTACGACAGTATTCAAAGCCCAAATAAAGTTTGGTTTCCATACACCGCGGCAGTTGGATTACTGCTTGGTGTCTTCGCCCTGTTCCGAGTCAAGGACCGCTAAATCCTCTTCTTCATCAATTATATTTTCTTCTTCAGCTTCCTCGGCAGCTTGCTTAGCTAATTCAGCTTGCAAAGCTTGGTAATCTGCGAGTCTTTCTGACCACGGCACCCATGCCGGTGCTAACAGTGAATCGGGGCCAGGCAGTAAAACAACTTCGGTAAGGGTTGGTTCGGTAGCTGGATCTAGTTGAGAAACGCTAACGCACCAGCGCCAACCAACATAGCCCGGTCGCTTGGCTTCCCAAAGAAAATTGGTAACGAAGTCATCTACTTTAATGGCTTCGACAAAAGCACCAAGTTCGCTTGAACCGGCTACTGATTTTGCTTCAGCCTCGGCAAATGCTTTTACATCAAACTTAGCTTTGACCTCTTTTTTAGGTCTAACCAGTTTTACAAACTTTGGCAGCTTTTTTGGTCTTGCCATTAGCTCTTCAGCTGATCAGCTAGAGTGTGCAGAAGTCGAGCAAGCTTTTCAGCGGTAGCGCCTTCAGGCAATCTGCCGTGCTCAATACCCGGGCGGATGTTATCCAAAGAGCTGATTATTCCTTCAACCAGAATTACCAAATCTTCGTTCTTCATGCGGGTGGCAGCGCGCTGCTTCTTCTCCAGACTCTCCGGAACCTCAATAATTCTCAAGCTGAGCACCTGTGCACCACGCTTGGAGTCAACCACGCTAAATTCAATTCTGGTACCGGGCTTAACCTCGGTTACCCCATCGGGCAGATTTGAGACGTGCAAGAACGCCTCCGCGCCTTCATCTGACTGCACAAAGCCAAAGCCTTTGACTGGGTCAAAGAACTTTACGTGTCCGGTTGGCATATCTACCTCTTTCATTACTGCAGCCTTCATTTTACTTCGTTTGAGCAAGTATTCTAAAAGGATGTCCAATAAAGTAAAAAACTCAAGTCGGCTAGAGTCCGTTCTAGCCTTCTGTTTCATAGGCTCGGTAGCTATCTCAGTGCTGGCAGTGCTGATAATCCTGCTGGCAGCTTTTAGCAATAATGCCTGGATCCCTAATGGACTGGGTCTAGTGCCAATGCTGGCTCTGCCTTTTGGCTTTGTCTGCCTGATTGGAGTTTTTATCATCAGCGCTAAGCGGAAAAAGTCCGAACCAACCAAATGAGTGAAGTTCTTGAAGTTGCCAAGACTCTGTCACATTCAAGTGACAGTGAACTGGAGCGCATCATCGGTATTCGCCTAATGCCTTCGGCAACTTTCAAAGACTTTTTCGACTTTGCCTCAGCGCTTTTGAAACCGCAAAACATGAAAGGTGCTGTTGCAGGTCTCACTGCAAATCAGATTATTGCTTTCAGTAATCTGCTGGCAGATAGCAGCACCACTAAAGACAAAGCCAGTCTTGAAGTCTTAGCCAAACTTTTCTTGGTCCAGAAGACAGGCAAGAAATACTTTCCGCTGGAAAGCGCTAAAAACATATTCAAAGCATTGGTCAGCCAGAATCTAATCGAAAGACTTCAGGTTAGACAAGAAAAAGCACTGAGTGATAAACCCAACGATTACTCGCTGATTGATCCGTTAGCCGGAATAGGTGCTTTTGAAACTGTTCAAGCGCTAACTGAACTGCTAATTGAACTTGAGCAACGCTTTGTCCCAGAAGTTGGCCGAGGTGGTGTTGGTCTAGCCGAGCTCAAACGACTCTCTGGTTTTCTAGGACGAGAAGTTGACTACGCCAGAAGACTTTATTCGCTGGCCCAAATCTCTGGTTTGGTTGTCCTTTATCAAAAGCGTTGGCGAGTGGGCAAGAACTATCAGCTATGGCTAGATAGCGACAGCGCGACCAGATGGCAATTGCTAGCTGAAAACTGGCTCAGGCTACTAGGTCCAGAATATGCGGCCGATCTAGCCAATGAGACAAACTTGCAGGAAGCAGTCGCCGAAAACTTTCCCCTTTCCAACGAGGGCATAGCTTCACATATGACCAACCTGATCAATTTGGCTGAACTAATCGGTCTCACCGCAGCCAACCGAACAGCAAGCTGGTTCCAAGCCACCATGCAAGCCGACTTCAAGGCAGCAAAGTCTGCCATTGCTATGCAATTGCCAAAAATTCAAAACAAACTGATAGTTCAGGCGGACCTGACCCTGATTAGTACTGGGCCGCTGGATACCCAGACTGAATTACTGGTCAGGCGTTTTGCGGAAATAGAGCGCATTGGAGTTGCCTCAAGTTACCGAATCAACCCAATGAGCCTAAGTTACGCCATGGAAACCGGACTCACCGAAACAGCGATTAGAGAAACACTGAAAAAACTTTCAGATAAAGAACTACCTCAACCGGTCGATTATTTACTAAGAGAATCCGCAAGTAGATTTGGACGGTTAGTTTTACGCCGAATTGAAGACAAAACTGTTTTAGAGACAAAAGAAGCTATTTTGATTACTTCGATTTTGAACGACAGCGAAATAAAAGCCCTGGGTTTTGAAAAAACTTCAGAGACAACCATTGCCACGAGATTTGATTTGGAACTGGTCTATTACCAAATGCGTGAAAACCGTTATGCGGTAATCGCACTTGATGAAAATGACCAGATCATCACCGCTTGGGGAGATAACCAAGCGCTCACCGAGGTCAAAGCTCAGGCCCATACTGTTCAAGCAGACATCCAACGTTGGCGGGAACATGAGAAGCGTTTGGGTGAAAACCCGATGGGTGAAGATATTCTGCGGTCTCTTGAACTGGCTATCAAAAACAAAGCCACCGTGAAGGTTATCATCGAAGATAAAAAGATTAGAAAAGAGTTCAATCTAGCTCCGACCGGCTTAGCTAACGGAAGACTCCGCGGCAAAGACAAGCAGGCCGACTGTGAACGGGTATTGCCGGTGGCCAACATTGTCAGTGTTGTTCTAGGCTAGAAGGATGGCTACCGGACCCCTAATCGTTCAAAGCGATAAGACCGCTTTGCTTGAGGTGGACCACCCAGAATCTGGTGATGCCAGACATGATTTGGCTATCTTTGCTGAACTAGAGCGAGCTCCAGAGCATGTCCATACCTACCGAATCACCAAGCTGGGCCTCTGGAATGCCAGAGCCGCTGGTCACGGCAGTGACTACGTTTTAGCAGTTTTAGACCGGTACGCTAAATTCCCGGTGCCTTCAAGCATTCGCGTCGACATTGAACAAACCATGGCTAGATATGGCCGTTTAATTATTCAAAAGAATGACTCAGGCTTTTTAACGCTTTACTCAGCTGAACCTGCGGTGTTGACTGAGGTCACCAGACAGCGCAAGGTACATGAACTCTTAGTAGATCGGATTGATGAGAATTCATGGCAAATAGCCGAATGGGCTAGAGGGCAAATCAAGCAGGAGCTGCTAAAACTTGGTTGGCCAGCTGAAGACCTGGCTGGTTTTGCTCCTGGTAAACCACACGATATTGATCTAAAACAAGGATCCTGGCAACTTAGAAACTACCAATCTCAAGCCGTCGAAAGATTCTGGGATGGTGGTTCTGGAGTTGTGGTGTTGCCGTGCGGTGCTGGAAAAACCATCGTTGGGGCTGCCACCATGGCAGTTGCCAAAACCAATACTTTGATTTTGGTTACCAACACGGTTTCAGCTAGACAGTGGAAAGCAGAACTGCTAAAGCGAACTTCACTAACTGAAGATGAGATTGGTGAATACAGTGGTTCAGTAAAAGAGATAGCACCGATAACTATTGCTACTTACCAGATACTCACCACTAAACGTTCTACAGAATATTCTCACCTGGCATTGCTAAACGATCATGATTGGGGACTAATCGTTTACGATGAGGTGCATTTACTTCCAGCACCGATATTCAAAATGACTGCAGATCTGCAAGCTCGCAGAAGACTTGGACTCACTGCAACCTTGGTTCGAGAAGATGGCAAAGAAGGTGATGTCTTTACGCTGATCGGACCTAAGCGTTTTGATGCTCCTTGGAAAGAAATCGAAGAGCAAGGTTACATCGCACCAGCTAAATGTTTCGAGGTGAGAATAGATCTTCCTGAAGTAGAGCATTTAGAGTATGCAATTTCAAACAACGAAGATAAGTATCGGATAGCGGCTACTTCAACAATCAAGATTCCTATTATTCAAAAGATTCTAAATAAGCATGCTGGTGAACCAACACTGGTTATTGGTCAATACATAGATCAGCTGCATGCTGTTGCCGGAGCGCTAAAGGCAGAACTTATCACCGGTGAAACCCCTGTGAACCAGCGAGAGAAACTATTCGCTGATTTCCGAGAGGGAAAGCTGAATGTCTTGGTGGTTTCCAAGGTGGCCAACTTCTCCATAGACCTGCCTGAGGCCTCTTTAGCTATCCAGATTTCAGGGTCTTTCGGTTCTAGGCAAGAGGAAGCTCAACGGCTAGGAAGATTGCTTAGACCTAAGGCTGATGGTCGGTCAGCCAGTTTCTATACCCTGATTGCCAGAGATACTGTGGATCAAGACTTTGCCCAAAACCGTCAGCGATTCCTTGCTGAGCAAGGCTATGCCTATGAAATCCTGGATATTGACGATCTTTGATTCTCAGGTAACACACAGGTTATTTCCAGCCTTTAGCGAGTCACGAATGGTTGATTAGAGGTATGAAAACTCCAAGAGTATTAATCGTCGATGACGAAAAGAACATCAGAGATTTATTGGAAGCTGGTTTGAAGTTTGCTGGCTTTAGTGTTTATTCAGTCGGGAACGGAACTGAAGCAGTTGCCGTTGCCGAGAAGGCTAAACCAGACATCATTGTTTTGGATGTAATGCTACCCGATCAATCTGGTTTCAGCGTGACACAAAAACTGCGATCTATGAAAATAGATGTTCCAGTTCTATTTCTTTCAGCCAGGGATGACCGTGGTGATAAAGTCACAGGTCTAACTGTTGGTGGCGATGATTACATGACTAAGCCGTTTTCCATCGACGAGGTTATCGCACGAATCCACGCCATTCTTAGAAGAACTAAGCGACAGGAAGCTGAAGAGAGCATTCTTGAAGTTGGTGAAATTAAAATCAACCAGGACGCTCATGAAGTTTTCGTAAATGGCACAGAGATTGAACTGTCCCCTACCGAATACAAACTTCTTAGATTCCTCATGACTAATGCAAACCGAGTAATGAGCAAAGATCAGATTCTTGACCATGTTTGGGAATATGACTTTAACGGTGAGCAGGGAATTGTTGAAAGCTATGTTTCATACCTTCGTAAGAAAATTGATCCACTTAGCAATAACTCTTTAATCCAAACTAAGCGTGGCGTTGGTTATATCTATCGGACTTATAAAGACTGATGGAAGAAAATTCCGTGAAGGTGAGAAAACCTTCCAAGCTATCGTTGGCTTGGTCGAGTGTTTCTCTGCGGACCCGGCTAACATCAATCTCGGTTGGCCTGATTGCCCTGCTGCTGGCAATCAGTGTTAGCGGTACGATTGCCCTGCTAAAAACCTATCTGCAGCAAAACACCGATGACATTTTGATACTAACTGCAAAGACCATCGTCTTGGAAGATCCAACAACAGTTGAAGCAAGATTACAAACACACGAAATAACTTTGCCGGCCTTGCCCAGCGACTATTACATCGCGTTCTTAGACCCTCAAGGCAGGCTATATCTTGGTTTGGTTTCATCGACCACCATGACCCCTGATGTTCCAAACTTCAGTCAATTCAATGTCCCAGCAGTAAAAGCCACCCAGGGCATCCCGTTTACAGCTGACGTGCCCCAGGGTAAAAAGAACATAGAGCAACGCTGGCGATTAGTGGCACTGGTCTCTAATGAACTCACTGGGTCGGTCGTGGTAGGAATTCCGATGGCGCAAAATGAAGCCATCGTTGAACAATACAAGGTTATTGGCTTTGGTTTCAGCGGTTTATTGCTCCTGATTTCAGGTTTAGCCCTATGGCTAACCATCTCTTCAGCGCTCAGGCCACTGCGTGAGGTGTCAGCTGCTGCCGACTCCGTAAGGGCTGGGAAACTGGATTCTCGTTTGCCTCAGGTAGCTGGAAATACCGAAATAGCCAACCTAAACCGATCTTTGAATGAGATGCTCGACTCGGTTGAGGGTTCACTCAAGTCTAGAAATCAGACCTTAGAGCGGATGAAACAATTTGTCGCTGATGCTAGCCATGAACTAAGAACACCGCTAGTTACTCTGCGAGGTTATGCCGAGCTCTATCGCAAGGGTGTCATCAAAGATAAAGATCAAATCGACGATGCGATGAATCGAATCGAAAGTGAAGCCATCCGGATGTCAGAACTCGTTGAATCACTGTTGGCTTTAGCCAGACTGGATAACGATGCCAAGTTGAACATAACTGAAGGAAGCATTAGCTCGGTTGTTGAATCAGTTGTAACAAACATTCAAACTGGTCACCAAGAGGCTAAATTCAGCGTTACTGATCTAACCGGTAATCAACTTAAGGAAAACATCGATTGGAAATTCGATGAAGCGGCGATTCGCCAAGTACTAACCAACATCCTGAACAATGCCTATGTTTTCGCTGGTGAAAAACCAATTGAAGTTGCAATTGGAAAAAATAATGGGAACCTAATCCTCGAAGTCATTGATCACGGTGATGGCATTCCAAAAGAACTAAGGGCGAAAATCTTTGAAAGGTTCTTTAGAAGTGATAACTCCAGAAACAGAGATACCGGTGGATCAGGGCTTGGCTTAGCTATCGCCAAAGGTCTAGTCGAAGCTCACACTGGAACCATAGATGCTGTTGAAACACCTGGTGGTGGAGCAACATTTAGGATTACGCTTCCTAACAAGTAAAACTAAATACTGGTTTTCAACAGATTAGTTTTCGCAATACCAAATCTTTTCTTCATGATATTCACTTGACTATCGAAGGAGGTAAAGATGGCCCAAATCCAAGTAGACAGCGAGCAAGTGCTTGCTGCAAACAGCACCATACAGGCAACTATTGCCAAAGTCCAAGCTGAAGTTGACGGATTGCATGCACAGCTATTGCGCTTGCAGGAAGTTTGGCGCGGATCAGCAGCAAGTAGTTTCCAAGAACTTGTTTCCCGCTGGAAAATAACCGCAACCACGGTTGATACTCAGCTCGGCGAATTAGGTTCAGCTCTTCGTATTGCTGCTGCCCAATACAGCGAAATTGAAGCGGCTAACCAAAGACTGTTTATCTAAACGGTTTCCTTGTTAATGGTTTAGAGGGTGGAACTTGTTAGTTCCACCCTCTATTAGCCGGAGCGAGATCTGGCTAGGTTTTAGAAGTCCATTCCTCCACCAGGCTGCATCTGAGGTGCAGCTGGCTCAGGCTTGTCGGCAACGACAGCCTCGGTAGTTAGGAATAGACCAGCAATTGAGGCAGCGTTCTGCAGGGCAGAGCGGGTTACCTTAACTGGGTCGTTGATGCCGGTAGCAAGCATGTCAACATACTCGCCAGTTGCAGCATTAAGACCGTGGCCAGAAGGAAGGTTTGAAACCTTTTCAGCAACAACGCCTGGTTCTAGGCCTGCGTTTAGCGCGATCTGCTTCAGTGGAGCAGAGATGGCAACCTTCACGATGTTAGCTCCAGTGGCTTCATCTCCAGTTAGGTTTAGGGTCTCGAAAGCAGCTTTACCAGCCTGAATTAGAGCAACACCACCACCGGCGACGATACCCTCTTCAACAGCTGCCTTAGCGTTACGAACAGCATCTTCGATGCGGTGCTTACGCTCTTTTAACTCAACTTCGGTAGCAGCACCGGCACGAATAACAGCAACACCACCGGCTAACTTGGCTAGACGCTCCTGCAACTTCTCGCGGTCGTAGTCACTGTCGGTGTTTGAGATTTCACGACGGATCTGTTCAACCCGACCAGCAATCTGCTCTTTGTCACCTGCGCCATCAACGATGGTGGTCTCGTCCTTGGTAATTACTACCTTGCGAGCGGTTCCTAGCATGTCGATGGTTGCGTTCTCAACCTTTAGACCTAGTTCCTCAGTGATAACTGTTCCACCGGTCAAAATTGCGATGTCCTGCAACATTGCTTTACGACGGTCGCCGAAGCCTGGAGCCTTAACTGAAACAGACTTGAATACACCGCGCATCTTGTTTAGCACAAGAGTTGCAAGCGCTTGGCCTTCAACGTCTTCAGCGATGATCAATAGTGGCTTACCGGTCTGCATGACCTTCTCAACGATTGGAACAATCTCAGTCACCTGAGAGATCTTTGCGTTGGCGATAAGGACAAGTGCATCTTCTAGAACTGCTTCTTGTCTTTCTGGGTCAGTTACAAATAGACCAGAGATGAAACCCTTGTCAAAACGCATACCGTCGGTTAGCTCTAGGTTGATTCCAAAAGTGTTTCCTTCTTCAACTGTTACAACACCTTCGTTACCGACCTTGTCGATAGCGTCAGCGATGATTTCACCAATAACGGTGTCACCTGCAGAGATAGATGCAGTTGCTGCAATCTGCTCTTTAGATGAAACAGGCTTAGCCTGCTTGAATAGTTCGGCGATAACTGCCTCAACAGCCTTCTCGATTCCGCGCTTCAGGCTGATTGGATCAGCACCTGCAGCTACGTTACGTAGACCTTCACGAACTAGAGCTTGCGCTAGAACAGTCGCGGTTGTGGTTCCGTCACCGGCAACATCGTCTGTCTTCTTCGCTACTTCTTTTACTAGTTCGGCACCAATTCTCTCGAACGGATCTTCCAATTCGATTTCCTTGGCGATAGAAACACCATCGTTAGTGATGGTAGGTGCACCATATTTCTTTTCAAGGACAACGTTGCGACCGCGTGGGCCAAGGGTGACCTTTACTGTGTCGGCAAGGATGTTCAAGCCGCGCTCAAGACCACGACGTGCCTCTTCGTTAAAGCTAATAATTTTTGCCATGTTTGGTTACGCCCTCCTGGACGACTAAGAAACGGATAATTAGCACTCAAGGATAGAGAGTGCTAATTCAGTTTTAGCACTCTCTGGGCCAGAGTGCAAGTTTGGCGTTAAAAACATAGACCACCCCGAAGGGTGGTCTAGCTCTTAGATCGGTGCTCTAGATAACGTGAACGTTGTCGGCCTGTGGGCCTTTGTCGCCGTTCTTTACCTCGAACTCAACTCTCTGGTTTTCCTTAAGTTCCTTGTAACCATCTGACTGGATGGCTGAGAAGTGAACAAACACGTCGGCGCCTCCATCTTGAGTGATAAAGCCGAAACCCTTTTCAGAGTTGAACCACTTTACGGTTCCTTGTGCCATTTGATGCTCCTATTACTTGTAATTCAGTCAGATCCGGGACTTCCTTCACTGCAGTCTTCCCAACGGTTACCCGCCAAGTCGATTCCGAGTGTTGTAGCAAACGAATCTTTGGACCTCGTTCAGTCTAGGGCGAAAAGTCAATACTAAATAGCAAAAATAACAGGACTGTTATAGAAGGGTTTTATGGCTAATTTGCTGGTAATTTGAAGTTTCTGCCAAGCCTTACCTCGATTGGATATTTGGCATCTTTGAAGACTCGTATCGGCAATTTCCCAATGACTAGTTGAATTTTCTTGGCAAGAGCTCGATACTCTTCCTTCTGAATTCTGATGAGTGAAAAAGGGATGCTCTGTCTGATGGTCCTTGAATATGGAACCACCATGTCAGAATCTAAAAGATTCTGGCCGATTTGGGCTGCATAATTACGTGTGCCTGAGCCATCGATGACGGTAATTGGAGTGCTGAAATCTATCCCATTGACAATGTGCTGAGTTGGCTGAGGTGTACTGGCATACTCAGTTGCATACTGGAAACCAAAGTATCCGACAGTGCTAAGTATCAAGGTGGCAAGAGTTAGCCAGGCGAACTCGGCCCAACGGTCACTGGCGGTCTTTCTAGCCCGGTGGCGACCAACATGCACGTAGTCTGCAGCTAGCAGATCTAGGGCATCTTGCTCTTTTGGCCTCGCCATGGTTTCTCCTCACAGGTAACTGTCCTATATTAGTTTCCTAACCTGTAAGAAAACTGTAGAAGGCAAAATGACTGAGCGAAAAGTAGAAAAAACCGAAGAACAATGGCGTGAAGAACTCACCGAGTTTGAATATCTCGTGCTTCGTGAGGCCGGCACCGAACGGGCCTTTACTGGAGAACTGCTCGAAGAGGAGCGCACCGGCACCTACTTCTGCCGTGGCTGCGGGGCAGAACTTTTCACCAGCACCTCCAAGTTTGATTCACACTGCGGTTGGCCAAGTTTCTATGAGCCTAAAGAAGATCATGCCGTTGAGCTTCGTCCAGATAACTCTCACGGAATGCAAAGAACTGAAGTTGTTTGCAAAGCTTGCGGTTGCCACCTAGGTCACGTCTTCGAAGATGCCCCACAAACCCCAACCGGAGATCGATACTGCATCAACTCGGTGAGCATTACCTTCAAAGCTGCTGAATAGTGTCTAAGCGAGCACTCATCGTCATCGATGTTCAGAAAGGGTTTTCTGAATGGGATGTCAAAGGTGAGCGCAACAATCCTGCCTGCGAAGAAAATGTTGGAAAACTAATTGACCATTGGCGCTCACAGGGCCAACCAGTAGTTTTTGTGAAACACAACTCAAAATCAGCAACATCTGTTTTGCGTCCAGGTCAATCAGGAAATGATTTCAAAGATGTGATTTCCGGAGAACCAGATTTATTAGTTGAAAAATCTGTAAATAGCGCTTTCTATGGAACCCCTGATTTATTTATGTGGCTCGAAGAAAACCAGATTGAGTCTGTGGCTATCTGTGGTATTCAAACCAACATGTGCTGTGAAACTACCGCTCGCATGGCCGGCAATATGGGCTTTGATACTTGGTTCGTCTTAGATGCCACCCACACTTTTGCTAAGACTGTTGGTGATGTAAAAATCTCTGCTGAAGAGCTCTCAGAAATTACTGCAGTTAACCTTTCCGGTGAGTTTGCCGAAATCCTAACAACCGAAGCAGCAATTACTAGAATCTAAAAAGAAAGTAGGTAACCACTATGAACGATTTTGATGCAGCTAAATTCGCCAAGAAGCTAAAGAAGCAGATAAAGAAACAAACCAAAGGCAGAGACATTCAAGTGAAAACTGGCAGTGGTTTTTACTTTCTGGGTTTTATCGGATCTGCCGTTTACTACATTTCAACAGCAGCAGACTTCTGGGCTGGAGTAGTTGGTATTTTGAAGGCAATCATTTGGCCAGCATTCTGGGCCTATGCAGCGCTAAAAGGATTAAACGCTTAAATAATTGGAGCCGACCAGGGGACTCGAACCCCTAACCCTCGCATTACAAGTGCGATGCGCTACCAATTGCGCCAGGTCGGCTTGGACAAAGGTCCTAGACGAGTTTAGCGGAAAATGTTAGAGAAAAAGAGCCGACCATTGGGTCGGCTCTTTAGCTTTAATGTCTTACTTCTTGGCCTGATAGTGGATGGTGATAGGAGCCGAAGTAAACGGTCCGTAATCTTTTCCACTGATGGTCGCACGATACTGGTAGTCGCCAACTTCGCTCTTGATTAGCGCGAAGCCGATGCTGGTTGAACCCTTGTGGGCAACAAACTTGCGGAACTGTGTCCATGAACCACCAGGAAGCAGTTCTTCGATGACAACATCAAACTTGGTGATCTTTGCATCGCTAAGGTCTAGGTCTCCAACAACGTTGGCGCGCTTACCAACAATGTAAGTGTCGGTTTCACCAGTAGCAGAGTGGAGGACAATCTGCTTGGCGCTGGTTGCACTCGTGCACGATGCCAAGGTGAAGGCAAGGACGGTTGCGATTACTGCTGAAAAAATGGTTTTCTTCATTTGTTTAGTTCTTTCTACTTATTTCTTGGCATTTACATTAAAGAATTGAGCAAAACGACCTGGGTTTGGCAAGTCAGTTCCTGCGTTATCCCAAGTGTATTGCACTCCGTTGACCAAAATGTGTGGTGTTCCAGTCACTTTAGTATCACCGGTAACTGCATTCTGGCTTAGCGCGGTATTGGTGATGTTATTGATAAAAGTGCCATAACGCTTCTGATCAATACACTTATTCATTTCGTCGTTTATCTCAACACCAGCGCCTTTCAAGGTCTCCTTCAAGGCATTGTTGTCGGGACCAGAGGTTCCTTCTTGAGGTTGGTAGTAATAAAGAGCTGTGTTCACATCGAAATACTTCTCCGGTTGTGAGTTGGCGACACAGAAAGCCGCATTAGCAGCCCTTGACGAGTAGTTGTTCAAAGAGTTGCTATCCAGGAATGAAATTGGGTGGAATTCAACGGCAGCCAAACCAGTTTGAGCCCAAGTCTTAATCTGGCTTAGGTTTGGACCTTCGAAAAGTTCACAGATAGGACATTGATAGTCCTGATAGATAACCACGTGATTGATCTTGTTGGCTTCCTTTTCAGAAATAACCTTTAGATCTTTACCAACAATGACACCACCGAGAGCGGTTACGTTAGCGGGCACCTTTTTGGCATTTTCGATATTGGTTTGGCTGTCACCGCTGGAGTTAATTAATACCATGGTGACGCCGGCAATTACTGCCAAACTTCCGATGATGGAACCAGATGTAATCAAGAGACGTTTGCGCTGATCACCCTTCGCTCTTTGCTCTCTAAGCTCACGAGCCTTGGCTCGGGCTGCATCTCGCTGTTCGGAGCGGGTTGGACGCGGGTTTAGGGACATTACTTACACCTCTTTACTCGGGTTTTAGCCAAAGGGCCAAAACAGCATAGGTGTTTAAGTCTAGGGCAGTTCCAGACAATGCGATAATAGAAAAGCCTTGTGGTTTAGACCCCTTGGCACTAATTCACTACGGATCGTGCGGCTCGTTCCTGCCGCTGAAGGAGTAATACATTGGCATCAGTAACATTTGATAAGGCCACCAGGCTTTATCCGGGCGGTAAAGCCCCAGCAGTTGACCAGATTGAGTTGACTGTAAAGGACGGAGAATTTCTAGTTCTCGTTGGTCCTTCCGGTTGTGGTAAGACCACTACCCTACGCATGCTCGCCGGCCTCGAAGAGGTCAACGAGGGACGTATCCTAATCGGTGATCGCGATGTCACACAGGTTCCGCCTAAGGACCGTGACATTGCCATGGTCTTCCAAAACTATGCACTCTACCCACACATGACCGTGGCAGAGAACATGGGCTTTGCACTAAAGATTGCTGGCGTTCACAAAACTGAACGCGCTGAGAGAGTTCTAGAAGCTGCAAAACTTCTTGATCTTGAACCTTATCTGGACCGTAAGCCAAAAGCACTTTCTGGTGGACAGCGTCAACGTGTTGCCATGGGTCGTGCGATTGTTCGTAAGCCAGAAGTTTTCTTGATGGACGAACCGCTATCAAACCTCGATGCCAAGCTTCGTGTTCAGACTAGAACTCAGATTGCATCGCTGCAGAGACGCCTAGGCGTTACCACTGTCTACGTAACCCACGACCAAGTTGAAGCTATGACCATGGGTGACCGCGTTGCAGTGCTAAAGGATGGTTTGCTTCAGCAGGTAGACACTCCACGCAATCTTTACGAGCGTCCAGCAAACGTATTCGTTGCCGGATTCATTGGCTCACCTGCCATGAACTTGATGGAACTAAAGATTGTTGCCGGTGGAGTTCAATTTGGTAACAGCACTCTCAAGGTTGAAAGTTCTGTTTTGGCTAAGACCAAGCAGAAGACCGTGACCTTTGGTGTTAGACCAGAAGATCTAGTGGTAACGACTAAGGATGGCATTCAAGTAACAGTCAACATCATCGAAGAACTAGGTGCGGATGCATTCCTCTATGGTGAAGCAACCGTAGACGGCAAGACTTTCGATGTGATTGCTCGTGTTGGCTCGAAGAGCTCATTGCGTTCAGGCGACAAGGTATTTCTAAAGCCTTCAGGTGGAATCACTCACCTGTTCGACGTTGAAACTGGCATTCGTCTGAACAACGATTCTCCAGTGAAGGCAGCCCCAAAGACGACTGCTGCAAAGCCAGTTACCAAGAAAGCTGTTGCTACCAAACCTGCAGCTAAAAAGCCGGTTGCTGCTAAACCTGCGGTGAAGAAGGTAGCTGCCAAGCCGGTTGCTAAGAAAGCTGCACCCAAGAAAAAGTAATCCTTGTTAAAACTAATTGGCCCGGTATCTAACCGGGCCAATTAGTTTAAGCTTCTATCTGAGTCTTGCTTTGCTCACTTCATATAGAACTACTGAAGCGGCAATACCTGCGTTTAAGGATTCGGTGTCTTTAGATATTGGAATAGAAACTATCGCATCACAATTCTCTTGAACCAATCTAGATAGTCCTTTACCTTCACTTCCGATAACTAGAAGCAAGGGTTCGTTACCTAACTTGAAGGACGGCAGGCTCATGTCTCCCCCACCATCCAAACCAATTACAAACAACCCGCGCTTTTGGAATTCTTTGATGGTTGCATTTAGGTTGGCCGCTAGGGCAACAGGGATGCGAGAGGCAGCTCCGGCAGAAGTCTTCCACGCCGATGCTGTAACACCAACTGATCTTCTCTGGGGAACGATTACCCCTTGACCACCGAAAGCTGCTACCGAACGAATGATTGCACCTAAGTTTCTAGGGTCGGTAATGCCATCCAGAGCTACCAAAAGTGGTTTTTGACCTCTGGATAAAATCTTGTCAAGTAACTCAGATGGGTGTTGGTAGTTATAGGGAGGAACCTGTAAGGCTATGCCCTGATGGACCGCATCGTTACCGGTCATTCGGTCTATTTCTGGGCGAGTAACTTCACCAACAGGAATGCCCCTGGCGTTAGCTAGGTTGATAGCTTCTTTGACTCGGTCATCCATTTCAATTCTGGTGGCAATAAACAAACCGGTTGCTGGAACCTTGGCTCTGAGTGCTTCAACGACCGAGTTACGACCGGAGAGGACTTCACCAGATTCAGCAGCTTTCTGCACTCGTCGGCCAGATCTTTGAGCACCACCAGCATTACCTGCGGTGCGGTTGGTAGGGGCTAGGAATTCACCCTTCTTAGCAACCTTAGGTGTGGTGGCGGCTCTGCGTTCACGAGCAGCTTTAGCCTTAGCCGCTGGGTGATACTTGCGGTCTTCAGCTTTAGGGGTGGGGCCTTTACCTTCAAGGCCTTGGCGACGATTACCGCCAGAGCCAACTTTTGGAGCAGCCTTCTTACGCGCACCTGGACGGGTCGGTTTCTTAGCCATTTATGCTCCATATCGTTCTATCTGGAAGGTCCTTGATAGTTACCCCCATAGCGACTAGCTCGTCCCTAATGCTATCGGCTGTGGCAAAATCTTTATCTGCTTTAGCCTGATTGCGCTTAGCAATAAGAGTTTCAATCTTTTGAGCCAACTCGGGACTGACTTCAACTGCTTCCAAAGCCATTTCTAAACCAAGCACGCTAAGCATCGAAACCACAGCTTGAACATGGTCTCTAACCGTTGCACTCTTCTCATCTATGGCAAGGTTGCCAAGTCTGACTTGGTCATGTAATACAGCAAGTGCTGCAGGAACATTCAAATCAGAATTCATAGCAGTTACGAATTCTTCGGGAAGTTTAGAGTTATCAGGTTTGATATCTATTCCTGAACGGTGAACAAAACCAGTGATTCGATCTAGGGCTGATTGCGCTTCAACAATTGATGCGGGGCTGTAATCGAGATTGGAACGGTAATTTGCTGAGACTAACCAGTAGCGAATTGCTGACCAAGAACCCTGTTGAGTAAGTTCTGCGATGCTTACGCCGTTACCTAGGCTCTTAGACATCTTGTTTCCAGAGATGGTTATTAGCGCGTTGTGGAGCCAGAAGTTTGCAAACCGATCTCCGGCAGCTCTGGATTGAGCTAACTCATTTTCGTGGTGAGGGAAACGAAGATCTAAACCACCGCCGTGAATGTCAAAACTTTCACCTAAGAAATGTTTGGCCATTGCCGAACATTCAATATGCCAACCCGGTCTAGCCAGTCCCCAAGGTGTTTCCCAAGCCGCTGTTTCAGGTTCATCTGATTTATGAGCCTTGAATAGTGCAAAGTCGTGAGGTGATCTTCTACCAAAAGAAGCTTCAGTCTCACCTTCCATGTTTTCAAGTTTCTGGTTGGTTAGCTCACCGTAATTAGACCAAGATTTTGTGTCAAAAAATACATTGGCACTGCCGTCTTCTGCCTGATATGCATGACCTAACTCAATTAGCTTCTGAGTTAGATGAATCATGTCTTCAATGTGTTCGGTGGCATGTGGCTTATGAGTTGGTTCTAAGATTCCTAGATTCTGATAAGCGCTATCAAAAGTTTTTTCTACTTCTTTGGCAAATTCCTGCCAATCTCTGGAACCTGCATTGACTAAAACTTTGTCATCTATATCGGTAACATTTCTGACCATGGTTACAGTGAAACCTGAAGCGATTAGCCACCTGCGCAAAACGTCATAAACCAATGCGCTTCTGAGGTGACCTAGATGGGGTTCAGATTGAACTGTTGGGCCACAGACATACATCCCGACATGGCCTGGAGTTAGTGAAATAAACTCCCGAAGCCTTTGTTCTTTGGAATCAAAGAGCTCAAGCGACATGGTTAGAGCCTACTTTGAATCAATGCCGTAGCCACGGCACCAACGCCGCGGCCATCGGCCAGAAAGCTCAAGCCATCAGTTGTGGTGGCACCAACACTAACCGGTGCGCCGATGATTTCAGAAAGAGCTTGCTCTAACTTGATTCGGATTGGAGCTACCTTGGGGCGATCACCAATCAACTGCACCGTAACGTTGATAACTTGCCAACCTTTTTCCGCCAAGCGTTTGACTGTTTCAGTTAGAAATACTGAACCATTAGCCCCAGCATATTGTTCATCGTCAACACCAAAGTTTGAACCAATGTCACCCAACCCAGCTGCTGACAGCAGTGCATCAACAATGGCGTGACTTAGGGCATCACCATCGCTGTGTCCATCTAAACCAACTTCTCCATCGAAAAGCAATGTTCCAAGATAGAGCGGTTTTGTTTTGTCATCGCTGAAGCGATGAACATCTGTGCCAATACCGCTTCTTTGACCACCAAACATCTTTACTGCATATTCCAGATCAGTTGGCACGGTGATCTTGAAGGCTTTTGGATCACCTAGGACTGAAGTAATACTTTCGCCAGCGGCTTGCATGAGCGAGGCATCATCGGTGTATTCATCTGTCACGTTTTTGTAATTCTCAACCAGTTTTGAATAGCTAAAGCCCTGCGGGGTTTGAGTAATTCTGAGGTTAGCTCGATCGATTGTCCCGTGAACTTGCTCGCCAGAAACTTCTTTGATGGTATCTGCAACGGGAAGCAATGGAACCACACCTTTATTAGTTTCTCGAACTTTATTGGCAACCGATATAAATAATTCGGTTGGTGTAAAGCAGCGGGCTGCATCGTGGACTAAAACCACATCCGCGTCTTCGGTCACTTTCTGCAAAGCGTTCGCGATTGATCCCTGTCTAGATGAACCACCTCTGGTGAACTTAGCCGGAACAGTGTTTAGAATTACCGAGTTACCGATTGTGGCGAACTCTTCGACTCGATCTTCGTGGCTGGCAACAACTATCTGAATCAAACCCGGGATACCGATAATCCGCTCGAGGGCATGCTCAAGCAAAGTCTTACCGTTTACTTTTACTAAAGATTTAGGGATGCCCTGACCTAACCGGGTGCCATCACCAGCGGCAACGAGGATTACAGCTATACCTGCCATCGGTTGCCTCCTAAATAAGGCTTAGTTACTTAGCGCCTTTAGCCAGCACCTTGAGGATGTGGGCTTCTGCTCCAGCATCATCAAGCTTTAGAGCCAGGGCTAGTTCAGAGACCAGAATCTGCATGGCCTTGGCCAACATACGCTTCTCACCTGCGGAAAGTCCGCGGTCCTGCTGACGTCGCCAAAGATCACGAACGATTTCAGCCACCTTCATAACATCTCCAGAGGCTAGCTTTTCTTGGTTGGCCTTGAATCTTCTTGACCAGTTGGTTGGCTCTTCGATGAATTCTTCTTTTAGCTTGTTCTCTACCTTACGAACACCCTTGGCGTCGATAACATCTCTAACCCCAACCTCAGACTCTGCGGTTTCGGCAGGCACCCAGATGATTAGATTTCCGGCTTCAACTTTGAGCTTTAGGTAAAGCTTCTTCTCGCCTCTAAATTCTTTTTTGGCAACATCAAGGATTTCGGCGGCTCCGTGGTGTGGGTAAACAACGGTTAAACCTTTTTTGAATTCCATTGATAGCTTCCCTTCGTAAACCCCAATTTTACCACACCTATGGAAGATAGAATGGGAGAACAGTCCCCAGGAGAATAAATGCTTTTTCGTCGCGTCATGGCAGCCACTGTCCTAGCCACCACCGCAATTCTTGGCACCTCTGCATGCAGCATGATGAGCCCGATTGCCTCACTCAAGGAATATGCTCCAAGTGACGGCACCCAAGGCACCTTAGGTTCCGTCAAAGCTAGAAACGTGATGATTCTCACAAATTCTAAAGAGCCAAGCGTTTACGGTCTGATTGGTTCATTCGTAAACTCAACCGAAAAAGATCAAACTTTTGTCATGTCTTATGATGACCAGCCAGCCAGAGAATTCACCGTGAAGGCCTATTCGGTGCTAAACCTTGGATACTCAGGCAACCCGGTAATGCAGTTAACTCTGCCCAAGCCAGATCACACCAATAGTTGGGCCGGAGCCATCATTAAGTTCACGTTGGCTAGTAGCACTGAGGATATTTTGCCAATCGAGCTGAATGTGCCAGTGTTTGATGAAAGCCTGCCGGGCTATCAGAGCCTAATTGATTCTCTAGCCAAAGCAGCTAACTAAAAACTAAACCTCGTATTTATAACCCAAACCACGAACGGTAAGCAAGTGGACTGGTCGTGCAGGGTCATCTTCAATCTTCGATCTCAATCGCTTGATGTGAACATCAAGGGTCTTGGTGTCACCGTAGTAATTAGATCCCCATACCTGATCAATAATCTGACCTCTAGTTAAAACTCGATTGCGGTTTTCTAGTAGTAATTCAAGCAGCTCGAATTCTTTGAGTGGCATGGTTACTTTTTCACCGTTGAAATAGACGATGTGTCTATCGATGTCCATTCTCACCGGACCGGCTTCCAGGATTCCGTTCTCTGCTTCCTTAGGTCCACCGTTTCTTCTTAAAACAGCTTTCATTCTTGCCAGCAGTTCGTTCTTGGAATAAGGCTTGGTCACATAGTCATCGGCACCAATTTCAAAACCGATTACCTTATCGATCTCAGTGTCCTTGGCAGTGAGCATGATAACTGGAACAGCCGATTCAGCTCTAATGGCTTTACAGACATCTTTACCGCTTAGTTTAGGCAGCATCAAATCCAGAAGAATTAGGTCTGCTCCTTCGGCATTGAAAGTCTTTAGCGCTGCTTCGCCATCTTCGGCTTCAACCACTTGATAGCCTTCGCTACGTAATAGGAAGACCAGGGTCTCGCGCATTGTTGGTTCGTCTTCAACAACCAGGATTTTAGTCATTTGCTTCTCTTTCTTTTAGCAGTGGTAATCGGAGGGTGAAAGTGGAACCTAAACCTACTCTGGAGAAAACTGAAATCTCTCCGCCGTGATTGTTAGCCGCATGTTTAACAATTGATAATCCTAAACCGGTGCCACCGGTGTCTCTGGATCTTGATGGATCTACCCGGTAGAAACGTTCAAAGATTCTTTCCTGTTGATCCACCGGTATCCCAATACCGTTATCAATAATGGTCACTTCAACAAAGTCGCCTTCACGCTTTAACCCAACTCCAACCTGGGAATTAGGTTCACTATAAATAACTGCGTTCTCAACTAAATTCTTGATAGCCATGGTGAGCAATTCCGAGTCACCCTCGACATAAAGATCTGGAACAACATCAACGCTGATTTTTACCTGCTTGCGTTCAGCTAGAAATAGGTTGGCATCCACCGCTTCGGTAATAACGTAGGCAAGGTCATGTTCACCTATATCCCCAGATAAATCTCCCGATTGAATTCTAGATAATTCGATAATTCTTGAAACCAATGCACCTAGTCGTTTAGATTCGCGTTGCAAACTCTCGGCAAACTTTTTTACTTGCTCAGGGTCATTCATCGCAACCTGCAATGCCTCGGAAAGTAAAGAGATTGCGCTGATCGGAGTCTTCAATTCATGGGAAATGTTTTCTACGAAGTCATGCTTGGTGTCTTCAAGACGTTTGGCTTCGGTGCGATCTTCAACCATGAGAATCACTAAGTCTTCGCTGAGCATGGTGGCTCTGGCCACTAAGAATTGCTTAGGAGCTCTTAGGTTGCGGCTAAAAAAGATTTCCTTGGTTTGCGCTGATCTCGAAGTTCTTGCTTGATTTACCAAATCTTGCAACTCGGAGTTGGTGAGTTTGGAATATTCAACTAGGCCTAGATCTTTGGCTTGTTCGCTCTGGTTAATTACTTCATTGTCAACATTGAGAATTACCCCGGCGGCCGACAAGACTTCCAAGAAGGCAACAGCTTCGGCTGCTACCTTTTTGGTTTTGTTCGATGTGACCACGCTAGATTCTCCTGAAAATTGTTAACTTTGTTAACATAAACAATTCTCTCACCCTTAGACTTAGTCTGGTTGGGTAACTTGGGCATTCGTCAGGCACAGTTAACCAATACTTACCAGAGTGTTCACTTCGAAGTGAGAATGTGAACTTCATTCGAAAGGAACCAAAATGCGTGAAATTTTCCAACAAGAGCTATCTGAAGTTCAGGAACGTCTGGTCGACCTGTCCGAGTCGGTAACTGAAATCATGGAGAAGGCTTCGCTGGCTTTCCTCAACAGTGACGTCAAGAAAGCTGATGAGGCTATTGCCTTGGCCGAAGTAAATGAAGAACGTGCACTGGCTATCGACGAAATGGCAATCCGCATCCTCTCCAGACAATCCCCAGTTGCTCGAGACTTACGTGTTTTAGTATCTGCCCTTCGAATCAGCGCATCGCTGGAAAGAATGGGTTCACTAGCTGGCCACATTGCAACTATTTCTAGATTTAGATACCCAGAAAGTGCCGTCCCAGAAAACCTGAGGAAAATTTTTAGCGAAATGGGTGCCCTGGATTGTGCTCTAGCTAGAAAACTAACCCAGTTGCTGCGCAATACCGATATCGATCTAGCCAGAACCATCCAAGCTGAAGACGAAAGAGTGGATGAATTACACCGTTCGGTTTTCGATCATGTGCTCAGCCCGGCTTGGAAAGAAAACGCAATATTCACCGTTGACGTCACTCTGGCATCTCGTTACCACGAGAGATTTGCTGACCACGTTGTTGACATTTCAGCAAAAGTTGCATACCTGACCACCGGTGAATGGGCTGAACTAGAAGCTTAGGCTTTACCCTGGTTAGCAACTGCGGCTGCGCCAGCAGCTGCTGCCTCTGGGTCTAAATACTCCCCACCTTTTACTAGTGGTTTTAGATTTTCATCGAGTTTATAGACCAATGGAATTCCGGTTGGAATATTCAATTCAGCAATATCCTCATCACTAATTCCATCTAGGTGTTTCACCAATGCTCTTAGTGAGTTGCCGTGTGCGGTAATCAAAACAGTTCTGCCAGCAATAATGTCTTTGCTGATTTCGTTTTGCCAGAGTGGCATCATTCTCTCCAGAACATCTTTGAGGCACTCGGTCTTTGGGATTTCTGCTAAATCCTGATAGCGCTCATCGTGGGCTTGAGAATATTCATCTTCATCAGCAATAGCTGGTGGAGGAACATCGAAGGATCTTCGCCAGATTTGAAATTGTTCAGGTCCATATTCAGCCAAAGTCTGAGCTTTGTCTTTACCTTGCAGAGCACCGTAGTGGCGCTCGTTTAAGCGCCAATCTCTCTTCACATCAATCCATGAACGATCTGCTGCCGATAGGGCGATGTGTGCGGTGTTGATGGCTCGCTTTAGACGACTGGTATAAAGCAGGTCTGGCTTCAAGCCTGAACTGGCAAGTAATTCACCTGCTCTTTTGGCCTCTTCTCTACCTAGGTCGCTCAAATCAACATCAACCCAACCGGTAAAGAGGTTCTGTTGGTTCCAAACGGAATTACCGTGGCGCAAGAGAATCAGTCTGTATTCGGTCATAGCCTCAAGTTTATCTAGTTAGCCTTAACTGGTGGCGATACGCAGACCAGTAGGTGAAATCACCAGGGGAACGACCAACCCCAATCGGCTCCGAAGAGTCGACCGGTTTATCTGCAATCAAGCCATCCTCAGACAACACAGCAATCCGCTAGTGGTCGATCTTGGATTTGGAGCTAATCCAACCACCACTTTAGAACTCCTAGCTCGAATCAAACAGGTCAATAGCAAGGCATCGGTTTTGGGAATTGAAATTGATCGAGATCGAGTAATTAAAGCTAAGCCTTTTGAAAACAAAGATTTGCTATTTCAATTAGGTGGATTTGAAGTTCCGATACCCGAAGAACTAAACCGTAAAGAAGTAACCCTAATTAGAGCCATGAATGTGCTCAGACAGTATGACGAAGATCAAGTTGCTCCAGCATGGAAGTTATTGCAGGAAAGGCTAGAACCAGATGGTCTGATAGTTGAGGGAACCTGCGATGAGATTGGCAGATTAGCCAGCTGGGTCACCCTGTCCAAGTATTCTCCAGTCTCACTAACTCTCTCTTATCGATTGATTGGATTACAGACACCTTCAACAGTTGCCGAGCGGCTACCAAAAGCGCTGATTCATCACAACGTTGAAGGTGAAAAGATTCATAAGTTTTTGACCGACTTAGATCTTGCTTGGTCGAATAATGCAGGGTTATCGGTGTTCTCCCCTATTCAAAGATTCACCGCGGTTTGTTACCAATTACTTGGTATGGGTTGGCCAATCAAAGCAGAACCAAAAAGATGGAAACTTGGTGAACTAACCGTTGACTGGAATGCGGTTAGCGCTTCTTCCTAAAATCCCCTAGATCAACGACTCCACCGGCATTGCTTGGAACTATCTCTTCAACAGCTGCTGAAACCATTTCACCTGAAGAAAGTTTCACTGAAACTTGTTCCATAGAGCTGTTTCGTTTGATCACTGCCAAGGCAATAGGACCCATTTCATAATGAGAACCTACCGAGGTGATCTTGCCAATCCCATCCTCAGCTATAACTTCATCCCCTAGCTCTGGAACTAGGTGACCGGATCCATCAAGATGCAAAAAGACCAATCTTCTAGGTGGAGCGCCAAGGTTGTGAACCTTCGCTACTGTTTCCTGACCGCGATAGCAACCCTTATCCAAATGCACTGCTGTGGCTAGCCAGTCATACTCATGGGGTATGGAGCGCTCATCAATTTCATTAGGCCCAGCAGGTCTTTTGGCAGCCACCCTCAAGGCATCCAACGCCATAGTTGAAGCTGGGGTTAGCCCAGTTGGCAAGGAAGTGATTATTGATTCAAAATAATTCCAGTCAACATCTTCTAGCACTCCATAACGCCAGCCACCTGGCGTCGTTGCTGGCCACGGGTCTTGCCAGGAAAGCTCTGAGCCTTCAATTGGGCTGACAAAAGTAGCTACCACCTGTAAATCTGTGCGGTCTTTGAGAGTCACTTGCGCTCTAAAAATCATTCGTGAAATTGAATTCAGAAAAGCTTCAAAGCCTTCGGTGAATGTAATCAGATAGGTCTTATCACCATCATCCAAGATATGGAAATCTCTTAGAACTCTTCCTTGGGCATCAAGCCAGAGTGCTTCAACTGATTGACCTGGTTTTAGGTCATCTAGTTTTTGACTCAGCATGTCATTTAGCCAAGTTAGGCGATCTGTTCCAGAAATTTCTAAAACTTTTTTATCCAAAGAAACATAAGAAAGGCCAGCAAGCAGGTCTTTTTGTTCCTGATTTGGATTAGGCAATTCGAACCAACTCAACAGAAACTAAAGGAACCTGAGGCTCTCTAACCGAAGCTGAAACTTCCATAATCCAAAACAACTTGGTAACTGCATCTTTAGTTACCGTGCCATACATGCGTTCTGCATAACCCCAACCTTTACCTGCTTCAATTAGGTGAGCTGGCATATGCGATCCTGCGACGGTTCTCATATCGATTCGTCCACTTTTAACCTGACCGGCATAAAACTCGTAGGCTCCACCTGGATGAATAATTGAAGCTTCGATATCAAATCCACCGCGTTCATTGCGATACTGCTCCAAATCTTCAGCAGAAATAATTTTTCTTTCACCAAAACCCGGCAACACTGCGGGACCGTGATCTGCAGTTTCTGCTGGTTTGGCTAATCTCCAGAAACCTAATTCGGCAGGTAATTCAATTTCTGTTGTCCCAGTGGTCTGATCAGGCAGAAGTCTCGTGGTTGCGTGATAGGTGAGGTAGTTTGCTTCACTGAAGGAAAAGGTAATTCTCTGCTGGAGTTTTTGTTCTCGGTGATTTTCTGGATCAAGGTATTTGTCAGAAACAACTCCAATACCTTCCCAGGTTCCGACCAGGAAAGCCAAAGGGGTTAACTCAATCGGTAAACCTTCTGGGATTACGAACAATTAGCGCTGACCCTTGAAGAGCTTGTAAATTACTAAGATGCTGATGGCACCGATGGCAAGACCGGCAAGAACGAGTAGTCCCAAGAAAAAGATGTCTAGTGGCATATCTAAAGTTTACTTCAGTAGCAGGTAAAGCCCAGCCAGACCCAAAATGGCATATGCACCGCCAGCGGTATAGATCTGTCTGCGAACAATGCCTTCAGTGTGTGAGTTGAAAAGATTGACCACCGAGACTAGGGCCAATGAGCTGGCTGCTAATACTCCGAGGCTTCTAATTGCATATCCAGGTTCAAAAGTTAGAACGGCAACTAAAGCCCCAACCCCAACGAGAACCCAGACCGCTGCAATGGCTATCCAGTCCTTGCTCATAAATCCATCTTGCCCGAAAAGAGTAAGATTATGGGGTAAACGGGAGGTGAAATGGCACATTTGCTCATACTTTCGGAGTCATCCGACCTTAGCCTGCTCCCTGCACTTAGTTTCCTTAGCCATAAAGTTCGTCACATCAGCCCAGATCCGGTTGCCCTTCTCGATGCTCCTGCCCACGACATAGTTCTGCTCGATGCTCGAAAAGACCTAATCAACGCCAAATCCTTGGCAACTTTATTGCAAAACACAGGTTTGTCTAGTCCACTTATATTGGTGGTGAGCGAGGCCGCGCTGCCAGCTATTTCAGCCGAATGGGGCGCAGATGACTTCCTACTGACTTCCGCTGGGCCCGGAGAGATTGATGCCCGGATACGACTAGCTTTGGCAAAAATCAAAGATTTTGACCACCCTGGCAAGATTCAAACTGCTGGAATTGTCATTGATGAAGCCTCATACTCCGCCAAAATCCATGGGCAACCCATGGATCTCACCTTCAAAGAATTCGAATTATTGAAGTTTCTAGCCCAACATCCAGGGCGGGTTTTCACCAGAGACCAGCTGCTAAGCGAAGTCTGGGGTTATGACTATTTTGGTGGCACCAGAACCGTTGATGTCCATATTCGTCGGCTAAGAGCAAAACTAGGTGACCTAGAGGGACTAATTAGCACGGTTAGAAACGTGGGTTACCGATTCAACCTAGTTGTTGATGAGGAATCAGCAATTTCTGGTGGTTACTAACAGTTCACCTTAACTAAAGAAAACTTTGAAAGGATTTTAGGTATGTCTGAAGAAACAATGGCAATCCAACTGCCACCAACTGGCTTTGACCTACCAAACGACCGATTCTTCGATCGGGAAATCTCTTGGTTAGCCTTCAACGAACGTGTTTTGGAATTAGCCGAAGATGAAAGTATTCCCCTCCTAGAGAGAGTCAACTTTCTAAGTATTTTTTCTTCCAACCTTGATGAGTTTTTCATGGTCAGAGTTGCAGGTCTAAAAAGAAGAATCGCAACCGGCTTAGCCGTAACTTCAAGTAGTGGCCTAGAACCCGCTCAAGTTCTAACTGAGATAAGTCGAAAGACACATCAACTGCAAGAAAGACAGGCGAAGCTTTACCTCGAAGCTATCGAACCTGCACTTAGTGCTAGTCGAATAAACATTACAAAATTCGAAGACTTAGATCCAAGTGAAAAAGAACAATTAAGTGATTACTATCGAAAGCAAGTCTTCCCGGTATTAACTCCCCTGGCTGTTGACCCTGCTCACCCGTTCCCATATATCTCAGGTTTGTCACTAAATATTGCAGTAATGGTTAAACACCCTGACAATGACAGCAGGCTTTTTGCCAGGGTCAAAGTTCCACCAACACTGCCTAGGTTCGTTAGAGTTCCGGGAGCTTGGGCGGGAGTTCGTTTTGTGGTGTTGGAAGATTTGATTGGTCAGAATCTTGGCGATCTTTTTGAGGGAATGGAAATCCTGCAGTATCACAACTTCAGAGTTACTCGTAATGAGGATTTAGAAGTAGATGAAGACGAAACGGACAACCTCCTTCAAGCTCTGGAAGCCGAGTTGGCCAGAAGAAGATTCGGTCCAGCAGTTCGTCTAGAAGTCTCCAGCAGCATTGATCCAGAGGTTCTAGAACTACTCAAAGGTGAACTAGATATTGAAGACGAAGATGTTTACAGCTTAGAAGGTCCACTCGATCTAACTGGGCTAAGCGACATTGCTTTCATGAGAAGACCCGAACTTCACTATCTTCCCCACCAGGTGGTTACCAACCGATATCTAAAACAAGCCAACGATGAAGGTTCCAGCATCTTCAGTGCACTTCGGCAGCGAGATATCCTGTTACACCACCCTTACGAGTCATTTAGCACCAGCGTTCAGGCCTTTATCGAACAGGCAGCTAAAGATCCTAAGGTGTTTGCCATTAAGCAAACTCTTTACCGCACCAGCGGTGACTCCCCTATTGTCGATGCGCTTATCAGTGCAGCTAAAGCTGGCAAGCAGGTGCTCGCCCTAGTTGAAATCAAGGCTCGATTTGATGAGCAGAACAACATCGGCTGGGCCAGAAAATTAGAACAAGCCGGTGTTCACGTAGTCTATGGAATCGTGGGACTCAAAACTCACTGCAAGTTGGCCATGGTAATTCGTCATGAAGATGGCAAGCTAAAGCGTTATTGTCACATCGGCACCGGAAATTACAACCCGAAAACCGCAAGATTCTATGAAGACTATGGACTGCTGACAGCTAGGGATGTAGTTGGTGAAGACGTTGCCAAATTGTTCAACCGCCTTTCCGCATATGCGGAAGATCTAACCTTCTCCGAGCTCTTGGTTTCACCGGTCGGTGTTCGTCAGGGACTAACTAACCTGATTGCTGCTGAGATGAAAAATGCTATTGACGGTAAGCCCTCAGGTATTCAAATTAAGCTAAACAGCTTGGTTGACGAGGGAATTATTGATTCGCTATATCGAGCTTCAATGGCCGGGGTGAAAGTTGAGATTTTAGTCAGAGGAATGTGTGCCATGAAGGCAGGAGTTCCAGGACTTAGCGAAAACATCACGGTGAGATCTGTTTTAGGTAGATATCTAGAACACTCCAGAGTGTTCCGTTTCCTAAATGACAATGACCCAGTAGTTTATATTGGTTCAGCAGACATGATGCATAGAAATCTAGATCGCAGAGTCGAAACATTGGTTCGAATCCGCCAAGAGGATCAGCTGAAGGAAATGGAAAACTTGTTTAGTTTAGGTATGAGCGATGAATCTAAATCTTGGCATTTGCAAGCAGACGGCACTTGGTTGCGCAACGGTGGAAGAAATGCAGCCGAACTAGTTGATGTTCAGGATGCCCTGATGAGCAAGACGCTTACCCTTGGAGTTAATCGTTAATGAAGGTTTTGGCTGCTGGCGGAATACTCTGGCGCAAGGACGAAGGCGAACTCAAGGTTTTACTGATCCACCGGATTCGCTACGACGACTGGAGTTGGCCTAAGGGCAAGCTCGATAAAGGTGAACACATAGTTGAATGTGCGGTTAGGGAAATTCAGGAAGAAACCGGACTTAAAGTTCACCTCGGTCCCAAGCTCTACGAAATTGAATATGAGTTAGAGCAGGGCAAAACCAAATTAGTCCATTACTGGTCTGCCCAGGTTACTGAGAAAGCTCTAAAGCGACAAAATTTTAGACCCGACGACGAGGTAAGCGCCCTGCAATGGATGACAATCCGAGAAGCAAAAAGGAAACTCACCTACAAACATGACATTGCCCCGCTAAACGTGCTAGTTGCTTTGGATAAGTCTGGAGCGCTAGAAACTAAACCACTGGTAATTCTGCGCCATGCCAAGGCAACCCCGCGAACAGAATGGTCAAAAGGTGAGGCAACCAGACCCTTACTTCCGGCTGGCAAAGAGCAAGCTCAGTCATTGCAGGACATTTTGGCTAGTTACGACGTGAAGAGAGTTGTTTCCAGCAAGTGGCGCAGGTGCATGGATACGGTAAAACCGTTTGTGTTAAAACATAAAGTTAAGTTGATTGAGCGGTCTCAACTGAGCGAACTTGGGGCGAAGAATGGACCGCAACGAACACATAAGCTCGTTCATACGCTGGTAGAGTCACAGACCGGCACTGTGTTATGCAGTCATCGACCTGCTTTGCCAATAATTGTCCAAGCTCTTGAATATTACTCAGCTAAGACCGATCGTAAGCATTTGGCAGAAATCTCTTCGTTGAAACCTGGGAGCTTTTACTTGGTTTATTTAGCTAAAAACAATAAGGGAAACTTTAAGATTGCAGCACTGGAGCAGGTCGAGGTTTAGCCTCGAGGTAGAGTGAAACCATGACTAACCCACCGCAGAACTGGCTCAACTGGATTGAATCCAGAAATCGTAACTTCTCTGACCCAACTGGTTTCCTATCAATCACCAGCTTGGTTTGGCTTAGCGCTGAACCGCAAGAAATTCTTGGTCTGTCAGGATCCTGGTGGTCTGATGGTGAAACTGTCTTTGTAAAAGAAAGCAACACTGGGGACCACTCCTGGTTTATTGGAATGGAAGACAAGACTATTGATTTTGATGACATCAAAGTTGAACTTGCTTTCCGCAATAACCAACTGGTAGTTCGACCTAGAGATCCAAGATCTGAAATGCTCCAAGCCTTTGAAGGTGTGTTGACTTTTGACTACGATGCTAAATTCTCTGTAATAGCTAGCTTTGAACCTTTCCCATTTGCCAAAGAGGTAGTAGTGGGTTCAGTGGTTGAAGGCATGACCACACTTTACGTCTCTCCTGGTGTATTGCTTTTCCAGATTGATGGAGTTGAATACAAGCTCACTGCTTTTGAAAAGGCTGGCAGTAAAAACCTAGTAATTTACTTCAAAGATGAGACTTCAAATGTTTTCACCTATGGAACCGGCAGATCGGTTACCGCAAATTACCAGGAAGATGGCTCATACATCTTGGACTTCAACTATTCCGGTAACTTCCCATGCTCCTATACCGACTTTGCTACCTGCCCGGTTGCCCCACACGAAAATAGACTTTCAGTTGCCATTGAAGCCGGTGAAAAGAAGCCGCTTTACCGCAACACGGTTGAAGGCGTAGTTTCTCAGGTCCACTGATGTCTGGTGAAATCACTGCGGACCTAGAGTTAGCCAAGAGCGCTGACGGTAGTCCGGCACTTTGTTTGGTAACCGGGGCCACTGGCTATATTGGTGGCCGTCTGATTAGAGAACTGTTGGCGCATGGTTACCGAGTTAGGGTTTTTGCTAGACATGTTGAAAGACTTACCAGTTACCCCTGGTTTAATCAGGTAGAGATCATTGAAGGCGATGCAGCCGACGAGTCATCGGTTAATCAAGCACTAAAAAATGTTGACATTGCATACTACCTACTTCATGCTCTGATGATTAAGGACAATTTTGAGGCTGAAGAGAAACAGTGGGCTGAGACATTCGGTAAAGCTGCCAAAGCTAATGGCGTGAGTCGAATTATTTATCTTGGTGGTATGGCCGAAGAAACAGCAAAGCTCTCAGCTCACCTTTCTTCTAGAGCTGAAACCGGAGAAATCCTAAGAGAATCCGGTGTTCCAACTATTGAGCTAAGAGCTGGTGTGGTAATTGGATCTGGCTCAGCTTCTTTTGAAATGCTCCGCTATTTGACCGAACGTTTGCCAGTGATGATTACACCGAAGTGGGTAAACGTTCGTATTCAACCAATAGCGGTTAGAGATGTTTTACGTTACCTTGTTGGCTCAGCTTCAATCAAAGAAAAACTTAATCGATGGTTCGATATCGGTGGCCCAGAGGTACTCACCTATAAGCAGCTAATGCTGCAGTATGCCGAAGCGGCTGGACTAAAGAAGCGACTGATACTCCCATTGCCAGTGTTAACTCCGCGGCTATCTAGTGGCTGGGTTGGTTTAGTCACACCGGTTCCGATTACTCTTGCCAGAAGGTTGATTGACAGTCTCAAAAACGAAGTTGTTGCCAGTGATGAGTCAATCAAGCAATACATCCCTGACCCGCCGGCTGGACTAACGCCATTCAAGAGTGCAGTTGCTCTGGCTCTTACTCGTATCAAAGAAGCTAACGTGGAAACTCGCTGGTCTAACGCTTCACTGCCTGGTAGTCCAAGCGAACCACTACCTACTGACCCAAAATGGGCGGGTGGTTCGCTTTACACCGATGTGAGAACTGAATTAACTGACGACACTATTGATGAAGTCTGGCAGCGAATTGAATCTATCGGTGGAGACAACGGTTATTCAACCGCGACCTGGGCTTGGGAACTTCGCGGACTGATGGATAGATTCATCGGCGGTGTTGGTCTGCGCAGAGGACGCCGAGATCCAAACCACCTAATCGACGGTGACGCCTTGGATTTTTGGAGAGTTGAAGCTATCGAACGCCCCCATCTGCTAAGACTTAGAGCAGAAATGAAATTGCCAGGATTGGCCTGGTTGGAATTCAAAGCCGAAAGCACAGCCACCGGTGGCACCAAAGTAATTCAACGAGCCATTTATGTTCCCAAGGGATTACTTGGACATCTCTATTGGTTTAGCGTCTACCCAATGCACGGTTTGGTTTTCCCAAGCATGGTCAGGCACGTAGCTCACAACACCAAGATTAAACGTCACAAATAGACTTAGTTGGTGAAGAGAAACGGCCTAGCAGTTGCTGCCCTACTGATAGTAACTATCGCCTGGGGTGCTTCATTCGTGGTTATGAAACCAGCCATGAACAAGATCCCAGTCTTTGACTTTCTAGCCATCCGATTCAGCATCGCATCACTACTGATGATTGCGGTTAAACCGAAAACTGTTTTAGCTTTCAAAGGTGAGACTTTGAAATATGGAATCATTCTTGGAATTATTTTAGGTTTTGCCTATGTAACTCAAACTATTGGACTTATTTCTTCAACCGCAGCCATAACCAGTTTCATTACTGGGCTCTATGTTGTTTTGACTCCTCTTTTGATCTGGTTGTTCTTCAAAAGGAAACCTAACTCTATTGTTGCCTTAGGTGCGATTCTGGCAACTTTAGGTTTAGCGTTCATAACTATCAAGGATGCCAGCTTTGATTACAGTCAAATCTGGACCATGCTTTGTGCTCTAGGTTTTGCCGTGCATATTGTTGGATTATCCAGATGGTCACCAAACAAAGATGTCTATGCCCTAACCGTTATCCAGTTGGTGACAGTTGCCGTGTTGTGTTGGGTAGGTGCTGTTCCCGATGGCATTCAGGCACCACTGGATGGTCAGGTCTGGTTTGCCATATTATTCTCCGCCGTATTTGCAACAGCTATCGCGTTCTTCTTCCAGACCTGGGCTCAATCAATCATGGATGCCTCTAGAGTGGCCATCATTCTCACCATGGAAGTTGTCTTTGCTGCAGCCACCTCGGTTGCCGTGGGCCAAGAAGTGCTCAGCACCCAGACGGTTATCGGTGGCTTACTGATGTTAGGGGCTATGTTGTTAATTGAATGGCCTAGGAAATCTGCAGAACCAGAAGATGTGGTTTATGAACCTATGCCCCACTAAGGAAAAAGATGATTCTCGCGATAGATGCTGGAACTACTGGAATCACCGCCCTTGCGGTTGATGCTTCAGGAAGCATTGTTGCCAGAGGCTATACCGAATTCCCTCAGCACTATCCTCAACCAGGCTGGGTAGAACATGACCTAAATGAAATCTGGGATGCCACTGTCTTTTCAGTAAAGCAAGTCTTAGATCAAATAAATACCCCAATCCTTGCTATCGGAATCACAAACCAAAGAGAAACTGTTGGGATCTGGGATAAGACAACCTTAAAACCAGAATGTAATGCCATTGTTTGGCAAGATCGCCGAACCACTAAAATCCTTGAGGAGCTAAACGCTGGTCCATCAGTGCAGAGGCTAACTGGATTACCGCTAGATCCTTACTTCAGTGCATCTAAACTTCGTTGGATAGCCAAAAACAATAAAGCGGTTTGGGAAAAAGTAATCTCAGGTTCAGCTGTGGTTGGCACCATAGACACTTTTCTTATGGCAAAACTTACCAACGGTAAGGTTCATGCTACTGATGCAAGTAATGCATCGAGAACACAGCTTTACGATATCCACACCGGTGACTGGTGTAATGACTTACTAGATCTGTTTGAGATACCTAAGCATGCTTTAGCTACCGTGACTGATTCAAGTGGCGTTATCGGTAATACCAATCCAGAATCATTCTTTGGTCTTGATGTGCCTATCGCCGGTGTTGCAGGAGATCAGCAAGCAGCTCTATTTGGGCAAACTCAGTTTGAAGTTGGTGGTGCTAAATGCACCTACGGCACTGGGGCGTTTATCCTGCAGAACGCTGGACCTATAGCCAGAGTTCAAGACAATGGTTTAATCACAACAGTTGCTTGGCAACTAAATAACAAGATTACTTATGCCAACGAAGGATCTGTGTTTGTTTCAGGAGCAGCAGTGCAGTGGCTAAGAGATGAACTAAAGATTATTTCTAATGCTGCAGAAATAGAAGAGCTAGCTAGAACAGTTAGCGATAACGGTGGATTGGTTTTTGTTCCAGCTCTCACCGGTCTAGGTGCTCCTTATTGGCAACCTGATGCCAGAGGAACTGTCTTTGGTCTCACCAGAGGAACTCAACGAGGTCATTTAGCTAGAGCAACTCTAGAAGCTCTTGCGTTCCAGGTAAGAGATGTATTCGATGCCATGAATGCCGAACTATCAACTCTTCGAGTTGATGGTGGTGCATCAGCTAACAACCTGTTGATGCAAATCCAGACAGACCTGCTACAGACCACAATCGAAAGACCAAAGCAACTGGAGTCCACCGCTCTCGGCGCTGCCTACCTAGCAGGGCTAGGAATTGGTTTGTGGAATATGGCTGATCTAAAGAACCTAAATCCGGTGGAGAGCCAATTCACACCAAAATCAAACCTAGACAGTGAATACAGGCGCTGGAAGAATGCCGTTCAAGCCACCATCTCCTTCGCTAATCACTGAGGTTTTGATTAGAATAGGAAAGTTGTAATACGGGCCTCTAGCTCAGTTGGTTAGAGCAACGGACTTTTAATCCGTGGGTCGTCGGTTCGATCCCGACGGGGCCTACTAGAACCCCTTCCTCCACGAAGGGGTACTTTCCTTTAAGCCTTTGTTTACTTAACGCCTAGAAGATCAATAACGAACACCAAGGTTTTGCCAGATAGAGCGTGGCCGCCACCAGCAGGACCATAAGCCATCTCTGGAGGGCAGATAAGCATTCTTCTGCCGCCGACTTTCATCCCTGGAATACCTTCTTGCCAAGCTTTGATAAGTCTGCCAAGTGGGAATTCAATTGACTCATCTCGACTCCATGAGGAGTCAAACTCTTCACCGGTTTCATAGTCAACACCCATGTAGTGAACTTCAACTGTTGCGCCAGCAGGTGCTTCAGCTCCTTCACCAACAACGATGTCTTTCATGGTCAGAACAGTTGGAGCAGGCTCCAACATAGGTTCAATTTCAGGGCGTTCTAAATTACTCATAATAGGAGCATACCTTTACCTCTATCTCCCTTCAGATAAAAGACTCGAATAGTCTTATAGAAAGTAGAAAGGCTTCTAAGTGCGCAGATTCATAATATCTTTCAATGACGGAGACATGAAGTTTCCCATGCACGAACTACCCCAGGTAGCCGAAGATTCCCATGCGGTGGTCAGAGAAGCTAAGGCTGCTGGAGTTTGGCAATTTGGTGGAGGTTTCTTTGAAGATAAGCCCGTAGTCATAAACGAACTCGGTGAAGTAAAGCTCGGACCTATCAAAGCCAGTGAAGTTAGATTAGGCGGCTTTTCAGTAATAGATGTTGAAACTGAAAAAGAGGCATACTTTTGGGCTCAAAAGATAGCCAAATCCTGTCGTTGCGATCAAGAAGTAAGGGAAATGATTTATGACCCTGAAGCGGTTAACTAACCTATGTCCCTGGAGATAGTGAAATTCGTTTCTGGTGGCACCATAACTGAGGGGCAGCCAGTTGTAGTTTTCCTGCATGGCTATGGAGCAGACGAGAGAGATCTGCCTGAACTAATCAACTATCTGCCGGACCTTCCTTGGCTTTCTCCTAGGGCACCACTGAATTCTGAATATTCGGGGTTCGCTTGGTACCAACTGACTCAAGCTCTAAACCCTTCAGCAGAGGATGTATTAGGAGTAACCCAATCCCTTTGGGATTGGATAGATCAAATGGTCCCAGAGCAATCCAAACTAATCCTGATTGGTTTCTCTCAGGGAGCTCTGATGGCAACTCAGTTGCTAAGAACCCGGCCCGAAAAGATTCAAGCAACAGTAATCCTGTCTGGCTTTATCTACTCTGGAGAACTAGCTGGAGATAAAACTCTTGAACTGAATAAACCTAGAGTTATCTACTGTCGTGGTTTAGAAGATCCACTGATTACCAAAGAAGCTATTTCCAAACTCAACTCTTGGCTACAAACTCATACCAAAGCAATCACCAAGACCTATCCAGGTTTAGGTCATTCAGTAGATGAGCGGGTCATGGCCGATGTTGCGGATTATCTGAGAGTAATGCTCTAGGACTCTGTGAAAGCCCTTTCAGAGGGCTTAGGCTAAGAACATGAGACGGAAACTAACCCTTATTTTGAGCGCTATCTTAGCGCTAAGTTCCGTCCAATTAAGCTCTGCGGTGACCCTTGCCACAACCGTTATAACCTTCGCTCCACTCACGAAAGTGACCTACGGTGATCCTGACATAGCTTTGAATATCTCCGAAAATGCTGGTGTAACTACGGCTTCAATTTCTACACCAGCGGTTTGTCAACTTAAAACTCAACGAGTTGTGAAAATTCTCAGTGCTGGTATCTGTAAAGTCACAGCCAGCAATCCGGGAACAGCAAACTACAAACCGGCCCGAAGCGTCACTCGCAGTTTCACCGTAGCTAAAGCTCCGAACGTTATAACTGTTTCAGATTTTGATTGGCTGTCAATGGCTAACCCTGATGCCACGATTAGCACTACTCAGACATCTGGAATTACTTTGCTGATCTCCAGCACTAAGAGTGTTTGTTCCGTAGACGGCAACAAAGTGCATGCAATAAAAGTAGGTAAATGCACCATCAGAGCTACTAATTCCGGAGATGCTAATTACTTAGCAGCCAAGAGTGTTATCAAATCTGTCACCATCGCGTTGACTTCAACGGTTCAACCTCCTGCTGTTCAGGTAGGTCCCTGGACAATAAGACAACAGAACTTTGACGACACGAATTCAAATAGTGATGTTGGAGCAGCAAATAGCTGGGTGGCAAATGGCTGGTATCACCCGGGTCTAAGTTTCAGAATCGCACAGGTTCAAGTTCTAAGCACCACCACCATGAAATACAAGGTGACCGACTCTAAAGGTAACCCAGTTGCAAACAAGCTGGTGAATCTGAGCGTAGGAAAGAGATTTGGCGGTTCCAACGCAAAAGTAAGTGTTGGAAACCAAAGCACCACGGGATCTGATAAATCACCACTTGATCAATTAACTGTTACTGGAACCACAGATAGTTTGGGCATCGTCAGTTTTGCAATAACCGGTTTAGACGGTTCACCTCGAGCAGGACTTTACACTCAGATTGCTGCTTGGGTGACCGACCTTGCGGTTGACACCATTGACATCACTAACTTGGAATACAGCCTCAGTGCCGGTAACGCTGGTGGTGGAGGTAACAACGGCGGCGGCACAGAGGACAACACCTTATATACCCCTTCTGGACCGATTGATAGCCTGTTCTATCAAGCCTGTTCAGGAATTACCCTATTTGGGCAGATTGCGAATATAGATGTTGACCCAGTCAACGGCAAGGACACTGTCCTAGCCGTTACCAGAGGAAGATCAGATTCACCTTCGGGAATCTGGGACTACTCGGTTCTAACCACTCTTCCTTCTGGTAATTTCACTTCGACTAATAATCGAACAGTAACCGTTCAGGTCTATGCACCGGCAGCCAACATGGCAATCTTGTTGCGCTTGCAAAACGAACGGGTGAATTACACAAAGTTTGTCGAAGCTAAAGCTTTCACAACCAAAGCCAACCAGTGGGAAACCATAACCTTCGACTTCAACAATCTAGCTCCTGGTTCACAGTCCTTCGATCCACAAACTAATTACTCGACTCTGGCGCTTATGGTAAATCCAGGGATGGCTTCTACTGGACAAAAGTATTACTTCAAAAACTTCCTATTCCCAGGTGCTCAGGTTAGAAAGTCATCTATCACTACAACTTCCACGAGCCCAACTCTCTCGGCAAATCCGACTCTAGGTGGCAACTACCTTTGGTCTGAAGATTTCAATGGTGTTGCTGGAAGTAGACCAAACTCAGATTCATGGAAGTATGCGCTGGACTGGAATAACTTCATCCAGGGTACTGCTCCAGATCTAGTTCAAGAAGATGGCAATGGAAATCTTGCTATTGGAATGCAAAAATGTTCTGACGGTAGTTGGAACGGTGGAATAATCCACACCCTAGGTAAGACTGCATTCCTGTACGGAAAGGTTGAGGCAAGAATAAAGATAGCTTCCGATCCTGGTTGGTTCAGCGCTTTCTATATGTTCGGTGAAGATGTTGCTCACTGGCCAACTTGCGGTGAATTTGACATTCAAGAATCCGGACCTTGGACTGATTTTGGCTCTAGTGCAACTATTCACGGTAACTATGCTGGGACAACTACCGACTGGAATGGCGGTGGAGGATTTAGCACTAATGCACCGCTGAACCGAGCCCAGCTTTCCAGCGATTACCACATTTACGGCCTACAGTGGACTCCAACTACTATCGACTTCTTGCTAGATGGAACTGTCTATAAGAGTTTCACCAAAGCTCAGGTCGTTCGAGATGGCGGCACTTGGCCATTCGATGTTCCGGAGTTCATCGTCTTTAGCGTTTACCCTTTCCAAGCAAGCTTGCCTAATGTTCCTGCTGGAACTATTTTGCGAGGACAGGTTCTGGTTGACTGGATCCACTACTCCTCGTACCAAGGCTTCGGGCAGGTCATCGACCGCTAATCCGTGGCAAAACTAGACTTATCTGGTTGCAAGAACTCGGGAGAAACTGTGTCAACTAATGAACTAAGTTTTGCCAAATCTTGGCGCAGGCTGGGACTAACTGAGGTCTGGGGAATCCCGATTTTGGTTTTTGCCATTGTTGTGGTGTCGCTTTCCAGTCTCGCCTTTGACGCTGCCCGACTAAACAATTACACCGTCCTTTGGTTCCCGATTAATACTCTGGCATTTCTTTGCGGTCTTGTTATTGTAGTTCTGTTTTGGTGGCTAGGTCGCAGACTGAATTTTTCTGAAAATGAACGCCCATACTTCAACTTGGCAACCGCGGCTACCAGCATGGGGGTTAAAAACGCCGCCACCTTATTTTTCTGTGAAGTTTTTGGTGTTCCAGATAGCGGCAACTACCTGGTTAGATTCTTCGGTGGAGTGGGAATAGGAATCGGAATTCTTCTCGTTTACTCGAACATCCTGGGAGCTCGCATTGAACAGACCAAGATTCAACGAGAACTCCTGGACAAAGAGCAGTACTTGATTGGCTTCAGGGAAAACATCAGCGAAATTTTCAAGGAAGAAGAAGCAGAGCTTCGCAAAAGGACCACCGATGAATTGATGCCTAGATTGACTGCAATTCGAGAGTCAATTAGATCATCAGAACGACCAGCTGAAGTAGCAAAGCGAATTCAAGATTTCCTTCGAGATGAGGTTAAACCTATTAGCAAGGCCCTATCCGAAGAGGCTAGTCGACTTCAGCGGCAGATTCCAGCTAGCTCGGTTACTCTAACTCCACCTGAACAAATTCGACTTGATTACTCTAGAGCGATTCGACCATTTGCTTCATTCATTTTTGTCTTCATCTGTTGGATGTCAATGTGTCAAATGTTTCTGAAACAAGCTACTGGTTTGGATGTCCTGCTGGCTTCTCTTACCTATCTCTTTGCTCTTCTGTTGTATAAATACCTGACCAAAGCCTTCAAGAATGCAAGTGTCAATCAAATTCTTTTCACTTGCTGGTTACCAGCCTTTTCAGCTTCGTTACCTGCATATTTATTGCTTTACCAAATCCCACACGACCCAAATTCAAGTGTCCTGATGCCAACCTTGCTTGTTGTTGGCGCTTGCATCTCCATGTTGTTCAGCCAGTCGATGATCATTGAAGCGCGTAGAGCTGCTATCGAGGTAAGACTCAAAAGAGTTGTTGACCAGTTCTCAAGAGAGAACAAACTCTTCGAACAGCGTATGTGGATTGCTAAGAGCACCTGGTACACCTTGCTGCATGGCAAGGTACAAGCTGCTCTAACTGCCGCAACTATGCGACTTTCCTCCAAATCTACTTTCTCGGATGAAGGCCGTGAAGCAATTCTGAATGACCTAAATCGAGCAGCCGATGCTCTAAGGGAACCGAGGCTAGACCTAATTTCAGTTGAGGATAGCCTGAATGCCATTCGGAGCACTTGGGAAGGAATCAGCCAAATCAAATTTGTTGCTGACTCAACCTTGAGAAAAAGAATCAATCAGAACCTTGAAAGTTCTTTAGTTGTAAATGAGATTCTAAAGGAATCTGTCAGCAATGCAATAAAGCACGGTATGGCAACGGAAGTTGAGATTCAACTCAGCTTGGATGAAGTTGAGAACCTAATGATCAGCGTCGAGAACAACGGCTCTAAACCAACACCTAGACGTGCCGATGGTATCGGTTCAGCCATATTCAATTCACTGTGCTTGAATACTTCGCTGACTTGGAATGGTTCAACCAGCAAGACAGAATTTGTAGCAGTATTACCTATTGCTTAAAGAGATTTAGCCCACCCCGTTACGAGGTGGGCTAAATCTTTTTTTCAGTACTAGTTGGTTACAGTCAAGCTAGCAGTTGATGTGGCTGATCCACCTGCGGTAGTAACTGTAATCTTGCCTGTTGCTGCACCGGCAGGGATTACGAACTTCAGCAAGGTAGCAGTTGATCCTGCAGCTACGGTCACCTGGGTTGAACCCACGGTAACAGTTGCACCCGATAGGTTGGCTCCCTTGACAGAAACCAAAGTGACACCCTTCTTACCTGTGGTAGGTGTGAAGGAAGTTACTGTTGGTGCTGGAGGTAGAACAGTGAATGACTGTGAGGTAACAGTACCTGCACCAGTTGTAATCACTATTGCACCAGTAGCAGCACCAGTAGGAACTGCGAAGGTAAGAGTTGAACCAGTGTTGGTCAAAATCTTTGCAGTCTTGTTACCTGCAAATACGACCTTGGTTGCCTTTAGGTTCTTACCAGTCACAGTTACAGTTGCGCCAACCTTGCCACTTGTTGTGATGTCTGTGATCACAGCAGCTTGGTAGACGAACTTGGTTGAGCTGACAGTACCACCTGCGTTAGTTGCCGAGATGGTTGAACCTGAAGTAACTCCAGCAGGAACAGTTACCGACACGCTGTTTGCAGAAAGTACAGTAAATGGTGCGCTGACTCCGCCGATAGCGATGTTGGTAGATGAACCTAGGTTAGTTCCAGTCAAAGTGAAGCTTGCACCAACTTCTTTCACCAATGAGGCGACAAGAGTGATAGCGGGCTTCGCAGTTGCTGAGGTCGCCGATGTGAAGGCAGTTGCTGAGGTAGCAGTGCCTCCCGAGTTGGTGACCTTGAAGTAACCCTTTTGAGCTGAGTTAGGTGATGCAACGGTCAAGCGAGTTCCATCTGCACTAACTGCAAGAACAGTTACTGGAGTTGAAATTGCCGGAGTCTTGCCAATGGCAGGTGTAAACAAAGTCACACTTGAACCTAGCGCATCTCCCAGGTTGGTTCCAACGATGTCAATTGCCTGACCCTTCTTACCACCAGTTCCAGAGATTGAAGTAATCGCTGGAGCAGTAGCAGGAGCAGTAACCACAATGTTTACCCAGTCTTGCTGGGTAATCGCGTTGCCCTCGACGTGTAGCTTAACCTGCATGAATAGCGGGTTGAAGCCATCTGGGCTAACGGTTTGGTTACCTGGGTTTACAGTTGCATCTTCAACAACGTCAGTTGCAGTCATCGGAACAGTGATGTATCCGTTGCTTACAGTAGCTGTAGTGGTGGCCTGGTCAAGCTGACCATTAGCACCCCACTTGGTTCTACCATCAACAACGACACCGTTCACGGTGAACTTAGCGTTTGAACCAGACCAAGCTGTTCCTAGGGACAAAGTAACAACAGTTCCATTTGGAGCGTTAGCGCCAGTGGCTGCGTTAGTTACCTTGTAACGAAGGTTGAAGGTTGATCCAGCTGCAACATAGTGTGCGAAGTAACGTGTAGTTGCGTCGAACCAGCTACCAAGACCGCCGTCACCCCAGATGTGGGTTCCGTCGAATGAGTTAGCTGCCGACCAGTCTGCAAGTCTTACGTTGTAGGTAGTTGCAGGCTCTGCACCCTTTGGTTGGTAGTAAACCAAGTCAAGGATGTCTAGAACGTCGCCGTTACCCTTTTCGCCAACTAGAGCTAGCTGTGCAAATAGGTGCTTACCGTTTACTGGGTGAGCTAGGTTTCTCTCCTGGTATGGGTCTGCATCTGCGTTGAAGTTGGTGTTTACAACATCGAAGGTGACAACACCCTGTGAGTTGGTGACCAAATCAATAACAGTTTCTCCTCCACCAGAGAATGACTTTCCATTAACGCTGACTTTTGCATTTGAACCTGAGTAAGTCTTACCCAAGAGCAAGTGAACGGTCTTGTTAGCGTATGGAGCGCCATTTGCGGTAACGGTGTATGAAATTGTGGTAGTTGTACCAACAGTCACACCACGCTCGAAGTAGCGAAGTCCGTCTGCGTAGTACTGGCACCAGCCTTCACAAGATCCTACATAAGCGTTTGATGAGTCAATTCCAGTCACGCGAGTAACGATGGTTGGAGTTGGAGCAACATCAGCTGGCTTGTAGTAAACCAGGTCGATTACGTCGATAGAGTCCTGAGTCTGGCTAGTTACCCATGCGGCAATTTGTAGACGAAGATCTTTACCGGTTGGCATCTGGTTTAGAGCAGAACCTGGGTTGTCAGCAGCGTCTGCAGCAACGTCAGTGTTTACTAGATCAAATGAAACGGTACCGTCTGAACCAGTTACACCAGAAACAGAAGCCTGGTCATTTCCACACCAGCAGTCGCCACCAGCAGTTGCTGTGGTGCCTACCTTAGAGTGTGCAGTTGAACCTGACCACGCCTTACCTAGTACCAAAGTAACTGAGGTGTTAGCAAGTGGCTTGCCATCAGCTGAGTTGCTCACTACGAAGGTTAGGTGCTGAGTTGAACCAACTGGAACCTGCTTTGTGATTGCGCGAACGCCACAACGGTACCAAGGGTTAGTAACGCACCAGGTGGTCTCATCTGCTGTGCGCTCAACTGAGTTAGTTGAATCGATTCCAGCTAGACGAACGGTTGCGTTGCCATTGAACGGAGTAGGAGGAGTTACCGCACCTAGAGCTGCACCAGTTGCACCGTTGAAAGCGATGTCGTCAATACCATAGCCCTGAGATCCCTTGCTTCCACTTGCACAAGTGAAGTTCATGAAGATAGAAGCTTTGTTGTAGTCAACATTTGCATCAAAGCCAGTGAAGTCGAAGCTGTAGGTCTTCCAACCAACAACGCTTGTTACATCCACTTCTTTGAATGCACCGGTAAGTGCGTTCTCAAGCTTTAGCTTTAGCACCTTACCCGCGACTGGAGCATAAATGTTTGCCTTTACAACTGGGTTAGCCGACGAGACAAGTGACTCTTTAGCACCGCGAGTTAGGAAAGTGGTTCCTGACCAGCAGTCACCTTGATCCTTGATACGAAGTGCAGTGGTTGAACCAAGTGATCCACCATCTGGAGCACCAGTGTCTAGAGCAGCATCTACACCACCGAAGTTCGTAAGTGCGTAACCAGAAGTGTCATTTGATTCGAAGTTAACTAGCACTGAAGGAGTAGTTCTTGGAATCACAACATCAGCGTTAACGGCACCTGGGAATGAGATGTTATCTACATACCAAGTGGTTAGACCTTTAGGCCAAGTTCCCCAGTCGCCACATCCAACGTTTGCGATGTTTGGCATAAGGCTTGCCTTGACGTAGTTAGCTGAAGGGTCAAAGACAGAACTGTAGTCAAAAGTAAGTGTCTGCCAACCTGCACCAGTAATGTGCAAAGTCTTTTCAGCAACTGCAGTACCTTCAAGCTTTAGGTCAACACAACGGTCTAATGCATCTGGTGCATAGATGTTGATTGACGCGGTCTTGTTTGCAGCTGATAGCAAAGATGAAGTTGAGTCGATAGTTAGGAAAGTTGTTCCTGACCAAGGAGCTCCATCGTTGTCCATTTTCATTGCAGTGCCAGAAGTGAATCCGGCTCCAGCAGGTTGTGAAGTTGTTGTGGAGGTGACGTTACCGTCGTAGTCCACAAAACTATATCCTGATGTGTCATTGCTTTCGAATGTCACGTTAATAGGTGATGAAGCAGCGTTAGCAGCAGTTGCACCTAGTCCGACAAACGAAGAACCAATGACCAAGATCGATGTCGCCAATGACATCAGTCTCGAATTTTTGAGGTTCATCCATGTACCTTTCAGTATTAATAGATCCAGCA
>Ga0214917_10000193_pt1 | contig 76968 bp, 81 predicted proteins | sample LL_1208_BB_MetaG_FD_177983 | JGI IMG/M metagenome (GOLD analysis project Ga0214917, IMG submission 177983) | Freshwater microbial communities from Lake Lanier, Atlanta, Georgia, United States - LL_1208_BB | ecosystem: Environmental > Aquatic > Freshwater > Lake | place: USA: Georgia | collected... | reverse complement strand
TTCTTGAAGCCGCGATTGAAGAGGAGAAAATCGGTGGCGAATTGGCAGGAGAAGCGCTATGAAATTGGCAAAGAACAGCGAGTTTCTTCGCCTCGCAATTGCCGGAATCTTTATTGTGGCATTGACGCTTTTGTTACGGAGTTTCGCATCGGGAACTACAGCAGCACCTGATTTTAAACCCGGAAACGCTGGGCCTGAAGTTCTTATAGAGATCCTTCCAGGTGAAACAGGATCAGAAATCGGCGCCAAATTGGAAACTTTTGGCGTGGTGAAATCGTCCTTAGCATTTTTCCGAGTTGCAGTTGCAGATGAGAGGTCGGGACGAATTGCTCCGGGCGAACATTCGGTCCAGACGCGCCTCTCAGCTCAAGAAGCGTTAAACCAGCTCCTTGATCCCGCTCGAATCCCTAATCTCATCGTCATACGTGATGGAGAGCGGCTTACCGAAATTCAAGAATCGATTACTAGATTTGGACTTAGCCTTTCAGAGGTGCGTGAAGCATTTGCAAATCAACTCGCTCCTTCCGGTTTTGAGAGTAAGAGTTTGGAAGGTTTTCTATATCCCGCTCAATATTCTTTTAATAAGGGTGTTTCTGCCGATCAGATCGTAAGAGCAATGATCGACAAATTTGTGTCAACTACAAAAGATCTGTCATGGAAATCCAAAGATTTCTCTCCACATGACTTGTTGACGATCGCATCGTTAGTGCAAACAGAGGGAAGACCTGATGATTTCGGAAATGTCGCGAGGGTTATCTACAACAGGATTGAAAAGGGAATGCCGCTTCAGTTTGATTCGACGGTGCACTATGCGCTCAACAGGCGAGGCGAAATTCGTGTCTCGATCGCTGACACCAAAATCAAACATCCTTACAACACCTTCATCTATCGCGGACTACCGCCGGGACCCATCGGCAGTCCAACGCGCGCAGCCATCGAAGCTACTCTCAATCCTCCTGTTGGTGATTGGCTCTATTTTGTTACCGTTACACCGAAGGAAACCCGATTCACCAGTTCTTACGAAGAGTTTCTGACTTGGAAAGCGGAATACAAACGGAATTTCAAGGCAGGTTTATTCGAATGAAGCGAGCAGCTGTCCTAGGTTCTCCTATTAAACATTCACTCTCGCCAACGATCCATAACGCTGCGTATCAAAAATTGGGCGTCGTTGCCTCCTATGAAGCGCACGAGATAGATAGTGCGAACTTGACTTCTTTTTTGACTGAACACCTTAAAGAGCAAGAATGGAATGGTTTCTCTTTAACAATGCCGCTTAAAGAGAAGATTTGTGAAATAGCCAAGGATCTCGATCTAGTTTTAGATTCACAATCGCTGAGAATTTCGTCCGCCAATACTTTGTATCGCCAGGACGGAAGATGGAAAGGAACCTCCACCGATGTCACAGGATTCTCGTTTCTGCTCAAACCATATTCTTTCGATGAAGTAACCATTATTGGTGCGGGCGGAACTGCCAGAGCAGCGCTCGAAGCGCTCGATGACAAATGCTTAGTTAAAATTGTCCGTCGTGATGAAGGGCGTGATAAGAAAATTCGTGACGCTTTTCCCTATAGAGCAATTACATTTATTGATTGGCGGGAAGTGGAAAAAGCTTGGTCGAGCCCCTTGGTCGTGCTGGCGATTCCGATAGATGCGGAAACTAAACTTGTTCCCTCTTTTACGCCGCCCGATGTCCTTTTAGACGCGGTGTACTCGCCTTGGTTGCCACCTTTATCCAAACTTCAAATTGATTCTGGCAAAGAGCTCATATCGGGCGTTGAGCTGCTCTGCGCACAGGCGTTAGATCAAATTCGCCTCATGACTTCCGCAACCTTTGATTCTCACGATCTATTTGATTTCTTAAAGACCACTGCCGAAAGAGCCCTAACCAAATAAATGTTCTGTTGATAACCCGAAGTGGGTCTATTTCTTTCTTAATCTGCGTGAGTGATCTGGCTTCATCTATTTGTTAGTGCAATCATCTTCTCTGTCACGGATATTCAACACCATAAGATCCGACGCACTCATCTTCTCCTCGCTTGCACTTTTTTCCTCCCGTTCCTTACCTTCAGTAGTGTGCAGCATTCCCTCATCAACTATTGTGGTTATCGACTTCTCTATCACTTAACCCGAGGAGCGATTGGGTATGGAGATGTGCGCCTCGCCGCATTGATTGGTTTGTATTCGGGATCATTGTTCAACTCAACCTACTACTTGATTTTTATCAATCTCATTTCGTTGCTTATCGCCGGTTGTTGTGCCATAACCCTACTTATCATTGATAGAAGAAGCTTTAGGGAGCGAATTCCTTTTGCGCCATTCATGTTCCTTGGTCTCATATTCTCACTTGTACTGTGTAATTAGGGCGAAATCGAATTTCTAGTTGGAAATGGCGCCGCATCAATGGCCATTCATCTGCGATAATGGCGGCATGCGTTGGCTTACTGCAGGAGAGTCACATGGTCCGGCCCTGGTTGGGATTATTGAAGGAATGCCGTCGCACGTTGAAATTTCCACTGCTGATATTGATGATGATTTAAGACGTCGACGTCTTGGTTTTGGTCGAGGTGCTCGACAAAATTTCGAGGCTGACAAAGTTTCTATTATTGGTGGAATCCGACACGGTCAGACTCAAGGCGGTCCTATTGCGATTGAAATTGCCAATTCGGAATGGCCCAAATGGGAAAAAGTTATGGCAGCCAACCCAGTTGCGGTAGAAGAAATTGAAAATCTTGGACGGAACGCGCCTTTAACCCGACCACGCCCTGGACATGCTGATCTGGTTGGAATGCAGAAGTATTCATTCGATGATGCACGACCAATTCTTGAACGAGCATCAGCTCGTGAAACCGCGGCTCGAGTCGCACTTGGTGCAGTAGCCCGTCGTTTTTTGCGACAAGTCGGTGGGATTGAAATTTTGAGTCATGTCGTGTCGATTGGCTCGGCAGAGATTCATCCCGAATATGAATTGCCTGGAGCTTCCGACCGTGAGCGCATTGATGCTGACGAAGTTAGGTGTGCTTTTCCAGAAACAAGCAAGAAAATGATTGCTGAGATCAATGATGCTCACTCTAATGGCGACACCCTTGGTGGAATTGTGGAAGTACTTGCCTTCGGAACCCCGCCAGGTTTGGGATCGCATGTTCATTGGGATCGCCGATTAGATTCCAGGCTCGCTGGTGCGCTGATGGGGATTCAGGCCATCAAGGGAGTTGAAATAGGAGATGGATTCACTACCGCTCGTCGCCGCGGAAGTGCGGCGCACGATGAAATTGAACGTGGCCCCGATGGTTCTATTCGTCGACGTACTGGAAGAGCAGGCGGCACAGAGGGTGGAATGAGTACGGGTGAGGTGCTTCGGGTACGCGCCGCAATGAAGCCAATTTCAACAGTACCTAAGGCGTTAGACACCATTGATACTTCTAATGGTGAGCCGGCAAAAGCAATTAATCAGCGTTCCGACGTTTGCGCTGTTCCAGCTGCAGGCATCGTTGCCGAGGCAATGGTTGCTCTCGTGCTTGCCGAAGCAATGTTGGAGAAATTTGGTGGAGATAGCCTCGGTGAAACGCGTCGAAACTTGCAGTCTTATCTCGCCGCAATGACGATTAGATAACTTGTTTCAGCGATGCACTCAATCATCCTCATGGGCCCTCCTGGTTCCGGAAAATCAACAGTTGGTAAACACTTGTCAAAGGAGTTAGGACTTTCTTTCATTGATACTGATCGCCTCATCGAGGATAAAGAGGGACGGAGCATTTCTGAGATATTCCTCGCGGATGGCGAGGGAGGTTTTCGCGCAATCGAGAAAGAGATCGTTTTAGATGTATTGAAAATGGAAGACTGCGTCATTGCACTTGGTGGTGGATCAGTGCTCGATCTTGATGTTCAGAGAGAATTGTCCGAATGTGCAGATGTAGTGTTTCTCGATGTCTCAATTTCCAATGCAGCGCCACGCGTAGGTTTTAATAAAGAAAGACCTCTCCTAATGGGTAATCCACGACAACAATGGCTACAACTTATGGAAAAACGGCGCGAAATATACGAATCGCTAGCAACTCGCACCGTATCGACCGATAACCGTAAACCGAACGAAGTGGCACATGAGATTGCGCAAGGAGTTCGCAAATGAAGAGCATTGATGTCGCCGCTGAACGACGGTATTCGGTTGACTTTGTGACTGATTGGCAGGGCGCGCTTCTAGATTATGTTGGAGAGAAGCAGGCCATACTTCTGGTGCCAGAATCGCTCATTCAGATTTTGGCTGGATTGCCAAAGGACTTCCGTCGAATCTTGTTGCCTGACGGAGAGCTTCAAAAAGATGCTTCAACCTACATTCGGGTTCTCGAAGAAGTTTCTCAAACAAGTTTGAACCGCACAGGAGTGCTTATCGGTATCGGGGGAGGAGCCACAACGGACCTGACCGGATTTGTAGCAGCCACCTACCTACGCGGAATTGAATGGATTGCAGTTCCGACGTCTTTAGCTGGAATGGTCGACGCTGCTGTTGGTGGAAAAACAGGGATCAATTTGAGAACTGGCAAAAATCTCGCGGGTGTATTCCATTCTCCGGCAAAGGTTATTGTGAACATTGGATTTTTGAAGACTTTGAGTGATCGAGATTTGCGTGCAGGAATGGCAGAAGTTGCCAAATGTGGATTTATTTCCGATCTTAAAATCCTTGATTTGATTAGAGAGGATTGGCAAGCCAATATTCCTGAACTTGTGTCGAGATCGATCGCAGTTAAGGCGCAGGTCGTTTCTCGTGATTTCAAGGAGTCTTTCGAAAGAGAGATTCTTAATTACGGACATACTCTCGGCCATGCGATTGAGAAACATTCCAATTACGCGATGAGACATGGCGAGTGCGTATCTATTGGCCTGATATTTGCGGCTGAACTATCTCGTCTACGGTCGGGATTGTCCGATGCGGCAGCTGAAAAGCATCATCAAATCTTGGCTCAACTTGGCCTTCCTACGAGTTACGCCAAGGATGCTTGGAGTTCTCTTTACGAAATCATGCAAAGCGATAAGAAGAAGAAGTCAAAACTGCGCTTTGTTACCTTGAAGCAACTAGGTGAACCGACAAGATTGGAAGACACGAACGAAGCTGAACTTCAGCACATCTATGAAGGAATGTTAAAGCGGTAGATTATGCAGATGAAGGTAATGGTGATAAATGGCCCCAATCTGGGTCGGTTGGATCTTCGAGAGAAGAACTTCTATGGTGATATCAACTATGCAGATATCGAAAGCGCCATTCAGTCACAAGCGCAATCACTCGGAATTTATGTGGATATACGACAAAGTAACGATGAGGCAGAGATTATCTCCTGGCTTCATGAAGCAGCCGAACAGAAGATGCCACTCATCTTCAATCCCGCAGCATTCACCCATTACTCTTACGCAATTCGAGATGCAGTAGTTATGTTGAAGGCGCCTAGCATTGAGGTCCATCTTTCAAATCCACTTTCACGGGAAGAGTTTCGCCATACCTCAGTTATTTCTGGCGTTGTTAATGGAACTATTGCGGGCTTCGGACTGGATTCCTACCGCCTTGCCCTTACGCAAATCACGAAATTAGTTAAATAGCGCCCTTACGGGTAATCTTCCGCGCCATGGCAACCACTAATGACTTGAAGAACGGCATGACCTTAGATATCGAAGGTCAGTTATGGAACGTGGTCGAGTTTCAGCACGTTAAACCAGGTAAAGGGCCCGCTTTCGTGCGAACCAAGTTGAAGAATGTACTTTCTGGAAAGGTTGTGGAAAGAACTTTCAACGCCGGAGTAAAGGTAGATGTTGCGATCTTGGAAAAGCGCGAAATGCAATTCCTCTATAAGGATCCCTCAGGTTATGTATTTATGGATTCATCAACCTACGATCAGATGACCATCTCTCCGGAAACTGTTGGGGAGGCCGCCAATTACATGTTGGAAAACAGCGAAGCGATTGTTGCTGTACACGAAGGAAATCCCCTATATGTAGAACTTCCTGCCAATGTGCCGCTACGTATTACTTACACGGAGCCAGGTCTTCAAGGAGATCGTTCATCTGCCGGTTCGAAACCAGCCACGCTGGAAACTGGAATCTCTATTCAGGTACCGCTTTTTATCAAGCAGGATGAAGTGGTTCTTGTAGACACTCGAACAGGTGAATATTTAGGACGCGCAAACTAAGTGAGCACCCGCTCAAAAGCACGCAAGGCCGCACTCGACCTTCTTTATGAGGGTGATATTAGGAAAGCTTCGGCATCAGCACTCATGCTGCAGCGCATCACAGATGTCGAGTATGTCATTCGCGACTTTACGAAGGAACTCATTGACGGCGTGGAAGCTAATCGACGAAAGATTGATGAATTAATCACCACCCATTCCCAAGGGTGGGACATGGATCGTATGCCGGTCATAGATCGAAATATCCTTCGTCTTGGAATTTATGAGCTGCTCTGGTCAAAAGAGGTGCCTGAGGCAGTTGCGATAAGTGAAGCTTTAGAGCTTGCGCAAACCCTCTCAACCGAAGAGTCCAGTAAATATATCAATGGTGTTTTGAGCAAGATTCTGGAGATTAAGTCCGATCTCGCTGTATAAGTGTGAAATTTCGATTGACTATCGCTTCTTCGAGCTCGTATTGATTCTTGCGAGTGATAATCGTAATCAAATCTAGGTCAGATTTTCTCAAACTCATCATTTCGCCATTCCAGTCAGAACGTTGAGCGGCAATCCAGCTGACAAAGTCATGGAGTTGGTGCGTGAAGAGATCTGGGTCAGACAGTCTTTGGCGAATCTTGCGCAAATCTAAAACTATGCCTCGTGGGTCGTGCATTGAAGAGTGCACTTTGGGATCCAGAAAGAGTGATTCAGCAGGTACGCCGTAGAAAGCACAGAGTTCCTCTGCCTTTGCGATGCTGAGCGCTCGAACGCCTCTTTCGTATGAACCGACAACAACCGATTTCCATTTCCCGCGAGAGCGGATTTCAACTTGTTTCAAAGTGAGGTTCTGCTGCTGGCGGATGTGACGGAGCCGTTGAGCAACCAAAGTAGTCATGGACATGGAGCTGAGATTAGGTCTGTTGGGCGCCGTCAGCGTGTTCCATCCACAGGCAAGGCCCATGATAAAGTTCGCCGACCTTTAACGATCCGTCCTGTGAGGCGGCGAAGGAGCACTTTGATGAGCGTTATCTTGAACGCCGGCGAAATCAGCCGAGCACTCCGACGCATTTCACACGAAATCCTGGAAAAAAATCATGGATCTTCCGAAGTTCTACTTTTAGGCATTCCAACTCGCGGGGCACTTTTGAGTCAACGGATCAAGGTGCTGATTGAGGAGATTGAGAAATCTCCTGTCCTTGCTGGCACGTTAGACATCACAATGTATCGGGATGACCTACGGATGCGCCCACCACGCACTTTGATGCCAACAGAAATTCCGGGCGGAGGCATCGATGAAAAGCATGTTGTCTTGGTGGATGACGTTTTTTATTCAGGGCGAACAATAAGAGCTGCTTTAGATGCAATTAATGAAGTTGGGCGTCCGCGGTCGGTTCAACTTGCAGTCTTGATTGATCGAGGACATCGAGAATTGCCCATTAGGGCAGATTTTGTGGGCAAAAATATTCCAACCGCAAAAGACGAATCAGTACGCGTTCACTTGACGGAGATTGATGGAGTAGATGAAGTCCTTATTGAAGGAAGGACTTCATCATGAAGAATCTTCTTTCCATCAACGATTTAAGCAAGGCTGATGCTCTCGAAATTCTCGATACCGCGGTAGAACTTTCTCGTCTTTCGGAGAACACAGTACGAAAGTTCCCAACTCTTCGTGGTCGCACTGTAGTGAATCTATTCTTTGAAGATTCAACTCGCACTCGTATTTCCTTCGAGGCCGCAGCAAAGCGTCTTTCGGCCGATGTCATTAATTTTTCGGCAAAAGGTTCCAGCCTTAGCAAAGGAGAGAGCCTGAAAGATACTGCGCTCACTCTTCAGGCAATGGGTGCAGATGCGGTCATCATTCGACATTCCGCTTCGGGCGCCGCGCACCAACTTGCACGACAGGAATGGATGAAAGGGTCGGTTATCAATGCCGGTGACGGTACCCATGAGCATCCAACTCAAGCGCTGCTAGATGCATTCACAATTCGCAGAAGGCTTAGAGCTGATTCTGGAGATCTCACAGGTTTAAGCGTTGGAATCGTTGGCGACGTTCTTCACTCTCGAGTTGCGCGAAGCAATGTTCTACTGCTGCAGAAACTAGGTGCGGAGGTAATCCTTGTAGCGCCACCAACATTACTACCAGTAGGAGTCGATTCGTGGGGAGCGCAAGTTAGATACTCTCTCGATGATGTTTTGCCTCTCGTTGACGCCGTGATGATGTTACGAGTCCAACGTGAGCGAATGGAGGATCTGTTCTTTCCGACAGAACGCGAATATTCTCGAAATTTCGGTCTGAACTTAGAACGAATGAATCGCCTGAAAAACACTGCGATTGTCATGCACCCAGGACCTATGAATCGCGGTCTTGAAATATCAGCCGATTCCGCTGACTCGCATCAATCCGTAATCGTGGAACAGGTTGCCAACGGAGTGAGCGTGCGAATGTCGGTGCTGTATCTCCTACTTGGTGGAGCGACCGCTCGAGATTTGAACCTTTCCAGCGCAGGAGGAATGTGATGAATCTTCATGTAGCGAATGCAAAAAACGTAAAAGGTCTCGCAACAGAACTTTGGATTGAATCCGGAAAGATCGTCTCACAACCCACAAACGGTGTTGTTTATGAAGATATTGATGCAAACGGTCTAACGCTAGTTCCGGGACTTGTAGATCTCCACACCCACCTTCGCGAACCGGGAAGAGAAGATGCCGAAACTGTGTTGAGCGGTTCGCAAGCTGCGGTTGCTGGCGGGTACACCGCGATTTCGGCGATGCCGAATACTTTCCCGGTTGCAGATACTGCAGGTGTCGTTGAACAAGTATTTCGTCTAGGCGAGCACCACAATCTCTGCGATGTTTTTCCAATCGGAGCAGTAACTGTCGGTCAAGACGGAAAACACTTAGCCGAACTAGCAGCTATGTATCAATCGGAAGCCAAAGTTCGAATCTTCAGTGATGATGGACATTGCGTTGCCGATCCTCTCGTCATGCGTAGAGCTCTTGAATATGTGAAAACTTTTGACGGAATAATTGCGCAACACGCTCAAGATCCGCGTTTAACTGAGAGCGCACAGATGAATGAAGGTGTCATCTCGGCGAAATTAGGATTGAAAGGTTGGCCCGCAGTCGCAGAAGAAGCCATTATTGCGCGGGATGTTTTGTTAGCTGAGCATGTTGATAGTCGTCTCCATATCTGTCATCTAACTACCGCAGGTGGTGTTGAGATAGTCCGCAATGCAAAGAAGCGCGGGATCAAGGTCACAGCCGAAGTGACGCCTCATCATTTGCTTCTGACTGACGATGTTGTGGAGAGTTATGACCCGGTTTATAAAGTAAATCCTCCATTACGTACATTGAAGGATGTGCATGCCCTTCGAGAAGGACTTGCCGATGGCACGATTGATATCATCGCCACCGATCACGCTCCACATCCGCAAGAAGCTAAAGATTGCGAATGGAACGCAGCAGCATTTGGAATGTTGGGTTTAGAGACAGCCTTCTCAATTGGGTATTTAACGATGGTAAAAAGCGGGTTGATTTCGCTGGAAACTTTGATTGAACGCATGTCTACAAAGCCAGCAGAAATTGCGCAATACCTGTATCACGGGAAGATTGCTGTTGGAACAAAGGCAAATTTCGCGTTAATTGATTTGAAGGCGGAATGGAAGGTAGACCGTGTTCGACTTCACTCGAAGAGTCGAAACACACCTTTTCATGAGATGGTCTTGCCGGGGATGGTCATGAAGACCTTCCATAATGGCGCGCTGGTATTTGATAGAAAGGCGAAGCTATGACGGCATACCTCGTTTTAGACGATGGTCGTATCTTCGAAGGTGAATCCTGGGCTTGCTCCGGAGAAACTTTTGGTGAGGCTGTCTTCTCAACGGGGATGACTGGCTATCAGGAAACCCTCACAGATCCTTCGTATCACAAACAAGTTGTTGTGATGACCGCTCCGCATATCGGAAACACTGGCATGAATAGCGTTGATGAAGAGTCGCGGAGAATCTGGGTAAGTGGTTTTGTTGTACGTAACCCTTCACCGACTGTCTCCAATTGGCGCGCTGAACGTTCGCTCGAGGACGATTTGATTGCTAACGGAGTCGTCGGAATAAGCGGAGTAGATACTCGTGCACTGACGCTACATCTTCGCGATAGAGGGGCGATGAGAGTTGGGATTTTCTCGAACAGCACTCTCTCGCGGGAAGAGATGGTGACCAAGGTTCGGAATAGTTCTCAAATGGCAGGCTCCTATCTGGCCAGCGATGTATCTACTTCAAAGCCTTATGTAGTTCCCGCCATTGGCGATGCTAAATTCAAAGTTGCCGCACTTGATCTAGGAATTAAAGCTGCAACACCGAGGAATATGGCTGAACGCGGAATTGAAGTTCATATGATCCCGGTCTCCACAACATATGCTGATCTTCGTTCGCAAGGATTTGACGGACTTTTCCTCTCGAACGGACCTGGCGATCCAGCAACAATGGATGATGTTGTCGCATTGGTTCGGGAGGGCCTCAATGACAAATTCCCAATCTTTGGCATCTGCTTTGGCCATCAAATCTTGGGCCGCGCTCTCGGTTTCGATACCTACAAACTTCGATTTGGCCATCGCGGAATCAATCAACCCGTTCTCAACAAGGAGAGGAATCGGGTGGAAATCACCGCCCAGAATCATGGGTTTGCTGTGGAAGCCCCGACCGACGGAATTTTCACAACTGTTTACGGACCGGGGTTGGTTACTCATGTCTGCCTCAATGATGGAGTTGTTGAAGGTTTGAAACTCATTGAACGACCAGCATTCTCGGTGCAGTATCACCCTGAAGCAGCGGCTGGCCCGCACGATGCGAACTATCTCTTCGACGATTTTGTGGCTATGTTGGAGAAAAATGCCGCGCGATAATTCAATCAAGAGCGTTCTAGTTATTGGAAGTGGTCCAATTGTTATTGGTCAAGCTTGCGAATTTGATTACTCGGGAACTCAAGCTTGTCGCGTGCTAAAAGCTGAGGGTATCCGAGTCATTTTAGTTAATTCCAACCCAGCCACAATCATGACCGATCCGGAGTTTGCTGATGCGACGTACATCGAACCAATCACTCCAGTCTTTCTCGAACAAGTAATTGCGCTCGAAAAGCCCGATGCAATCCTTGCAACACTGGGAGGTCAAACAGCGCTTAATGCTGCGATTGCACTCCATGAGCACGGAATCTTGGAAAAGTACAACACGAAGTTGATTGGCGCAGATGTTGCTGCCATTCGCAGAGGAGAAAATCGCGAAGAATTCCGCGCGATCGTGGAAAAAGTTGGGGGAGAATCTGCAAAATCAATTATCTGCCATACGATGGAAGATTGCCTTAGCGCGGTAGAGGTTTTGAATTATCCAGTTGTTGTTCGTCCTTCGTTTACCATGGGCGGATTAGGTAGCGGTATCGCATACACGAAATCGGAGTTAGAACAGATTGCTGGTGCAGGACTTCGCTTTAGTCCAGTCACAGAAGTCTTACTAGAAGAGTCCATCATTGGCTGGAAAGAATTCGAATTGGAAGTAATGCGCGATAATCATGACAACGTAGTTATCGTTTGCAGTATCGAGAATTTTGATCCCATGGGAGTTCATACTGGTGACTCGATCACTGTTGCTCCGGCGCTTACCTTAACTGATGTTGAATTTCAAAGACTTCGAGATTTAAGTATTGACATTATCCGCGAAGTTGGAGTTGCTACCGGTGGTTGCAATATCCAATTTGCCATCAATCCTCGCAATGGCCGCATAGTTGTGATCGAAATGAACCCTCGTGTATCTCGCTCTAGTGCGCTGGCGTCGAAGGCGACTGGTTTCCCTATTGCAAAAATCGCAACCAAACTCGCCATTGGTTATTCACTGGATGAAATTCCCAATGACATAACTAAGAAGACGCCTGCTTCTTTTGAACCCACCCTTGACTACATCGTGGTCAAAATCCCACGATTTGCGTTCGAGAAATTTCCGGAAGCTGATCCGCGGTTAACCACGACCATGAAGAGCGTGGGAGAAGCGATGGCTTTTGGTAGATCTTTCCCGGAAGCACTCCAGAAAGCGATGCGCTCGTTAGAGAAGAAGAATGCAACGTTCTCATGGTCAATCCAGGAAGACCTCACCACACTACTCAATGAAATTTCGGTTCCAACTGAGGATCGATTGATCAAGGTCCAACGCGCTCTTGCGCTAGGAGCATCTGTTGACGAAGTGAATAGGCGATGCGGAATTGACCCCTGGTTCCTTACACAAATTAACGAGATTAATGCACTTGCTGTGAAGATCAAAGGCGCCGCTGATTTGAATTTTGAAATCTTGCGAGAAGCGAAACGCTGGGGCTTTTCAGATCAGCAAATCGCGGAGCTACGTTCGTCATCGGCAAGTGAAGTTCGTAAAGTGCGCGACCGATTAGATCTCCATCCGGTGTACAAGACAGTCGATACTTGCGCTGGTGAATTCGAAGCGTTCACTCCCTATCATTACTCGTCGTACGATCTTGAAACAGAGGTCAAACCTCGCACCAAACCCGCGATTATCATTCTTGGAAGTGGACCTAACCGCATCGGCCAGGGGATTGAATTTGATTATTCCTGCGTACACGCATGTTTTGCTTTAAGCGAAGCTGGCTTCGACACAATTATGGTGAATTGCAATCCGGAGACAGTTTCAACCGACTATGACACCTCAGATCGACTCTACTTCGAGCCGCTAACGCTCGAGGATGTCCTTGAAATTTACCAAGCAGAGTTGAAAGCTGGCCCGATCGCTGGAGTAATCGTTCAACTCGGTGGCCAAACCCCTCTGGGTCTGGCGGCGGGTTTGAAAGAAGCTGGAGTCCCGATTCTCGGCACTACGCCTGAAGCTATTCATCTAGCGGAAGATCGCGGCGCTTTCGGTGAGGTCTTAAACGAAACGGAACTTCAAGCTCCTGAATTCGGCACGGCTTTCTCTTTCGAGGAAGCACTTGCTGTTGCAACGAAGATTGGGTACCCCGTTCTGGTGCGCCCTTCATTCGTGCTCGGTGGTCGCGGTATGCAGATCGTCTACGACGATAAAGCGCTTTCCGAGTTCATTGAGATTGCCACGAAGATCAATCCTGAACATCCAGTTCTCATTGATAAATTCCTAGACGATGCTATTGAAATTGATGTGGATGCCCTCTTTGATGGCAAGGAGTTGTACCTAGCTGGCGTTATGGAACACGTTGAGGAGGCCGGCGTTCATTCAGGTGATTCAGCGTGCGTGATTCCCCCTCAATCAATCGATAACACCTTATTGAGTGAGATTTCAAATGCAACGAAGAAACTAGCCGAAGCAATTGGAGTTCGCGGCCTAATCAACATTCAATTCGCGATTTCTCAAGCTCGACTGTATGTGCTTGAAGCAAACCCCCGGGCATCTCGTACTGTTCCATTTGTTAGTAAAGCGACTGGTGTTCAAGTCGCAAAGGCAGCGGCTCTCATTGCAAGTGGAAAAACAATTGGCGAACTACGTTCTGTAGGTTCACTGCCTGCGCAAGAACAAGGTATTGCTCGAGGAATTTCGGTAAAGGAAGCAGTGTTGCCGTGGAATCGATTTAGAAGAATGGATGGCCAAGGAGTGGATTCTGTCCTTGGACCGGAAATGAAATCAACCGGCGAAGTAATGGGCATTGCGTCGACGTTTGGCGCTGCTTTTGCAAAGAGTCAGATTGCTGCCTTCGGCCCGCTTCCAAAATCTGGGGCTATCTTCATTTCGCTTTCGGATAAAGATAAAGAATCATCACTTGAAGCTGTACGCGGATTAAAGGACATGAACTTCACCCTGTACGCAACCGCAGGCACACATTCATTCTTAGCCAGCAATGGAATCGACACTGAACTTGTTGCAAAACATGCGGAGAAAGTTTCTAACGTGGACGCAGTTTCAGCGGTTGACCTGATCAATGCAAATAGGATTTCCCTCGTTATCAACACTCCATACGGTAGGGGAGCAGCACGGGATGGCCGCATGATCAGGACTGCTTCCGTACAGCGAGCAATCTCCTGTATCACAACGGTGCCTGGCTTAAAGGCGGCGGTAGAAGGTATTCGTGAACTTCAGAAAGAACAATTATCTCCGCGTGCGATCCAAGAATGGCATCGAACATGACCGGTATCAACCGCAAAGCCCAACAGCGAGATGTAGAGATCATCTCAAACAAGAAAGTTGGCGCATATCACCATATGGTTTTCGCGGCGGGAGAGATGGCTGCATTTGCACGGCCAGGAAACTTCGTTGCAATTTCCGTTGGCGGACCCAACTCGTCAATGATTTTACGTCGTGCATTTGCGATCTATCGCGCAAGTGATCGTGGCCAATATGGCGGAACAATAGAGCTGGTTGTCGCTCCACACGGGCAAGGTAGTAAATGGCTAACTTCTCTTGATATTCATGATCGAGTCAACATGGTGGGCCCGCTCGGAACTCATTTCGGAATACCAACAGAGCCAGTATCTGCCCTTCTTGTTGGCGGAGGTTACGGCTCAGCTCCACTCTTTGGACTAGCTGAAGTACTGAAAGAGCGAGGTTGTCGCGTCGATATGGTTTTGGGCGCTTCAGTTGCCGGAAAGATCTACGCGCCATTAGAAGGCAAGCGCTCAGTCAACTCGCTGACTGTTACAACCGAAGATGGAAGTGCTGGTATCAAAGGTCGAGTAACTGATGTCCTGCCATCCTTAATCGAGAAGAACCAAAGTGAAATTATCTATTCATGTGGTCCCATGGGAATGCTGCAAGCAGTAGAAGAAGTCTCGCAACGACACCAAACGATGCATCTGTGCGCAGTCGAAGAATCCATGGCATGCGGCATTGGAATATGTATGACCTGCGTCCTGCCTGTAAAAGATGAAAAAGGAATCATCAAGATGACACGTTCGTGCATCGATGGTCCAGTCATGGATGGTGAACGGGTAATCTGGGGATCATCGCGCGCCATTCCGGAAGGCACATGGGGAGCGCCATGAGCCAAGAATTCCAAGCTTTCGATTTTCGATGCAAATTTGGTTCAAAGCATTTTCCTTATCCGATTTTCACCGCCAGCGGTTGTGCGAGTTCGGGTAAAGAGTTGTCGCAGTTCTTTCCGCTCAGTGAGATTGGAGCTGTTGTCACAAAATCAATAGCCGTAAAGCCACGCTCAGGCCGTGCAACCCCACGTATGGCCGAGACACCAAGTGGAATGTTGAATTCGATTGGTTTGCAAGGGCCAGGAATAGATCAATTTCTTGAAGATGACATTCCTTGGTTGATGTCCAATAACGCACGGGTCATCGTTTCAATATCTGGCGAAACAGTTGAAGAGTATGCATCTTTGGCGCGTAGATTGCGAACAGTTCAAGGTTTGAGCGGAATTGAAGTGAATATTTCTTGTCCCAATGTTGAAAATCGCGGCCTAGTTTTCTCCTGTGATTCAGTAGCTTCACGAGCTGTTGTGGAGTCAGTACGAAGAAACATTGGCGGAGAACTGCCGATTATTGTGAAACTTTCGCCAGATGTCACAGACATCGTTGCAATCGCTCGCGAAGTCGTGAGTGCAGGAGCTGACGGATTGGCTCTCATAAACACGCTACTTGGCATGGCGATTGATATTGATGCAATGCGACCAAAACTTGCTGGCAAAACCGGTGGATTATCAGGACCAGCCATTCGACCAGTAGCAGTTCGAGCGGTCTATCAAGTTCATGCCGCAATCCCCAATACACCTATTCTCGGTATGGGTGGAATAACAAGTGGACGAGATGCATTGGAGTTTATTCTTGCTGGTGCAAGTGGCGTCTCTATAGGTACGGCGAATTTTGGTAATCCGACTGCGCCAATCAAGGTTAAAGAAGAACTTGAACAATTGTTGAAAGAGCGCGGATTCTCTTCAATGTCTGATGCGATTGGAAAAGCGCATGATAGATAAATCGCCCATCATTCTCGCGCTCGATACACCCGATGTATCAAGTGCGATTGAAATGATTGACTCTACTTTAGATTCAATCTCTATCTACAAATTAGGGCTTGAATTCTTTCTTGCACATGGAAAGCCTGGTGTAAAATCAATTCAGGATAGATTTACCGAGATTGATATATTTCTTGATCTCAAGTTACATGACATCCCCAATACTGTGGCGGGTGCAAGCGCGAGTATTGCGGAGCTTCAACCAAGATTTCTTACCGTTCATGCTTCAGGTGGCAGCGAAATGGTGCGGGCGGCAGTTTCCCAATTACCCTCGACTTCAGTGACCGCCGTAACTGTCCTAACCTCCTTAAACGAGAGGGAGTTGGCTCAATTAGGGCTACCAGAGAACCCTGCCGAACTTGCAATATCCCTGGGTCGTCGCGCTATCGAATCAGGCGCAACCTCAATCGTGTGTTCACCTCTCGAGGCAGCAAAGCTTCGTTTTTCGCTCGGAGAATCAGTCACCATCATTACCCCGGGAGTTCGGCCAGAAAATTCAGCAAAAGATGATCAGAACCGTGTCATGACGCCTCAGGAAGCTATCGCGCAAGGCGCGGATTACGTTGTGATTGGCCGACCCATTACACATGCTCCGGACCCAAAAGAAGCCGCCAAGAAGATTAGGAACTCATTGCTTTAACTTGGTTTAATGACGCCATGGGCGCACCTCCTCATTTGTCGCTAGAGGAACGTCGAGCTGCATTGGCAAAAGCGGCTCATTCTCGAAAATTGAGAGCCGAATTCAAGGCCGAGGTAAAAGCTGGAAAAAAACATTGGCTCGATGCGTTCTCCTCGGAAACTGATGCAATCCGCAAAATGCGAGTCAAAGAACTTTTGCAGTCCCTTCCAGGAATTGGTGAAGTTCGTGCGATAAGTTTGTTGGAACGTGCAGGCATTTCACATAGTCGGAGAATTCAAGGCGTAGGTAAGAGTCAATATGAATCGCTGCTACGGATATTGAAGGAAGATGCGTAAGTGTTAACCCAAGGAAAACTTATTGTCTTGTCAGGACCAGGGGGAGTTGGGAAGAGCACGATTGTTTCTGAATTGAAGAAACGAGATCACTTCTACTTTTCAGTTTCAGCCACGACGAGAAAACCTCGAAACGGTGAGGAAGATGGGGTGGCCTACCACTTTGTCACACCTGAAGTGTTTCAAAAAATGGTTGAGAATGATGTTTTTCTCGAGTGGGCAGATTTTGCAGGTTCCCGTTACGGCACTCCTCGTCAACCTGTCTTGGATGCGCTCGCTGCCGGGAAGGATGTTCTCCTTGAGATAGAAATCGACGGAGCTCGTCAGGTAAAACGCGCGATGCCCCATGCAGTAATGGTCTTCCTGCAACCACCATCGATGAGTGAACTTGAATCAAGAATCACCAATCGGGGAACAGACTCTCCGGAGCGAATTGCCGCGCGTCTGGCTCTGGCTAGGGCTGAAATGGCGGCGGCAGCAGAATTCGACCATATTCTCGTCAATCATCGAGTCGAAGAAGTAATTGATTCGCTGGTATCCTTAGCGGCTTCGTAATCCCGAATTTGCTTTAGAGGAGTCCAAGTGGCCACGCTCGATGGAATCACCAACCCGCCCATTGATGAACTTTTAGATAAGAGCGGTTCCAAGTACTCATTGGTTCTTTATGCCGCAAAGCGTGCGCGCCAGATCAACGCTTACTATTCACAACTCGGCGAAGGGCTCTTGGAATACGTAGGTCCGCTTGTTGAGACTCACGTTCACGAGAAGCCACTGTCAATCGCTATGCGTGAGATCAACGATGGTCTTCTCACGATTGAGAATCTCGAACCTCAGAACTAAACACTGCCATGAATGGCGCTCCCATTACTTTCCCACGAGGACGCGAGGTCGTTCTTGGCGTCAGCGCTGGAATCGCGGCCTATAAATCATGCGAATTGCTGCGTCGACTGCAGGATCAAGGGTTTCTTGTCACAGTTGTCCCAACTTTATCAAGTTTGAATTTTGTTGGCAAGGCAACATGGGAAGCACTTTCTGGTCGGCCAGTATCCACGTCAGTGTGGGAAAACGCTGATTCTGTCTCGCATGTATCTCTCGCTGATAAATGCGACCTGATTATTGTTGCGCCCGCCACCGCTGATGTGATTTCGCGGATTGCACACGGTCGGGCTGATGACTTACTAACGACCACCGTGCTAGCCAGTGCTGCGCCAAAGCTTATTGTCCCTGCAATGCATCCACAGATGTGGCTTAACCCGGCAACGCAGGACAATGTGGCAACTTTACGTGTGCGTGGTTTTATCGTGATGGAGCCAGAAACCGGTCGATTGACAGGAAAAGATTCTGGTATCGGTCGATTCCCAGAGACTCCAAAGATTCTTTCTGTAGTGCAATCCATCGCCAAAACTGCACCGACATTGGAAGGTAAAAAGGTAATCGTCTCTGCAGGTGGAACACGTGAGCCGATCGATGCCGTCCGCTTTATCGGAAACCGTTCAAGCGGTCGACAAGGATTAGCTATTGCTTACGAAGCGCTTCGAGCCGGAGCTGATGTCACTGTCGTGTCTGCCGCGACTGATCCTTTTGAATTGGAAGGCGCCCACATCATCCAGGTTGAGAGTGCTGAACAAATGAAACAAGCGATCGAGGCAGAGTTTATTGATGCTGATGTTCTGGTGATGTCAGCCGCAGTAGCTGATTTTCGAGTTGAAGAAAGCTCCATTGGAAAGATCAAGAAGGAAGCGTTTTCAGGCCTCAAACTTGTTCGTAACGATGACATTGTTGCCGCAGTAGGTGCCAAGAAACTCCCACACCAAGTTATTGTTGCATTTGCCGCTGAGACCGCTTCAAATCTTGCTGAACTTGGTGAAAAGAAACTACGTGCTAAGAATGCCGATTTCCTGTATGTCAATGATGTATCCGGGGGAGCAGTCTTTGGTCAAGAAATTACCTCGGGATTACTACTGAGCATGGACGGAGCTCCTAAGGTTTTCCACAATGTTTCCAAGCATGACGTTGCACAAGAAATAGTCCACTCAGTATCAAGCAGATTGGAATCTCATGGCTAAGCGACTCTTCACTTCAGAATCAGTTACTGAAGGCCATCCAGACAAAATTGCTGATGCTATCTCTGATGCAGTTCTAGATTCTCTGCTTTCGCAGGATCCCAAGAGCCGAGTTGCCTGCGAAACACTCATCACGACTGGACAAGTGCATGTCGCTGGCGAAGTGACCACAAATGGCTATGCCGATGTCATGGGATTGGTACGCGATACTGTTTTGAATATTGGTTATGACAGTTCTGACAAGGGTTTTGATGGCAATAGTTGCGGTGTTTCGATCTCGATCGGCCAGCAATCGCAAGATATTGCCGTTGGTGTTGATCATGCGGTTGAAGAACGCATTGCTAAATCGTCAGATCCACTTGATCTACAAGGCGCTGGCGATCAGGGATTAATGTTTGGCTACGCCACTCGCGATACACAAACTCTCATGCCTTTGCCGATTGCGATGGCACATCGCTTAGCGGAAGAACTTTCGCAACAACGCAAGAATGGAACACTTTCTTACCTCCGCCCTGATGGCAAAACTCAGGTAAGCATCGAGTATGACGGTGATAAACCAGTACGCCTAGACACTGTAGTTATTTCCTCACAACACGCGCCAGATGTCGATCTCGAAAAGACTCTTGCTCCCGAGATCAAGAAGCATGTCATTGATCCAGTGATTGCTACCTTTGACCTTCCATCAACTGAGGTTCGAATTCTGGTAAATCCAACTGGTCGATTTGTCATTGGCGGCCCCATGGGCGACGCCGGACTTACGGGTCGAAAGATCATTGTCGATACATATGGAGGAATGGCGCGACATGGCGGGGGAGCATTTAGCGGTAAAGATCCCTCTAAAGTAGACCGTTCGGCCGCTTACGCGATGCGCTGGGTAGCAAAAAACGTTGTGGCATCAGGTTTGGCAGATAGATGTGAAGTGCAAGTCGCTTACGCCATCGGTAAAGCTCAACCAGTCGGACTCTTTGTCGAAACATTCGGGACCGAAAAAGTACCTGTCGCACAGATCTCGGACGCTGTATTGAACGTTTTTGATCTCCGTCCTGCAGCAATCATTCGTGATCTCAATCTCCTGCGTCCGATTTATTCTAAGACCAGCGCTTATGGCCACTTTGGTCGCGAACTCGCGGAATTCACTTGGGAGAAAACTGATCGAGCGAAGGCTCTCGCCGAAGCTGTTAAAGGTTAGTTTCTAAAAGTGGCCATCTCTAAGCCACTAACGTTGCGCAGGCAACGCTCGACTTCTCGTTCCATCACGCGCAGTAATAAAGAAATTTCACTGCAGGCTGAGGTTTTGGTGGATACTGGGATTTATCATCTTGGCGATCCGTTCTCTTATGGAATACCCGATGAGCTCAGCGAGAAGATTGAACGAGGTTCGGTCGTAAACGTCACATTCGCATCTAAAAATACAACCGGTATTGTTGTAAATGTCGGGCGAGTTACTAACGCGGGATTGAAAAACATAATCTCATTGGTACACCATCAAAGCATTCAGCCATCACTTCTTGAACTTGCGGAGCAAATCGTCAAAAGCACAGTGTGCCAACCATTCGACGCATACCGATACGTTCTACCTATCGTGGGTGAAAAGCAAGAAATACCATGCCTTGAAGCTCATACTAAGAGATCCAAATCGATCTATGAAGCAAGACTAGTTCTTTCGGAAATCGGCGAAACTTCTTTAGAGCTACTTACCAAAAGAACCCTCGATCAGCCAGAGAAGAATCGGCTAATCATTTTTCCCACTGTCCGTGAGGTTAGAGCTTTCGCAGAATTCGCCCAAGACCGCAAGATCGAATTTATTGAATATGGTTCATATCTTTCTCTCGCAGAGCGAAAACGCAGCTATGGCCAGATCTCGTCCGGTTCCTCGTCTTTGGTGGTCGGAACTCGGAGCGCGATTTTCGCTCCATTTCAGGATATCGACGAAATTATCGTTATAGATGAGTGGTCAGAACATTATCTTGAACAGAAAAACCCATACTGGAATCTTCGAGAGGTTGCTTTGCTTCGAGCGAAAATCGAGCAATGTCGAATCTTTTTCCTCTCTTCAAGTGCATCGCTGGAGATGATTGACCTTCTCGAAAGAGGAATGGTTGCGCATTCCCGCCGACCCCGATTTATCGGCTCGAACCTGAAGAATCGTCTCTACTGCGCACCGAATTCCTATCTCGATGTTCTTCGAAGGAATTCAAAGAAGGGACCCGTTCTCGTAACGGTCGCTGAGAAGAATTACAGCAATCTTTTCATCTGCCAAAAATGTCGAAATGTCGCGCGATGTTCGTGTGGCGGAAGAATCACCATGCTCAAGCGCGACGAATATCTCTGTTCACTCTGCTCTCAAAGTTCGCGAAGTTGGCGATGTAGTGAATGTGAGTCTTCTCAATTCATCATGTTAAAGGCAGGAATCCAACTGGTTAGGGAAGAAATCGGGAAATCTATCCCGAATATTCCAGTATTCCTGAGTACTCAGGATAAGGAGATTGCTAAGATTGCTTCTAATCCTTGCATCGTTATCACCACATCAGGGATGGAGCCGACTGTTGCGAATGGATATTCGGCGATTGTTCTCCTTAACGGCGAGGAATTAGCTGGTAGACCTTTTGTTCGGGCCGAAGAAGAACTCCTACAAAGATGGTTTAAATCAATTCAATATCTCGCTCCGAAAGGAGAGATTTACCTGTCTTTGTCCACACAACATCGAATATCGCAATCAATTCTCACCGGCGATCCTCTCCGATATCTTCTTAAAGAGAATATAGAACGGGGTAATTTGGGTCTTCCGCCAAGTAGAAAGGTAATCAAGATTGAGAGTAGGGGAGAGAATCTCAACTCTTTGAAGGCAAAACTCATCAACCAATTTCCATCTGCAACAGTTCACCTTTCCCGCGATGCGCATTCTTTGTTGGTCATCTCGTCTTTGGGCGACATCGCTCAATGTGTAGAATCGTTAAGGGCGCTTCAGAAAGTTCGATCGGTTCAATCTAAAACTCTTCTCAAGATCGCAATTAATCCGTATCACTTGTAGGCTTTTAGAAGATTTTCAGCCTCGCTCCGCGATAGAATCAGGCTATGTCGATCCAACCCATTAGATTCTTCGGCGACCCCGTATTAACGACACCGGCCGTAGAAGTGTCGGATTTCGATAAGGAACTGCGAACTCTTGTCCAGGATCTCACCGACACGATGATCGACGCTCCGGGCGCAGGATTAGCTGCCCCTCAGATTGGAGTTCCTTTAAGAGTCTTTGTATGGCATGTGGACGATGAATTTGGGCATCTCGTTAATCCATCACTGGATCTCAGCGACGAACTACAGGAAGGGGAGGAAGGCTGTCTCTCTTTACCCGATCTGGCATATGAAGCTCCACGAGCGATGCGAGCAGTTGCGCGTGGTTGGAACATGTATGGAGAACCGATTACTGTCGAAGGAACAGAGTTTTTAGCCAGAGCTCTCCAGCATGAAACAGATCATCTCAATGGAGTCCTCTTCATCGACAGACTTTCACCAGAGTTACGCAAGCAAGCCATGCGAGATATCCGTCAAGCAGAATGGTTTCTATCCGGCCAAGAAAGCGGCATTAATCCAAAGATAAAAGTATCCCCGCATTTCACCTACGGCAAAAATCTTTGAAGTCTGGATTTGAATGAAGGTTCTACTTGCCTCATCCTCCTTGTTGGCACTTCCCGTCTTAGATTACATCTCCAGTACGGATGTGGAGTTAGTCGGAGTCATCACAATGCCGGATGCGCCTCAAGGACGAGGTCAAGTTTTATCTGAGAATTCGTTTGCCATCAAAGCTCGAGATTATGGTTACCAAATTTTCAAACCAGAGAATCCGGGACAACTTTTTGATGTACTAGCGTCTACGGACGCAGACCTTGTCGTAACTATTTCATATGGTCGACTGATTCGAGCTCGCGAATTGGCAAAGCCCAAGCATGGCTGGCTCAATATCCATTTCTCGCTCTTGCCACGCTGGCGTGGCGCTGCTCCAGCCCAGCGGGCAATTGAAGCAGGAGATAAAAAGACTGGGGTAACTGTTTTTAGATTGGACGAAGGATTGGACACGGGTCCCATATATTCCACAGCAGAGTACGAAATCCAAGGTGATGAGGACTCTCAATCTCTTTTGGAGAAACTCGCAAAATTATCAACCCGCCCGCTAGCGAAATCGCTCGAGATGATTTCCATGAATATTTCGCCTACAGATCAAACGAACGAGGGAACCACCGTTGCACCAAAACTTTCCAAGGAAGAGGGGCGCCTCAATTGGAACCGTACAAGTGCTGAATTAGAGCGAAAAATAAGGGCGTTTTCCCCTTGGCCTAGAACATGGACTCAATTAGGTGACCTTCGAATCTCGATAGTAAAAGCACGCGCAAGCACTGAGAAGCTACCACCAGGTTCCATAATTGCCGGTAATCAACTAATTGTTGGATGTGGAGAAGGTTCACTGGAAATCCTCTCGTTAAAGCCTGAAGGGAAACGGGAGATGTCAGCGGTGGAATGGTTGCGCGGTGCCCGATTAGCATCGGATTCCTTTTTCCGATGAGAGCAATATCCGACGCCCGTCTCTTAGCTTTCGAGGCCCTCGTTGAGGTAGAAATTCATGGTTCCTATAGCAATTTAGTTTTACCAAAGATGCTTGGCAAATCAACGCTTTCCCCAGAAGATCGTGCCTTCGCTTCAGAATTGGTTTATGGATCTTTGCGAATGAAGGGGCGTCATGATGCACTGATTGCACAAGCCAGCGATCGTCCTCTCTCGCAGATCGATGTGAAAGTGCTTATCATCCTTCGAATTGGCGTCCATCAATTAACTCAGATGCGAGTTCCTAGTCATGCCGCAATTTACGAGACAGTCGAACTTGCAAAGAGAGCCGCAGGTAAGAGCTCGGGAAGCTTTATCAATGCAATTCTACGGAATATCGATGGGCAGACAGGTGGAATTGGAGATGACAGAGATCAACTAACACATATGTCGCTTGAGTATTCCCATCCAGAATGGATAGTCAGTTCCTACATGGATTCATTGAAATCCACTACCGAAGTTGAAAGTTTACTTCAAGCAAACAATATTCCTGCCCGCCCAACTCTCATTGCTTGGCCAGGCCGATCAACAATTGACGAATTACTAGCTGATGGTGCGTTTCCGATGACTGATTCGCCGATATCTGCAACGTGCGAGGGGGATCCGGGAGCGATCTCAGCAGTACGAGAACGTCGTGCCGGAGTTCAAGATCGTGGCTCGCAAATAGTCGTGGAGAAATTCCTTGATACTTTTGAAGAGAATTTGCGATGGCTAGATCTCTGCGCTGGACCAGGCGGTAAAGCTGCGTATTTGTCTTCGGTTGTGCGCCAACGTTCAGGGGATTTCGTGGCAAATGAGGTTTCGGAAGAACGCGCTCGACTTGTTCGACAAGTAGTGATGGATTTTCCAGTTGTTTCTTACGATGGACGTAAGTTGCCTGATTCACTCGGTTCATTTGATCGCATCCTTGTTGATGCTCCGTGCACAGGTATCGGGGCGCTTAGGAGAAGACCCGAAGTTAGATGGCGTCGAACGCTTCAGGATCTAAAGAACCTCACCGTCTTGCAATCTGAACTGTTGGATGAAGCGGCTGGGAAGATTCGAGCTAATGGGGTTATTGCCTACGTTACTTGTTCCTCACATCAAGCAGAGACCAAATTTCAAGTAAAGTCATTCCTCAAACGTCATCCGTCATTCCATCGCGTTGCGGTTCAAGATTCGAGAATTGACGCTGATGGGGATCTTCAATTATGGACACACCGAGATGGGTGTGATTCCATGTTCCTATCTCTGTTGAAACAGGAAGGGAGGGAGAGGCGATGATCAGAATCTGTCCAAGTATCCTCAATGCAAACTTTGATGCGCTGCCAGAAGAGATTGCGAAAGTGGCCGAAGTTGCCGACTTTCTTCATTTAGATGTCATGGATGATGTTTTCGTCCCAAATTTCACCTTTGATCTCGCACGGTCCCTTGAGATTATTGAATTTTCACAACTTCCAGTCGATGTACATTTGATGATTGCTGAAGTAGATGCAAAGGCAACGAATTACGCTATTGATAACACAGCAGGCATCACTGTCCACTATGAAGCCTGTGCAGACCCAATCGAAACTCTTAAGCAAATCCGCATTTCGGGTAAACGTGCCGGACTAGCAATAAAGCCCAATACGCCATTTGATGCGGTTTCCGAACTTGCTCCATACTTTGACATGTTGCTCGTGATGACAGTTGAACCAGGTTTTGGAGGTCAATCCTTCATGGAATCGATGATGCCAAAAGTCTCCCAAGCGCGAACATGGTTGCATCAAAAGGGATATTCGGATAGATGGATTCAAGTCGATGGAGGCATCTCAATCGCTACGATTCGAACCGCTTATTCGGCGGGAGCGGATACTTTTGTCGCTGGCTCAGCGGTTTACAGATCTGAGGACCCTGCAGCCATGATCAGCGCTTTACGAGAAGCTGCCGCGGCAAATTGAGCAACGAGGCTTGGCTTAGTTCATCTAAAATATCGACTCCTCGATTGAAAGTGATGTCAAATGTCTAAGAAGAGCTTTGATCAACTCTGGATTGAATTAAAGTCAATTGCCGAGACTAGACCCGCTGGCTCATCAACTATTGCTGCTCTTGATGCCGGTATTCATTCAATCGGAAAGAAAGTGATAGAAGAAGCCGCAGAAGTTTGGATGGCTGCGGAATACCAAGACAATGAAGCCCTCGCATTGGAAATTAGCCAACTTCTCTACCATCTACAAGTTCTGATGATTTCCCGAGGTATTTCACTTGATGATGTTTACCGGAAACTCTAATGAATGGGACAGAAATGCTTAAAGTAGCGCTACCAAATAAGGGTTCTTTGGCGGATTCAGCGGCCCAGATTATGAAAGAAGCGGGCTATCGTCAACGTAGCGATCATCGGGATCTTTCATTTATTGATCCAGAGAATGGTGTCGAGTTCTACTATTTACGGCCTCGCGATATTGCAACCTACGTTGGTTCTGGCGAATTAACCATTGGTATTACTGGACGAGATCTCTTGCAGGATTCAGGTGCTGCAGCGGTTGAAATCATGGGACTTGATTTCGGGAAGAGCACTTTCCGCTTAGCTGCTAGGCCAGGAGAGACAAATGTCGCGGGAACGCGGATCGCAACTGCTTATCCAAAACTGGTAGAAAACTTTCTCAAAACAAGTGGAATTGACGCGTTGATAGTCCCTCTCGACGGAGCTGTCGAAAGCGCAATCAAACTTGGAGTTGCAGATGTCATAGCGGATGTAGTGTCCACAGGGAGCACGCTAAAACAAGCGGGACTGGAAGTTTTTGGTGAACCTCTGATCAGTAGCGAAGCCATTTTGATTGAAAGATCTGGCGCAACCCGCGACACCAAGATTGAAACGTTGGTGCGGAGAATCAACAGCGTAGTCATTGCTCGGCAATATGTCTTGGTTGATTACGACGTACCTCGTGCCTTTCTCAATGAGGCATGTGCTCTCACTCCAGGCTTGGAGTCACCGACGATTTCGCCGCTACAAAAAGCAGATTGGGTTGCAGTCCGTGCGATGGTTAAGCGAAATCAGGTACATGGTGTTATGGATGAACTCTGGAATATTGGCGCTCGAGGAATTCTCGTTACCGATATTCACTCATGCCGACTTTAAGGCTACGCGGCTAGAGATAGTTGAGTAGTAAATTTAACTGCGGCTCCGTAAGCACGACATCCGCCGCTTCATTGAGAATCGGCTTGCCTCGATAACTGACGCCCAAGCCGGCAGCCTTTATCATTTCTAGATCGTTTGCGCCATCTCCAACCGCAACGGTGTTTTCGATGTTGATAGAGAATTGCTCTGCGAATTGGATGAGCTTTTGTTTTTTCATTTCTCGATTAACAATCGAACCAATTAGCTCGCCAGTCAAAACTCCATTGGAGACTTCTAAAGTATTTGCTTCTAGAAAATCCAAGCCTAGGTCTGAGAAGAGGGTCGTAAGTACGTTGAGGAAGCCACCAGACACGGCTCCAACGAAGATCTTACGATTCTGCAATTCGCGAATCAAACTTAGCGCTCCGGGCGAGAAGGTAATTTGGTCGAGTACTTTTGCGAAGACTGTTTCTGGAAGTCCGCGAAGTAATGCGACCCTTTGGCGGAGTGCCTCATCAAAGTTCAATTCACCAGCCATGGCTCGACTAGTAACGTCCGCAACCTGCTGTCCGTGTTGAGTTTCGTTGGCCAAAAGATCGATAACTTCTTGCTCAATTAGCGTTGAATCAACGTCAAAAAGTACTAGTTGATACTTGTGCATCATCTTCTACAGCAATTCAGCAGCGACATCAAGATTGAGCGGCGCACACTTCATTTTCAAATCTTTCTCTATCGCTGATAGATGTGCCTCATCGCACGCTATTTGCATTGCGAGAATGATCCGATCAGCCATGTTAATGCTCTGCACATCTTCAATGGCTAACGAGAAAGGGGAGAGCGTCTCGTGTACGACGTTTTTCGCAGTCTCAAGCTCTGCCAAACCGCCTGGGCCACTCATAAGGAGAATTGCTTGCGATTTATATGATGACACCGCGCGATATTAGCGGTCGCTTCCTTCACAAGGTGGTTGCCTTCAGGAGGTATCTTGTCGCCCTATGGAAGCGTTGCTCTCTTTGACTGGCGTCGAAGTCATGCGTGAGGGCCGAACAATTCTCGGGCCGTTGGATTTTGCTGTCAATGAAGGTGAACGATGGGTGATTTTGGGCCCTAATGGCGCCGGGAAGACGACGCTACTCCAATTACTGGCGGCGCTTATTCATCCCACTCGCGGCGATGTACGTATTCTGGGTGAACGAATGGGTTCAGTTGATGTATTCGAACTTCGACCGCGCATCGGTTTTACATCAAGCGCCATGTTGGAACTTCTGCCGGCCGACGAAAAAGTCATCGATATAGTTCTCACTTCAGCGTACGCAATCGCCGGCAGATGGATTGAAGATTACGACCTTTGGGATGAATCACGAGCAAAGGCCCTTCTCACAACTTTTGGCGTTCGTGAATTAGGTGAAAGAACTTTTGGCACATTGAGTGAAGGCGAGAAGAAACGCGTTCAAATATCGCGAGCTCTGATGGCTGACCCAGAAGTCTTGCTACTGGATGAACCAGCTGCAGGGTTGGATCTCGGAGGACGGGAAGATATTCTGCAACGCATCACCTCATACACGAGTGATGACAATGCTCCAGCCACAATCATTGTGACGCACCATATTGAGGAAATTCCAGCGGGAACGACGCACGCTCTCTTATTAAAAAACGGTAAAGCGTTATATGCAGGATCCATTTCTGATGTCCTTACCGAAACGAATATCAATGAGGTCTTTGGAGTGAACATTTCTCTTACCTTCAACGGCCGTCGATATTTTGCCTCAACGCAGATTTAATGCTCTTCTCACTAGTTCCAGAACCGTGGCAGGATGTTCTTCGTCCATTTAAGGGCAAATTAGACTCCATCGGTGCAGAACTCCAATCTCGGGCCAATTCAGGCGAGCGAATATTGCCAGATAAGAAGTTCGTCTTTCGAGCACTGGAGTTAGATCCTTCAGAAGTAAGGGTGGTGATCGTCGGTCAAGATCCTTATCCCAACATCACAGACGCAATCGGATTAGCCTTCTCTGTTAGTCCGCGTACTTCCGGACTTCCTGGTTCATTAATGAATATTCAAAAAGAGATCCTGACCGACATAGGTTCAACAACTACCGCTGACGGAGATCTCTCCAGGTGGAGCGCACAAGGAGTGATGCTTCTCAATCGAGTGCTCACGGTTGCAGCTGGAGATAGCGCATCGCATTCAAACCTAGGTTGGCAAGAGATAACCCACGCAGTTGTAAAGAAGTGCGCAGAAAACGGCGCTATCGGGGTGCTATGGGGAAATAGCGCTCGCGAACTTGCTGGTGAATTCACGGCTGATAACTTAATCGAAGGCGTTCATCCCAGCCCCCTCTCGGCACATCGAGGCTTCCTGGGATCTCGACCCTTCTCGGCAATTAATGAGCGATTAATGGCACGAGGCGAAACTTCAATACTCTGGTGAAGGCTTCTTGAGAGAAATAACAAAGGGCCCGAATTTCTCCGGGCCCTTTCTTTTGAGAGTTAGATATTAACCAACCCAGGCATTGATGGGACTATTCAAGAAGTAAATCATGAATAGACCAGCAACAAGTGCCAAGAGCGGATGGATATCTTTGCTACGGCCTTGTAGGAAGCGGATTACGACATAAGAGACGAATCCCGCGCCGATACCAACTGAGATGTTGTAGGTAAATGGCATCAAGATGATCGTCAAGAATGCAGGAATTGCAATTCCGTAATCTTCCCAATCGATTGACTTGATCTGGGTCATCATCAAGAAACCAACAATGATGAGCGCAGGGGTAGCAGCTTCGTAGGGAATAATCGCAACAAGTGGCGCCAAGAATGTTGTGAGCAAGAAAAGGATTCCCGTAACAACAGAGGCAAGACCTGTGCGAGCGCCTTCTCCAACACCCGAAGCCGATTCAATGTATGAAGTATTTGATGAGATTCCAGCAGCGCCACCAGCGGCCGCAGCAAGTGAATCAACGAGAAGGATGCGGTCTGCGTTGGGCGGAGTTCCATCCTTGTCGTTGAGTCCAGCTTCTTGACCAATTGCTGTCATCGTTCCCATGGTGTCAAAGAAGTCCGCGAGTAGAAGTGTGAAAACAAGCAACAACGCGGTGATCAAAGGAACACGATCAAATGAGCCAAAGAGGTTGAAAGAGCCAAGGAGTCCAAAATCTGGAGTGGCAACAACCTTCTCTGGAAGAGCAGGCACGTTAAGTCCCCATCCCTTGGGGTTCACATTCGTGCCATCGAAATTTGGACCAATCTTGAATGAGCTCTCAATCGCAACAGCGAGAGCAGTCGAGATGACAATTCCGATGAGAAGAGCAGCTTTTACTTTGCGGACCATGAGCCCGATGGTGAGGAAAAGACCAAAAGCAAAGACGATGATTGGCCAGCCAACGAGTTCTCCGTTATTGCCAAGGGTTACTGGAACTGGTCCAGAGCCTGTGCGACGAACGAAACCTGCGTCAACGAGACCGATCAATGCGATAAATAGACCAATACCGACAGAGATCGCAATCTTGAGCTGGGTTGGCACTGCCCGGAAAACCGCAGTGCGGAATCCAGTGAGAACCAAGATTGTGATGATGATGCCTTCGAGGACAACAAGTCCCATCGCATCTGCCCAGGTCATCTTCGACGCGATACCAACTGCAACGAAGGTATTGAGTCCAAGTCCAGTAGCGAGCGCTAATGGGAAGTTTGCAACGACGCCCATCAAAATTGATAAGACGCCGGCTACAAGGGCTGTTGCTGCTGCAATGAGTGCAAGATTGGGAGCGTCTCCGCCGCCAAGGAATTTCCCATCTCCATCTTTGGCCAAGCCAATAATGAGTGGATTAAGTGCGACGATGTACGCCATCGTGAAGAAGGTGACAACGCCGCCGCGAACCTCTTGAGCTACCGAGGAACCGCGTTGCGATATTTTGAAGTATGAATCGAGCATGCTCTTCCTTTCATCCCATAAAGGGATGCCGCTAATTTTTTTACGGTGGTGGTTGCGACACCGCGTGGATTCAGTCCACAGGCTGAGGGGAGTGGCTAAAACTTATTAGTTACTAGGCAGTAAGCCGGGCAACGACACCAAAAGCAACCGCAACCGAGTATCCGATCAGAAGCGCAAAAAGGGCAGTTCCGAGGCCGGCAGTTCCACCTAGGAGGACTCCAAAGACCAGAACGGAACACTCAATGCCCAGACGGACCCTCCCAACTGGCCAACCAGTTCTTTTGTGAATTGAGGTCATCCAACCATCGCGGGGACCTGGCCCCAATGCACATGTGATGTAGAGAGCGGACCCCGTTCCCACCAGCAGAATTCCTGCTAACACATAGAGCAACTGTGGGAAAAATGTTTGAGGATGAGGAATGTTGTTGATTCCAATATCTATCGCAGTTGCAATGACGATCATGTTTGCAATAGTTCCAAAACCCGGTTTTTCTCGCAAAGGTATCCAAAGCAGAAGAACGATTGCACTGATGATGAGAGTACAGACACCAACACTTAAAGTTGTTTGACGCGATATACCTTGGGCCAGAACAGACCACGGCGCATTTCCCAGATTCGAAACTATTAAAAGGCTATCGCCGATCCCAAAAATGAAGAGACCGAAAAGCAAAATCGAGACGCGGAGCGGAGCAAGCTCCCAACGGTGCGTAGCGCTCCATGGAGTCTGCGGAACGGTCCGATGAGGTTTGAATCGTTGCAGAAATTCTCTCACCTCAGAACGCTACACCATTGATGACTTACACTTACATCATGTTTGTCGGAATTGGCACAGTTATCAATGTGGTTGCCATTGTTATAGGTGCAGCGCTTGGCGTCCTGGTGGGTAATCGGATTGCAGAGAAGACACGCAATCTTATGACCGATGTTTTAGGTGCAATAACGCTTATCGGAGCAGCAAGTGCAATCTCTTCGTTGTGGGAAGAGGATTTACAATCTGCCGTTCCTGATGGTTCACCAACCTTGATTGTTCTCGGCGCCTTGCTGTTAGGCGGACTTTGCGGCTCAGCGCTCAAGATTGAAGAGCGGCTAGAAATGGTGGGAATTGGATTAAAGCGACGTTTCGACAAGAGAGGCGATTCGCCATTTGTCGAAGGTTTCGTAACCGCTTCGCTCATCTTTGTGATTGGCCCGCTCGCCATCCTTGGGAGTATTAGCGATGGCATGTCCACGGGAATTGATCAATTGGCCTTAAAAAGCACGCTCGACTTCTTCGCTGCTTTGGCGTTTGCTGCGGCCCTAGGATGGGGAGTTGCACTCTCGGCGCTGCCCGTTGGTATTTATCAAGGTCTGTGGACTGCGATCGGATTTATGTTGGGTTCGATTTTGTCGGACTACCAAGTAAGCGCGATGACGGCCACTGGCGGAATTTTGTTATTAGGTATCGGTCTTAAGTTACTTGGAATCAAGAATATGGCGATTGGAAATCTCTTGCCTTCGCTTGCGCTCGCCCCAATTTTAGCGTTCGTTCTTCACTCCATGTAAAGAATCAAAACTTGCTGGCATCAATCACGAAACGATATTTCACATCGCTGGCGACTGTACGCTCGTAAGCCTCATTTATGTAGCGTGGCTCTATGACTTCAACGTCGCTCACGATTGAGTGATCGCCGCAGAAATTCATCATCTCTTGTAACTCCGGCATTCCACCGATCATCGAGCCAGAAATTGAACGACGACCGTCCAACATGCTTCCGGCGTTGAATGAAAAAGGTTTTCCGGGCAGACCGATGATTACCATTGTTCCATCGGTTGCAAGGGTGCTCAAGTACGGCTCAAGATCGTGATCCGCCGAAACCGTATTCAAAACTAGATCAAACTTCTTTTTCACTGGTTTTTGCCAGTCAATTTCTTTTGTGACGACGAAGTGATGTGCCCCCATCGCTCGAGCGTCGTTCTCTTTTGAAGGTGAATGAGAAAGAACTGTTACTTCGGCTCCCAGAGCTGCGGCGAACTTCACGCCCATATGACCAAGTCCTCCGAGACCCATTACTGCAACTTTGGAATTCGGACCTACCTTCCAATGGCGGATGGGGGAGTACAGGGTTATGCCAGCACAGAGAAGAGGAGCAACACCAGCAAGCTCGAGATTCGAGGGGATATGTACGGCGTAGTCTTCATTGATAACGAAGTAGTTTGCATAACCGCCAAATGCTATGGATTGTGAATTTCTCTCATAACCGTTGTAGGTTCCAGTCATTCCTTCAAGACAGTATTGCTGCAGGCCTTTCTTGCAATTTTTGCAATTACGGCAAGAATCAATAAAAACCCCAACTCCGATTTTGTCGCCGACTTTGAATTTAGTTACAGACGACCCAACTTTGGTGACAGTCCCAACGATCTCGTGGCCAGGAACCATGGGAAATAGCGCTGCTCCCCACTCTTCGCGTGCTTGATGAATATCGGAATGACAAATTCCGGAGAATTGAATGTCAAAACCAACATCGTATGCGCCCAATTCGCGTCGTTGGAATTCGTATGGAATGAGGGGAGCTTTGGCGCTGAGTACAGCGTAACCGCGAGTTTGTGTCATTGGAGAATTAAAGACGGTGACCAAGCCGAAAGCAAAAGATAACGATACTGGTTCAATTAATTGAAAGGCAGCGGGTCGATCGATTGATGCGCGGCGCCAGAAATGCGGGCCGTGACTTTTCGCATATGGTGTCGCCGGCATAAAACTTCATACGCCACTTCATTTTCTACGTTCGTGTCACCCACAACAACTTGTTCGCCTTCTGTGACCATTACGCCACCAACGGTACGAGCATTATGGGTAGCGCGTTGACCACACCAGCAGAGCGCTTCAACTTGGAGGGTATGTACACGATCCGCTAATTCGACGAGACGTGCCGATCCAGGAAACAAGCGAGTCCGGAAATCAGTAAGAATCCCGAATGCGTAAACATCAATCCCGAGGCCGTCCGCGATTCGCGCTAATTGTTCTATCTGCTCGGGCGTATAGAACTGCGCCTCATCGCAAATGACGTAGTCAATGCGCTTTCCACCAGAAAGTTGGTCGACGATAAATTTGTGAAGATCCATCTCTTCTGTGACTTCAAGAGCTTCTGAGGTTAATCCCAGGCGCGAGGAGATCTTCCCAGATCCGGCGCGATCACGATTTGTGAAGAGAATTCCAGCTCTTCCTCGACTGTCATGGTTGTGGGCGGTTTGCAGGGCTAGGGTTGATTTTCCACTATCCATGGTGCCGCAGTAGTAAATCAATTCCGCCATAACAACTCCAAGAAATTAAGCCTTGAGCAGAGAAATGATTGAGACATCTGGATGCGTATCGGAAATTATTGTTCGACCTTGTAAGAATTCGATCTCCAGCATGAAGAGATGCGCGATCACATTTGCGCCGGTTATTGCTACAAGGTCATGACAAGCTAGAGCAGTTCCGCCGGTAGCAAGAACATCATCAACAATAATTACATTGTCGCCTTTATTGAGGAGATCCTTATGAAGTTCAAGAGCATCAAAGCCGTACTCCAATGCATATTCTTTTCGATAAACCTCGCGCGGTAGCTTGCCGGGTTTGCGAACTGTTACGAAACCGATCTCCAAGGCCTTTGCAATCGCGCCTCCCAAAATGAATCCTCGACTTTCGATTCCTACAATCGCATCGATTCCGCGATTGAGGCCCCGGATTGATCGAGCAAATTCATCAATCACTACTCCAAAACCAGGGCCATCGGCAAGGAGAGGAGTAATGTCTTTGAAGAGAATTCCGGGTTTTGGATAATCAGGTACATCGGCAATTAATGAGAGCGCTCTATCAAGCGGTGTTTGTTGCTGGGAGCCGATAGCCACGGCGGGAGCGTATCTGTAAAACGTGTCCGAGAGGGGACTTGAACCCCTAATCCCTTTCGAGAACTAACACCTCAAGCTAGCGCGTCTGCCAATTCCGCCACCCGGACAGTGAGAGGGCATACTTTAGCCCATGGAACTTACCCCTGCTCTCCGCGAAGAACTTGAGCGTGATGTCATCACCCTCTGCCAAGAATTGATTCAGATTCCCAGCGTAAATTTTGGCGAAGGAAAAGGTGACGAAGAAGCTGCGGCAGCCTACGTTGCCGCAAAACTCAATGAAGTAGGCATAACCACCACGATCTATGAAAGTGCGCCGAAGCGTTGTTCTGTCGTTGCACGATTTGAGGGGAGTGATCCAACTCTTCCCGGCCTGGTTGTTCATGGACATATTGATGTAGTTCCTGCCAATGCTGCTGATTGGAGCGTTGATCCTTTCTCCGGCGTTATCAAAGATGGATGCATTTGGGGTCGAGGCGCAGTTGATATGAAAAATATGGATGCGATGATTCTTGGCGTTTTTCGACTCTGGGCTCGCCACGGATTCAAACCTAAGCGATCAATGGTCATCGTCTTCTTCGGCGACGAAGAAGCGGGCGGAATCTATGGCTCTCGTTGGATGGCGCAGAATCATCCTGAGATTTTCGCTGGGTGTACTGAGGCAGTTTCGGAAGTTGGCGGTTTCTCATTGACTCTCAATTCAGGAAAACGCATCTATCTCATAGAGACGGCCGAAAAGGGTATCGAGTGGATGAAGTTAACTGCTCAAGGACTTGCTGGACATGGTTCCATGGTGAACCGAGAAAATGCAGTCACTCGTCTTGCCGATGCGATTTCTAGAATTGGTAATTACACCTGGCCACAAAGAATCACAAAAACAAATGAAGCATTCTTGAAGAAAGTTGCGGAGTTAACGGGAAAGAAGTACGACAGCAATGATTTGTCACCCGTGCTGAGTGAACTTGGTTCCATCTCGAGAATGTTAGGTGCAACGCTGAATAACACTGCCAACCCCTCCATGCTCGAAGCGGGATATAAAGCAAATGTGATTCCTCAAACTGCCAGCGCAGTAGTCGATGGACGAACCTTGCCTGGCTATGAGAAAGAATTGCTGGAAACTGTTAAGCATTTGGCAGGAGATCACGTTACGGTTGAAAGTTTGGTCTCAGATATCCCATTAGAAGTGGATTTTTCTGGCCCCTTAGTTGAGCGAATGATTGAAGCCATTAAATCAGAAGACCCAGAGGGCATCCCAGTTCCTTACCTGATGAGTGGTGGGACAGATAACAAGGCGCTCGCGAAATTGGGACTCGCTGGTTATGGTTTTAGTCCATTGAAGTTGCCACCGGAACTTGATTTCTTGGCGTTATTCCACGGTGTTGATGAGCGCGTTCCGGTTGATTCACTAACTTTCGGTGCGCGTTCGCTACAACACTTCCTGGCTAACGCGTAGAACCTTGATTCCGCTCGCAGGTTTTATTCTGCTGAGACATCATCAAGTGCTTCACGTACAGGTATAGGAAGCGTTACAGACTCCGCGCTTAAAGCGCCACGCAATTGGGCTCCAGTTCGGGCACCGATAATTGCGGACGTCACTCCTGGACAATCCCGTACCCAAGCAAGGGAAACTTCTAGGGGCGATAATCCCAAACCGTCGGCTGCGACCATTACTGCTTCGACAATTCGAGATGACCGCTCATCCAAATACGGCGAAATAAACGAAGAGAAATGTGGACTTGCCCCGCGAGAATCAGAGGGCATTCCACCGCGATACTTTCCGGTGAGAACTCCGCGCCCCAATGGCGACCATGCGAGGAAGCCAACACCCAATTCAATAGAGCCTGGAATCACCTCTCGTTCAACATTTCTACGAAGCAGAGAATATTCGTTCTGGGTACTGACTATTGGTGCTTTACCAAAGAGGGGATTTTGCAGCGTAACGCTTCGTGCGAGTTGCCAACCAGAGAAGTTCGAAATACCTACGTGTCTAGCTTTTCCAGAACTCAGCGCGTAATCCATTGCGCCAAGAGTTTCATCTAATGGCGTAGATGGATCCCACGTATGGATCTGCCACAAATCAACATAGTCGGTGCCAAGACGGGTGAGAGATTTGTCGAGATCTGCAAGCAACGATGTTCGGGAGTTGTCGACTCTTCGTTCGCCGGTCTTGAAGCTGATTCCTGCTTTCGTGGCAATAACCACTTCATCACGAGGAATGAGAACGTCGAGCAGGCCACCTAGAACTCGCTCTGAATCACCGTCCCCGTAGACAGCTGCGGTATCAATAAAGTTGCCGCCTGCATCGAGGAAGAATCTCAACTGTTCGGCAGCCTCATGTTCATCTGTATCGCGACCCCAGGTCATTGTTCCGAGCCCGATACGGGTGATGCGCACTCCTGATCGACCAAGTTGGCGCTGCTCCATGAAAAGACCTTAGCATCACATAATCGCGAACAATGACATAACCTACGAACATGACGACCTTTCTTCTACTACGTCATGCTCACTCGACTGCCAATGATTCGGGAATACTTGCCGGAAGGTTGGAAGGTGTGACGCTCTCCAAAACGGGAAAAAGGCAGGTTCGTTCATTGGTGGTTGCTCTCAAAGATCAACGCATCGATCGGATTCTTTCAAGTCCCCTCCCACGGTGTTTGGAAACCATTGACGGAATCGCTAGTGATCGCCGCAAGCGGATCCGCCTTGAACCGCTTTTTATTGAGATGGATTACGGCTTGTGGAGTGGTCGGAAGTTGAAGGAATTAGTTAAAGAAAAATCTTGGAAGACTATTCAATCTAAACCGCTTTCCTTTACTTTCCCTCAAGGTGAAAGCTTCGCACGCGCCGCTTCAAGAGTGGAAAGAGGGTTGAAATCCCTCGTACGTAATTATCCCGATGAAACTATTTTAATCGTCTCCCATGGAGACATCATAAAATTCGCACTTCAACTTTCAAATGGTGGACCGCTGGATAATTTCCAACGTTTTGTTGTGGATACATGTTCACTATCAGAAATTCATTGGACTGCGAAATCAAGGACGGTTGTTCGCGCTAATACGCGTATCGCGAAAAATGGGATTGCGAAACGGAGAACTAACAAAATCAAACACGGAAAAGTTATTGGGGGAGGCGCGGGTGTCTAGACGTGTCTATAACCTGGATATGGTCGATCGATTTGTTTTAGGGACCGTCGGCCAACCCGGTGAGCGAGCCTTCTACATCCAAGTTAGAAAAGCCGGCCAAAACTTCACTTTCGCTCTAGAAAAAGCACAAGCACAGGCGCTTACTGAGCGCTTTGCTGAAATTCTCAAAGATGCGAGAGCTACCCAAGGCGGACTGGTGAGAGATGCTGATCCGCTTGAATCACCTATAGAGTCTGAATTTGCACTCGGCGTGATGGCAATTACCTGGCAATTTGATACCCAACTTATTCGCTTTGAGGGCCAAGCCATGTCGGGGGATGAATCAGAAGATATCTTCGAAGAAATCGTCAGCGACACAACCGACGGTGCTCCAGCGATTGTTCGACTAACTCTTACCCCGATACAAGTGCGCAGTTTCGTAGCCCGATCTGTTTCAGTAATCAAAGCTGGTCGCCAGCCATGCATGCTTTGTGGTGGACCAATCAATATTGATGGCCATATCTGCCCTCGAGCCAATTAATTGAAGTCACGATGACATTACAAAGTTCGGAAAGACTATTGTCTGGTGAACTCGTCGTTGAAGGTCGATTGGTTGATGCTTCAAATGCCACGCTTTTTGCGAAGATTGTTACCGATGAATCAGTGGAATTGGCGGTGGTTTACAAACCAATAGCAGGAGAGAGACCGCTTTGGGATTTTCCAGATGGAAATCTGGCCTCCCGTGAAGTTGCCAGCTATCTCATAAGTGAGGCTGGAGGTTTCCATTGCGTTCCAACCACAGTCATGCGGGAAGGACCATTTGGTATTGGCGCTGTACAACAATGGATAGTTATTGATGAAAACATTGATTTCATCGAACTTGGACAGAGTAGCGAGCCTTCAATCCGAAACATCGCGCTGTTTGATGTAGTTGTTAATAATACAGATCGCAAATTCGGACACATTCTCCCAATCTCGCGGAGAGAGGTTTATGGATGTGATCATGGCGTAACCTTTCATGAAGAATTCAAATTACGCACTGTGATCTGGCAATTTGCTGGCACTCCTCTTAATGACGAGGAGAAGGAAAAACTCTCTCTGGTTCGCGGTTTCATCTCCGAAAGTGCAACATTGACTGAATTGCTGACGGAGATCGAAATCGCTGCCATAATCCAGCGAATCCAGACCTTAGAATCAGAAGGTTTCCCTCAGCCCTCTGACCAATGGCCCGCCGTGCCTTGGCCACCTGTCTAATCCGACAAAAGTATCGTCGATAGTTCTTTCACCCATCTTCAGAGATAAACCTTTGTACGATGGCGTGGTGCGGAGTTGGCCAGAAGTATCGATTCCACCATCTGTGGATGGTGTCCTTAATCCGCCCTTAAAACTCCTTGATTCGTACAAGAAATCTCATGTCACTATCGACGATCATGAGATTTCAATCTACGTATGTGGGATCACACCATACGATGCAACCCATCTCGGACATGCGGCAACGTACCTAGCTTTCGACCTTATCAATCGATATTTGCGGGCCTCAGGGCGCAGCGTGTGGTTCATCGAGAACATTACTGATATCGATGATCCACTCCTAGAGCGCGCACAACGAGATAATCAAGATTGGAAAGCGCTCGCTCATTCACAAATAGATCTTTTCACGGAAGATATGTCTGCGCTCAGAGTACGACCCCCTCAACGATACAAAGGGGTAGTAGAGTCGATGGAGGAAATTATCGAGATAGTTTCGGAACATATTGAAAGTGGTCTCACCTACAATATCGACGGCGATATCTATCTTGACTTGAAAAAAGTTCCTCGTTCGCTGGAGAAACTCCCTTATCCCATTGATGAGGCGTTAGCAATTTTTCGTGAGCGCGGGGGAGATCCTGATCGAACCGGTAAAAGCCACCCACTTGATCCTCTCCTCTGGCGAGCTCATCGTGACAATGAACCTTCGTGGAGCGCACCTTTCGGGAAGGGCCGTCCGGGTTGGCATGTCGAATGTGTAGCAATTGCAATGCGCAACATTGACCACAAACCTTCTGCGCAAACTTCGACAATAACAATGCAGGGTGGAGGATCGGACCTTATCTTTCCTCACCACTACATGACCGCCGTGCAAGCAGAATCTCTTACCCACCTCCCCTTCGCTAAGGCATATATTCACGCTGGCATGATCGGACTAGACGGCGAAAAGATGAGTAAGAGTCGAGGAAACTTAGTGTTTGTCTCTAAACTCTTACAACAAGGCGTATCTCCGATGGTAATTAGATGCGCATTAATCATGTCGCACTATCAATCAGATCGGATGTGGAATTCGGAACTGCTCAACACCGCTCAAACTTTTATCGCAAAAGTTGAACAATGTTTAGCTCGTACCGAGGTCGCCCCAACCTCGGACCTTATTAAGCAAATTGCCGAATCACTATCGGATAACTTGGATACACCAAAAGTTTTTGCACTTCTCAACAAATGGTGCGCACAGACTGAAGCTGGGGAAGTGGGAGGCTCTGCTGGGGAACTTTCACGCGCGCTTGATACGTATCTTGGATTAGCCTTCTAAGTTTCTGGATTGCGGCGAAGGAATCGCTCAACTTCTCGGGCTAAAAGTTCGCCCGACAACTCTGGGATTTCGTTGGCATCTTTAGAATTTTCCAATTGTTTGACGTAATCGCCAACTTCAGAATCTTCGGCCGCCATATGATCAACTTGCTCTTCCCATGTTTTGGCTCTATCTGGCAGATCTCCTTGAGCAATGCTTATCTCCAAGAAATCTTCTAATGCATTGACTAAAGCAAGGGATGCTTTGGGTGAAGGAGGCGTTGAAACGTAATGTGGTACAGCTGCCCATAAAGACACTGCATCAAGATCACGCCGATTCGCTGCATCTTGCAAAATTCCAACGATTCCAGTTGGTCCTTCATATCGAGATATTTCAACTCCGAGACGTTCGGCAACATCCGGATGTGAACCACTGCCCGTCACACTTATAGGTCGCGAATGAGGAGCATCCGCTAACAGTGCACCCATAGTGATGAGAAGTTTGACTTCATAATCATCGGCAAGATCAAGAAGCTCATCAGCAAAACGTCGCCATCGCATTGAAGGTTCAATCCCTTTAACTATCAAGAAATCATTGCTTAAGTGCGGCGTTGAAACTGCATACACAATTGTGTTCGGCCAGATGATTTCCCGAACAACTTTTGCGTCCACACGGATACTTGGTCGATTTACTTGGAAGTCGTAATACTCTTCTGGATCTGTGATTGCTAGCTGTTGATGTGTCCAGACCGTCAAAAGATGCGAAACTGCACCTGTAGCTGATTCTCCGGCGTCATTCCATCCTTCAAAAGCCGCAATCATGATGGGATCTCGGAGCACAAACGATGGCTCGGAAATGAACATGGCTAGAGCCTACGATAAACTCCCATCAATGAGCGCGCTGAAAAATCGAACACCTAGTTCGTTAAGAACGGCGCTTGGTAATCGCGTGGTCATTGCTGATGGCGCCATGGGAACGATGCTTCAAGCGGCGAACCCGTCGCTCGCTGATTTTCAAGGTTTCGAAGGTTGTAATGAAATCCTCAATGTAACAAGGCCTGATCTAGTTTCCAGCGTCCACCGTCAATACTTCGAAGCCGGTGTTGATGCCGTTGAAACGAATACCTTCGGTGCAAACCTTGCCAACCTTGGTGAATATGGAATCCCAGAGCGGATTTATGAATTGGCCGAATCGGGAGCTCGAATCGCACGAACTGTTGCTGATTCTTTTTCGACGCCTGATGCGCCACGTTGGGTATTGGGGTCACTAGGTCCAGGAACGAAATTACCAACGTTGGGACACGTTACATATCAAGAATTGCGTGATGCTTACGCAATAGCAGCGCGAGGATTGATTGACGGCGGATCAGATGCGCTCCTCATCGAAACTACACAAGATTTATTACAAGCAAAAGCCGCAGTAAATGGAGCGCGCATTGCGATTGATGAATGCGATCGCGACGTCGTTTTAATCGCTCAGGTAACAGTCGAAACAACAGGAACGATGTTGTTGGGCTCTGAAGTGGGCGCTGCGCTCACCACGTTAGCGGCGCTCGGCGTTGATCTTGTAGGAATGAATTGCGCAACGGGACCGGCTGAAATGAGTGAACACCTGCGAACCTTGAGTAAGTCAGCGCCCATTGGAATTTCTGTCATGCCTAATGCTGGTCTACCCATCCTGAAAGATGGCGGCGCTTACTATCCGCTCTCGCCCTCCGAGCTGGCTGATGCGTTATCGGATTTTGTTGATAACTACGGGGTCGGCCTCATCGGTGGGTGTTGTGGCACGACACCTGAACATCTCGCGGCCGTAGTCACCCGGATTAAGAATCGATCACTTTCAACGCGGACAATAACCATAGAACCAGGTGCTTCATCTCTCTATCAATTCGTGCCGTTCCGCCAAGATCGAACATATTTAGCGATTGGAGAGCGAACGAATGCAAATGGATCGAAAGCTTTCCGTGATGCCTTGAATAGAGATGATTGGCAGGCGTGCGTTGACATTGCGAAGGATCAAATTCGTGAAGGCGCACACATGCTCGACTTATCGGTCGATTACGTAGGCCGCGATGGCGTGCGCGACATGACTGAACTTGCACAACGTTTTGCAACAGCCACAACTCTGCCGATCGTTCTTGACTCCACAGAACCAGAGGTCATAAGAGCAGGTCTTGAACATCTGGGCGGGCGGTGCGTGATCAATTCAGTGAATTACGAGGATGGAGCGGGTCCGAATTCGCGATTCGCACGAATTATGCCGATCGCCAAGGAACATGGCGCAGCGCTCGTGGCTCTGACAATTGACGAGGAAGGTCAAGCTCGAGATCGAGAATGGAAATTACGGGTTGCCCGACGATTAATCACCGATCTCCATGAAAATTGGAGCATTTCAATTTCGGACATCATTATTGATTGCCTCACCTTTCCTATAGCCACTGGGCAAGAAGAGACTCGCAGAGACGCGATCGAAACTATTGAAGCTATTCGCCAACTCAAGATTGAGTACCCGCAAGTACAAACCACGCTTGGTGTTAGTAATGTTTCGTTTGGTTTAAATCCCGCTGCGCGAATTGTTCTTAACTCGGTTTTCCTCTCAGAAGCAGTGAAGGCGGGTCTCGATAGCGCAATCGTTCACCCATCGAAAATCACACCCATGGCGCGAATTCCAGAAGAGCAGCGAGATGTAGCGCTAGATTTGATTTACGACCGCCGAACTTTTGAGAACGGCGACTGCGTCTACGATCCTCTCGCGCGATTCCTTGAACTTTTTGAAGGAGTTGAAGTTAAATCGACGCGACAGTCTCGAGCCGCTGAGCTAGCTGCCTTGCCACTTACGGATCGCTTAGTTAAGCGAATCATCGATGGCGAAAAACAGGGCTTAGAAGAGGATTTAACCAGCGCCCGAAATGAAGGTATCAAGCCACTGACCATCATTAATGATTACCTTCTTGAAGGCATGAAGACTGTTGGCGAGTTGTTCGGTAAAGGTGAGATGCAACTTCCGTTCGTTCTTCAATCTGCTGAGGTTATGAAGACGGCCGTAGCGCTCCTTGAACCTTTCATGGAAAAGAGCGACTCAACTGATCGAGGTTCAATACTTCTAGCCACGGTTAAGGGCGATGTTCACGATATCGGCAAGAATCTGGTCGATATCATTCTGACAAATAATGGATTTAGGGTTGTGAATCTGGGTATCAAACAAACAATCAATCAAATTATTGAGGCAGCAGAAGAAAACAAGGTAGATGTCATAGGCATGAGTGGTTTGCTAGTGAAGTCGACCGTCATTATGAAAGAAAATTTAGAAGAGCTGGACCACCGTGGCATTGCTATGAAATGGCCCATCCTTCTTGGCGGAGCAGCTCTCACTCGTACCTTCGTTGAATCAGATCTCGCATCAAAGTTTCCTGGAACGGTACGTTATGCGCGGGATGCCTTCGAAGGCTTATCTCTGATGGACACAATCATGGGCGAAAAGCGGGGAGTTCCCGGAGTCTCGCTACCACCTCTTAAAGAGAGACGTACTCGCGTTACGAATCCTGACGCTCCAAGCGTTACTGACACCACGCGTAGTGATGTTTCAACAACAAATGAAGTGCCGACTCCGCCTTTTTGGGGAAGTCGCGTAGTAAAGGGCATTCCTCTCGCCGATTACAGCTCAATGCTCGATGAGCGTGCACTCTTTGTCGGGCAATGGGGGATGAAAAGCTCTCAATCTAGTTATGAAGAGATGGTCCATAACGAGGGTCGACCTCGTCTTCGCGCACTACTCAATGAAGCCCAAGCTCAAGGTTGGTTAAACGCGGCCGTTGTTTATGGATATTTTCCTTGTTACAGCGAAGGAAATGATCTAGTTATCGCTCATCATGAACCCGAAAAATACGGACAAGAGCGTCTCCGATTCACTTTTCCTCGCCAACGACGTGACCGTAGATTCTGCATCTCGGATTTCTTCCGATCGCGCGATTCAAATCAACTTGACGTAGTCGCATTCCATATTGTGACAATGGGTCAATCCGTGAGCGAAGCTACTGGCAAACTCTTTGCAGCAAACAATTATCGTGAGTACTTGGAGCTACATGGACTAAGTGTGCAACTTACGGAAGCGCTCGCGGAACATTGGCACGCACGAGTGCGAAGCGAATTGGGATTCAAAAAGGACGATAGCGAAGAATTACATCAAATACTTGATCAAGGCTATCGCGGATCTCGGTACAGTTTTGGTTATCCCGCCTGTCCGGATCTCGAACAGCAGACGCAATTGTGTGAGCTCTTGGAGCCAGAAAGAATTGCAGTTTCTCTTTCTGAAGAATTTCAACTTCACCCCGAACAATCAACTTCAGCGATTATTGTTCATCACCCCGAAGCAAAGTATTTCAATGCCCAGTAATTTTCCTTTCTCCGCAGTCTTGTGGGATATGGATGGAACGCTCATTGATAGCGAGCCGTTATGGATTGAACAAGAACGAGAATTGATGGAAAGTCTAGGAGCAATATGGACTGAAGAGGACGCTATTCAATGTCTTGGTGGTCCGATGACACGGGTCGACTCCTATATGCGAAGTAAATTACCCGATATCCATCGAGATTCAATCGCTCCGTTGGAACTCGCGCGGCGGTTGTTGGAGAGAATGGAGAGGAGGTTGGCACAACACGTTCCTTTTACTCCTGGTTCTTTTGACATCATTACTGAGATGAAATCAGCGCAACTACCACTTGCTCTCGTCAGCGCCTCCACTCGTCCCATCATGGACGCTGCTTTGAAGAGTATTGGCGACAATCTTTTCGACGTAACAATTTCGGATAGCGATGTATCGCAGTCAAAACCTCACCCAGAGGGATACCTCAAAGCAGCTGATTCGCTTTCCGTTGACATAACTTCATGTTTAATCATCGAAGATTCCATCACAGGAATGAATGCTGCTATCTCATCAGGGGCATACGTCATTGGACTGCCACATGTTTCTTCCCTTCCCATGGGTAATAAAGTTGTTCATCACCCCACGTTAGAGGGCTTATCGTTAACTGGGATCGCTGGCCTTTTCGATTCAGTACTTGAGAGACAATGACCTCATGAGAACTTTAGGAAGGGGTCCGTTGCAATCTGGCGACCGAGTTCAACTGACGGATGAAAAAGGAAAGATGTACTCGTTTTACCTTTCAGCTGGTGGCCAATGGCATTCTCATAAAGGCTGGATCAATCACAATGACATCATTGGCCTAGACGAAGGCAGCACAGTTCAAAGTAATAGTGGTACGAAGTACCAAGTGCTCCGACCTCTTTACAATGATTATGTACTGTCTATGCCGCGCGGTGCCACGATTGTTTACCCGAAAGACTCAGCAATAATTGTTGGTTTTACCGATGTATTTCCGGGTGCACGCGTTTTGGAAGCTGGCGCTGGTAGCGGTTCCTTATCGATTGCGTTGTTGCGGGCGATCGGAAAAAGCGGGGTATTGGTTTCTTATGAGGAAAGAGCAGAATTTTTCGAAAATGCCCGCGAGAACGTTCGGAATTATTTTGGTGAGCATCAATCAATGTGGCAACTCATTAATTCGCGAATTCAAGATGGCGAGTTCAATAATGACTTCGACCGCTTAATTCTCGACATGCTCGCCCCATGGGAATGCGTAGAACTTGCCGATAAGGCGCTCAAACCTGGGGGAGTTATATGTTGTTACGTCGCGACCACAACGCAACTGTCGAAAATCGCTGAAGCCTTGAAAGATTCGAAGCGTTTTAGCGAACCGGAAAGTTTCGAAACTTTACTTCGCCCATGGCACCACGAAGGACTTGCAGTACGCCCCATGCACTCCATGAATGCGCACACGGGATTCATTCTCATCTCACGTCGATTGGCTCCTAACACGGAACCAATTCGACGCAAGAGACGGCCCTCTAAAGGGGTTATCGACGACGCTAGCTAACTTTGATGAGATCCACGACGAAAATCAGCGTCTCATTTGGACCGATAGGTCCACCGCCAGCCTCTCCGTAACCAAGTGATGGCGGGATTACGAGAAGTCGTCGCCCACCTTCTTTCATCCCTGGAATACCTTGCTGCCAACCAGTAATTACTTGGTTAAGTCCGAAAGTTGCAGGCTCTCCTGCCCATGAACTTTCTACTACTTGCCCAGTTGACCAGGCCATCAGTGTGTAATGAACTGTCAAGGTTGAATCAGCTATCGCAGCTTTGCCTGAACCCTCAATAACATCCTCGGTTACCAAATCCGCTGGAGGGTTGCCGGTGGGAGCTGAGATTGTCGGTGCTTCATTTGCAGCACCCGAAACTTTGGGCATGTTGGCTCCAGATTCATTAGTAGAAGAAGTGGAATCTCCACGCGGGGAATCCGATGGAGCGCCTCCATCGGTCGAGCATCCAGTAAGTAAAGCTAAAGAGAGCGCAGAAATACTCAGAATTAATCCGGGGGATTTAAGTGAACGAGTCATGGACGGACTCTAGCAACTTCACTCGCGTTTCTACCTACCTTCCGCGCTAATCTCGCCCCATGTCAAGCGCTAAAACCGAGAGACTCGTCAATCTTACGATGGCGCTACTGGCTTCTCCTCGCTACCTCCAAAAGTCAGAGATCTTCCGCAAAGTAGCGGGATATACAGGAAGCCAGGAAACGAAGGAACGAATGTTCGAGCGAGATAAAGATGATCTTCGCTCCATGGGAATTGAGATCGAAGTTGCCTCGCACGATCCACTATTCGAAGATGAGCAGGGTTATCGAATCAAGCGGGAGAAATTTCAACTTCAAATTGAGTCCTTTGATGCTGATGAACTCTCCATTCTTGCTACAGCTCTAGGCATGTGGACCGAATCGCAATTCAGTAACGTAACAACTGGTGTGTTGCGCAGAATTGGTGGACGCACAAAGATTCTCCCGAATACTGAACAATCTTTCGCTGAACCCATTCTGGCGGCAGATGGATTGGTGGAACTATCTCGAGCGTTAGCAGCTCGAAGTACCGTGACCTTCGAATATCTCAAAGCCGATGAGAGTCTCGCTCAATTACGACGCGTTAATCCGCTTGGAATGAGTGGTTGGCATGGAGCCTGGTATCTCGTGGGCGAGGACCTTGATCGAAAAGATATCCGCGTCTTCAAGCTCTCCCGCATCGTTTCTACGATAGAAGTCTCGGCAAAACGTGCCAGTTATGAAATTCCTGACGACTTTGATGTTCGTGATTACCTAATCATGTTCAGCAAAACTCAGATTGAAGTTGAAGCTTTCATTCGCAAAGGCAGTGGAAATGACATTCGAAGCCGCGCAATGAGCATCCTTCCCATAGCGAATGACACATGGAGTTCGGATTGGGATTTAGTCCGATATGGCGCAGATAGCCATGAATCGGCCCTCAGGGAAGCGCTCTGGTACGCCGATGTTCTCGTGATTCAAAATCCAAAAGGACTTCGAGATGATGTAATCACTGGATTGAAGAATGCGCAGGTTAAGCATGGCTGAAAACGCCGCGTTGCGAGCATTGCGTTTACTAGATCTCGTTCCCTTTATCGTGAGAAATCCTGGGATCTCGATTAAGGAACTTTCGCAAGAGTTTGCTGTCTCTCAAGAAGAGATTCTTAAAGATTTGAATCTGCTTTTTCTTTGCGGGCTACCTGGGTACACGCCGTTGGAACTGATTGATATCTCCTTTGATGATGACTCGGTTGTTGTAAGAGATCCTCAAAATTTGGATATGCCAAGGAATTTCAACGAAGCGGAAGCTCTTGCCCTCCGAGTAGCTTTAGCGACGCTTTTGGAGTTAACGCCAACAACGCATCGTAACTATGAGAAGATCCAACGTCTTTCAGCGAAGATTAGCACCGCTTTTTCTTCCGAGATTCCAATCAACGCAATTGATTTCGTTGCAGATCGCGAGCGACAAATTCTGAAAACATTGGAGCTCGCGCTAAATAGTGGCAAGGATGTTGAATTGGTCTATAACAATCTTGCCCGTGACACTTCAACGAAGCGCCGTGTTTCTCCACAATCGATTTCCCTATCCAATGACAGAACGATCTTTGAGGCCTTCTGTCATACAGCGCGAGGACCTCGATCTTTCAATTTGAAGCAGATCAAATCGGCCCAGATCATTGAGAGAGAAACTGAACACTTCGATGACAGTAATTTTGACGGTGATGCAAGAACCGTGAAAATAAAGATTTCCTCAGATGATTCTGATTTTATGCGAGCAAATCAATCTTCTCTCACCAAAATTCAAGAAGATATGGGAACAACCACCTTCGAAATCAAGGTTTTCCAACCTGAATGGATTGTTCGATCCGTTATCAGCGAACCTGATACATTGGTTCTTGCTGAGCCAGGTGAATTACGCCAAGCCATCGTAGAACGATGTGCCACGGCCCTGGATCAATACGGCGTGATAGGTTAGGTATCTCGGTCGGCACGTTGATGTCGCTCGTAAGCTTCGAAAGGTGAGGAATTATGTTTGGTCTACGCGAACCATCGCACTGGTTGCTTTTGATCCTTGTAGTTGTGATCTTATTTGGAGCTAAGCGCCTCCCTGATTCCGCGCGTTCTCTAGGTCGCTCACTCCGAATCTTTAAGAGTGAAGTCAAGGAATTGAATAAGGAAGAGAAGAAGGATCAAGACGGAGACAAGTCCACCAACTAGTCTCGTCTCTCGCTCGGCGAGCAGATTAAGTTACAACTAGTAAGTGGGGAGTCATGGCTAGAAAAGATCGAAGCACGATGCCGTTGCTCGATCATCTTCGCGAACTACGTAAGCGGGTTATCCGATCGGCTTTGTTCATCTTTCTTTTTTCTGCCATCGGCTGGATCCAATACAACGCAATCATCACTACATTGTCGGCGCCCGTGTGTGATCTCAAAGCGGCACAAGAAAGTGGTTCAGCAAGTTGTGGCGCGCTTTATATAAGTGGTGTGCTTGGACCGCTCAATCTGCAACTTAAAGTGTCATTTCTGACCGGAGTTATTCTCTCAGCACCTTTTTGGCTTTACCAAGTGTGGGCTTTTATCGCGCCTGCGTTACATCGTAAAGAAAAACGCAATTCAATCTTCTTCATCATTGCAGCCACTCCATTCTTTAGCATTGGCGCTGTACTCGCATACTACGTTCTGCCTCTGGCGATAAAGGTTCTCTTTGGTTTCACTCCTGAGTCGCTCAATAACCTGATCAAGTTTGATGACTATCTGGATTTTGTTTTGAGACTCATCCTTATATTTGGTCTAGCTTTCGAGTTGCCCGTATTTCTGGTTTCTTTAAATCTTGTTGGGGTTTTATCAGGGAAATCAATTCTTAAACCATGGCGCTTTGCCATCTTTGCCATCACCTTCTTTGTCGCGGCCTTTTCGCCCACCGCAGATCCACTTTCCATGGCAGCGCTCGCCGTTCCACTTATTGCCTTGTATTTTGGCGCAGGCGGCATTGCCCTCCTTGTTGATAAACGTCGCGATCACAAAAGCCGATCCATCGGAGACGATGACGCAGCGCCTATTGAATCGGCAGCTCCAATCGACGAACCAACTCCTGAATAATATGTGGTTATTGCTTTTCAATCCCACTTCAGGCGGCGGAAAAGGCAGACGTTATGCAGAGCAATCATTGACGCTCATGCGTGAACGCGGTCATGAAGTAATGGAGATCTCAGGCTTTGATTTTCGCGATGCTGAAGCAAAATTCAAAGCTGCTGTAAGTGCGTATCGCGATCAGATAAAAGCCGTAATTGTTGTCGGTGGAGATGGAATGGTCCATATGGCAATTCAGCAATTAGCAGGATCGAATATTCCCATGGGGCTGGTTGCAGCAGGTACTGGTAATGACTTTGCTCGAGCTTTGAATCTAAATCTGCGTGATCCACTATCTTCGTTGGAATTGATGTTGAATAACGAGCCAGTCAAGGTGGATCTGGGAAAAGTGAATGATCGATTCTTTGCCGACATACTCAGCACAGGTTTCGATTCAGTCGTTAACGAGCGTGCAAACAGAATGCGTTGGATTAAGGGTCGCATGAAATACAACATCGCAATCCTCTTGGTGCTCTCAACATTCAAGCCAAAGAGCTACCGATTTCGAGTCGACGATATCGAATTCACGACTGAAGCCATGTTGATTGCCGTCTCTAATGGACAGAGCTATGGAGGTGGCATGAAAGTAACGCCAGAGGCCCGTATCGATGATGGACTTTTTGATGTGATGCTCCTTGGCCCTGTTTCGAAGCTGGAATTCCTCAAGGTATTTCCCAAAGTCTTTTCCGGTGCACATATAAATCACCCGGCCGTGAAAATTATCCGGGGTCAGAAAGTGACGATCGATTCACACGCAGTTGCATACGCAGATGGCGAGCGCATTGGAGAATTACCAATCACCGCAGAGATTTCTGCTGGGACTCTCACAACTTGGCGGAATTGATGACGCGAGAACGAACGATGAGCCCAGCGGAAAAGTACGCTGCAGCGAAAAATCGGCAGCGCCATCCGCTCACCGCTCAGTTCATGACCCAATATGAATTTCCGCTCGATGATTTTCAACGTCTTGGCTGTCAGCATCTGGAAGATGGGAAGAGTGTTCTCGTCGCGGCCCCGACGGGAGCCGGCAAGACTATTGTTGGAGAGTTCGCAACATTCCTTGCCGAACATCACGGCAATCGTTGCTTCTACACAACACCCATCAAAGCTCTCTCGAATCAGAAATATCAAGATTTGGTTCGGATTTTTGGCGAATCCGAAGTCGGCTTACTCACAGGAGATTCATCGATAAATAGCAATGCACGAATCATTGTGATGACTACCGAAGTATTGCGAAACATGATCTATTCCGATTCGGAAGCTATTTCCGAACTCGGTTATGTCGTGATGGATGAAGTACATTACTTAGCAGACAAGTTTCGTGGTGCGGTCTGGGAAGAGATTCTGATTCATCTACCTGAACGGATACAAATAGTCTCCTTATCTGCCACCGTCTCCAATGCAGAAGAGTTTGGTGAATGGCTCAAGACGGTACGTGGCGAAACTGAAGTCATATTGAGTGAAATTAGACCGGTTCCTCTTTACCAACATATTCTGATTGGAAATCGTCTACTGGATCTTTTTGTCGATGACGGACGAGTTAATCCTGAATTAGTCAGACTTGAGCGCAATTCCGCACGTCGAATTCCAGGAGGAGATTCGCGAGGCAGTAATAGAGGTTGGCAACAGAAGAACTATTCGGTTATCAAAACTCTATCTCGTCCTGAAATAATCGCGAAGTTGCATGAGCGGGAATTTTTGCCGGTAATTTATTTCATCTTTTCTAGGGCCGGATGTGATGCGGCTGTCTCTCAATGCATCAAAGAAGGTATCTCGCTGACCAATTCAGATGAGAAGGAGCTCATTCGCTCGGTCATCGCACGACGTACTAGCGAGTTGAGTACCGAAGACTTTGGCGTTCTGGGATTCTATGAGTGGTGCCAAGCGCTCGAACGTGGAATAGCCTCGCACCACGCGGGTCTATTGCCCATGTTTAAAGAAACAATTGAAGAACTCTTTCAGCGAGGTTTGTTAAAGGTTGTCTTCGCCACTGAAACCTTGGCCTTAGGCATCAATATGCCAGCTCGAACCGTCTTCCTTGAAAAGTTAATCAAATGGAACGGAGAGACTCATGCGCCAATCTCGCCGGGGGAGTACACCCAATTAACTGGACGTGCGGGTCGGCGGGGAATCGATATTGAGGGCAATGCGATTGTGATGTGGAGTGAGCAGATCGATAGTTCGATGGCGGCTGGTTTGGCAAGCACTCGAACATATCCGTTGAAATCTTCGTTTTCTCCAACGTACAACATGACGGCCAATCTGATTGACCGATTCGGACGGGAACGAGCCCGCAAATCTCTAGGTTTCTCTTTCGCTCAATTCCAAGCTGACAAAGCAGTTGTTGGGTTAGCGCGACAGATTGAAAAGAACCAACACGCGATTCAATCCCTTCGCGGTGATGCCGCATGCCATTTAGGCGATATGGCCGATTACATGTCCCATCGATTTAGCATCAAAGAGCTTGAAGATTCATACAGTTCACGTCGTGTCTCCGGAAGTCGAAAGAAGATTTACGCTGCAATAGAGGAAGAAATCTCTGAGCATCGAAGAATTCTCAAATCACATCCTTCACATCAATGTCCAGATCGTGAAAGCCATGCTCGAAACTTCGAGAAAGCAGCGCGGTTAGAGAAAGAATCGCGTGGATTGACTAATCGTATGGAGAGTCGAACAAATGTCATTCCCAGGACATTCGATCGCGTTTCGGAAGTTCTGACTGAATTGTCGTACCTGAAAGGCGATTCTCTGACTCCGCAAGGTGAGTTATTGACGAAGATTTATGCTGAGAGCGATTTATTGCTTGCCGAATTACTGAATTCCAAAGTTCTCAATGAAATCGGAGCCCCTGAGTTGGTAGGAGTTCTTTCATCCTTAATATATGAAGGAAGAGGGGAGAGAAGCCGCACTCCACGTCTGCCAAAATCTATCGAAATACTCGTTCCTGAGGTAGCGAGAATGTGGAGTCGAATAGTGATGCTTGAAGAGTCATTTGGAATTTCGTCTCAACGCGAACCGAATTTTGACCTCGCATGGAGCTCGTATCGTTGGGCAAATGGACATAGTCTTCAGACGATTCTCCGCGAGACTGAGATAACAGTGGGAGACTTTGTGCGTTGTATTCGTCAGATCATCGATCTCTTGGGTCAACTTTTGGATGCACAACCTCTGATGCACAATGTAGTTCGAGATGCGATAAAGAGAATTGACCGTGGCGTTATTGCCTATGCGGCGGTGATTGCATGACGTTGGCACTCATTGATAGCGCATCTCTCTGGTATCGCGCTTACTACGGCATGCCCGATACGCTCCGTTCGCCGCAAGGGGAACCGATAAACGCGGTAAAAGGTTTCATCGATATGACCGCTAGATTGGTGAACCAATATCAACCTGATCGCTTAGTGCTTTGCCTCGACGGAGACTGGCGCCCTAGTTGGCGGGTCGATCTTTTTCCTGAATACAAAGCTAATCGTGTAGATGATGAAGGCGAAGAAGAGTTAGAGCCGGATCTGCTTACCCCACAGATTCCGTTGATACTTGATTTCTTTGAAGCATCCGGAATTCCGCTCGTGGGTGTGGATGACTATGAAGCCGACGATGTTATTGCAACTTACTCAAAGACCGAAAAAGGTCCTATACGGATCATCACGGGGGATCGCGATTTATTCCAATTAGTAGACGACAATCGCAACGTTGCCGTTGCATACCTCGCTAAAGGGATTAGTAATCACGATTTGGTTGACCTAGCCTGGATTGCGGCGAAGTATGGAATTCCGGGGGAGAGGTATGGACTCTTCGCGATGATTCGCGGAGATGCTTCGGATGGCCTACCTGGCATCCGCGGAATTGGCGAAAAGGGGGCAGCAGCAATTGCACAATCATTCTCATCTATGAGCGAAGTTATCGATGCCGCGAATAAAGAAGATGATCGTCTGCATCCGACTCATCGGAAAAAGATTCTTGCTGACATAGATTATGCCCGTATTGCTGAGAAACTTGTTACATGTGCTACTGATATTCGTTTGCCATCCGTCGAATTGAAGCTGCCCAGCGAACCCCAGGATAGAAAATATCTTGAGAGCATGAAGAAGGACTATGGCTTAGGGGCAAGTGTCGATCGATTGATATCAGCTTTGAAATGGTAACTGTCCTTTTTGCTCTCGTATCTGGTTTGTTGTTCTTTGCTGGTTTTGCACCATTTGAACTTTGGTTTACGCCTTACCTCGCTGCAGCGATACTGTTTCGGATTCTCTGCGATAAAAGTCTCGGTCAACGGATGACATATGCGGGATTAGCAGGGCTTTCTTTCTTCTTGCCATTGCTTCATTGGAGTTCTGTTTACGTCGGATCCGTGCCATGGTTGGTTCTAGCTGTCGGGGAGAGCCTGATTTTTTCACTTATCGGATTAATACGCTTCCAGCGTCGCTGGGAGAGTGCGCTCACTTTTTCCACATTGTTCACTCTTATTGAATTGATGCGAATGAAAGCACCCTTTGGTGGGTTTGGTTGGGGTCGCCTTGGATTTACCCAAGTGGATTCCATTTCCTGGATTTATCCTTTAGTCGGCGTCACAGGTATTTCTCTCTTGGTTTCATCTGCAGCATTCCTCATCATTAGTCCTTTGAAAACGCTGCTCTCCTTTTTCTTAATGCTCGGCATATCAATGTCGATTATTGGCTTGCTTCCTTCCAATAGCTTTGAGAGATCGATCCAAGTTACAGCGATACAAGGTGGCGTGGATGAACTTGGCATCAACTTCAATGAACGCGCTCTGCGTGTGCTCGAACGGCATGTCGAAGCGACAACATATGTTCCTGGCACTGAACTCTATGTTTGGCCAGAAAATGCATCTGATGTTGATCCAGTCAAGAACGAAAGAGCCAATTTCCTCATCACAAATCTTGCCCAAGGACTAGATACTTCGCTATTGGTTGGGGGCGTTGAACGTTCGTCGCATGGACCCATTAACTCGAGTATTTTGTTTGGAAAGGACGGAGAGATCGTGAGTCGCTATGTAAAGCAGGATCTCGCCCCTTTTGGTGAATTTATGCCCATGCGGCGACTCGCGGAAGCAATTTCTCCTTTTGCAGAGCAAGTGACCGATTTTGTTCCCGGAGATCGATGGGTAAAACATTCAATTAAGGGATTACCTTTTCAGTCCTTGATCTGCTTTGAAGTTCTCGATGATGACCATGTAAAACTGGGGACGGCGGGATCAACTTTTATGGTTGCCCAGACGAATAACGCAACGTTTGGGAAAAGTGCGGAAGCTGCTCAGCAATTACAAATAACGAGAGCTCGCGCGGCAGAAACTCAACGGGAGTTCGTTGTCGTCAGTACGACAGGATTTACATCTCACCTTGATTCGCGAGGAAAAATCGTTGTGCTGGCGCCTCAGTTCACGCCCGAAGAACTAACCATGAAAATAACCGCTACGAATCCTGAACTACAGACTCCAGCGCAGAAGCTCCGAACATGGGTCTGGGCGCTGGGTTTGGCGCTCATTCTTGGTTTGGTTAGGTTGATAATCAACCGATAATCTACATTATGTTAAGTAAAACTAATTGATGGCCAAGCTTTCGATCGGTTCGCAGGCGCAAACCAAATTCCTATCCCCGTACGCCCCATCTATTCGACCCACCGTTGGCCAGTATTTGCCGCGTCGACTCAAACCAACGTCATTTCCCGCGGGAAAAGCTGCTTGCTGACGCGTATAAGGCCTATTCCATTCTTCGCTCACGACATCTGAGGCCGTATGAGGTGCATGCCGAAGCGCTGAATCTTCAATCTTAACTTCGCCTTTTTCAATCGCTTCAATCTCAGTTGCGATATCGAGCATCGCCGCGATGAACCGGTCGATCTCCGCAATATCTTCGCTCTCCGTTGGTTCAATCATGAGGGTGCCTGCTACCGGGAAACTCATGGTTGGAGCATGAAAGCCGTAATCCATCAGACGTTTTGCGACATCATCAACCGTGACGCCAGTTCGTTTGGTGACATCTCGCAGATCAATAATGCATTCATGTGCGATGAGATCATTTTGGCCGGTGTAAAGAATCGGGAAAGCGCTCTGCAATTTCTTAGCAATGTAATTAGCAGAGAGAATCGCCACTTGAGTCGCGCGAGTCAGTCCTTCGGCGCCCATCATTCGTATATACGACCACGAAATTGGCAAAATCAAGGCGGAACCAAAAGGCGCTGCGCTTATCGGCCCGGGGCCCGTAAGCGGACCCGCGGTCACATCGAGCGGATGGTTTGGTAAGTACGGCGCCAAATGCTTACGGGCAATGACAGGTCCAACTCCAGGTCCCCCACCACCATGAGGAATGCAGAAGGTCTTATGCAAATTCAAATGCGAAACATCAGCTCCAAATTTTCCTGGTTGCGCCAGACCGACCAGCGCATTGAGATTTGCGCCATCGACATAGACCTGACCTCCGGCCTCATGCACCAGAGAACAAATCGTGGTGATGTCAGATTCGAAGACTCCGTGAGTTGATGGGTAAGTGACCATCAACGCGGCCAATTTCCCGTGGTATTCCTCTATCTTCGCCTTCAAATCCTCAAGTGAAACGTTTCCGTGTTCATCGCAGGCAACCACCACAACACGCATGCCAGCCATCACGGCGCTGGCAGCATTTGTGCCATGGGCGCTGGAGGGAATCAAACAAATATCCCGCTCCCCTTCCCCGTTGCCTTCCAGATAGTTCTTAATTGCAAGCAAGCCGGCGAATTCACCTTGAGAGCCCGCATTCGGTTGGAGAGAAACTGCGTCGTAACCTGTGATATCCACCAACCACTTACTCAATTCCGAAATTAAGCGACGTGTTCCTTGGCTTTGGGCTGCCGGAGCAAAGGGATGAAGGTGCGCAAACTCTGGCCAGGTAATGGACTCCATCTCCGTGGTTGCGTTCAGTTTCATCGTGCACGAACCTAACGGAATCATGGTGCGATCAAGAGCTAAATCGCGATCCGAAAGCGAACGGATGTATCGCAACATCGAAGTTTCTGAGTGATATGAATTGAAGATTGGGTGCTGGAGATACGAAGTTTGCCGAACGGCAGGAATCGCACCAAAAGTATCGTTTGAATTTCTATGTAACGCCCAAACCTTGCATAGCTTTTCAATAGTTGATTCACTCACACATTCATCAAAGGCAACACTTACGCCGCCTTCAATTCGCCGAACATTGATTCCAGCTTTCATTGCCGACTCAACAAGCGCTTCAGCATTCGATGCAAAGAACGATACCGTGTCAAAGAAATGACGTGACATCAATTCGAACCCGCTTGCTTTGATCGCGGCGGCGAAATTCCGAGCCTTACTGTGAACTTGCACTGCTATTTCCTTAAGACCGTCTGGACCGTGCCATGCTGCATAGAAGGCCGAAATAACTGCTAGCAAAACCTGTGCGGTACAGATATTGCTCGTTGCTTTATCTCGTCGAATATGTTGTTCGCGCGTTTGCAGAGCAAGGCGGAGCGCTGGATTACCGTGAGAGTCGATACTCTGACCAACAAGTCGACCAGGAAGTGAGCGTTCGAGACCTTGTCGAACAGCGAGGAATCCTGCATGTGGTCCGCCAAATCCCATCGGAACTCCAAAACGCTGCGCGGAACCAACTGCGATATCTGCTCCCCACTCCCCCGGTGATTTGATCAATGTCAAAGCAAGGAGATCGGTTGCCATGATCACAAGTCCCGATGATGCATGAACCTTAGTAACTACAGATTCAAAATCAGGCAACGAACCGAAGGTATCTGGATATTGCACCAAAACTCCGAAGCAATTGCTGAAATCATTATGTTCGACAATATCTATGACCTTGACTGAAATCTTCAATGGTTTTGCCCGCGTTATTACTACTGATTGGGTTTGTGGATGCACCCGCGAATCAATGAGAAATACTGCTTCATCATCGGCCGAAGAGCTGCGTCGCGCGAGCGTCATAGCTTCCGCCGCCGCCGTGCCTTCGTCGAGCATAGATGCATTACAAATCGGCAAGCCGGTTAAATCACTCACCATCGTTTGGAATGCGAAAAGCGCTTCTAGACGCCCTTGGCTAATTTCCGGTTGATACGGCGTATAAGCGGTGTACCAAGCTGGATTCTCTAGAACATTTCGCAGGACAACCGGCGGTGTTATTGTTCCGTAATAACCCATGCCTATCATCGAATGATTAATCACATTCTCATTAGCCATTTTTCGAAGTTCTTTGATAACTTCAACTTCGGAAATTGGTTTCGGCAATAACTGTCCGAAACGTTCCTTCAGCTTAATGGTGTCAGGCAACACGGCGTTTACAAATGATTGGAGATCGGAATAACCCAACTCGTGAAGCATGGTTGAGGTTTGATCTGGCGATGGACCAATATGCCGATCTGAAAATCCTCGCCTAGTCATGGCGAGAAGAATAAGGGGTGGGGCTCTTTTACGCCCCGCGTAACTTCCTACGGGCAGCTAATTCATCGTTAGATGCTTCACTTGTGACTGTCGAACCATCGCTGAGATTCTCCGCCTGAAGATGAGATAAAGATCCTTCGACCTCATTCCAGACTTTTCCGATAGCGATGCCAAAAACTCCTTGCCCCCCCTGCAATAAATCAAAGATTTCCTCGGAGTTGGTGCATTCATAGATTGAGGCGCCATCGCTCATGAGTGTGATGCGAGCTAAATCATCTACTCCTCGTTCTCGAAGATGAGTAACTGCGCTGCGAATATTCTGAAGCGATACCCCTGTGTCTAAGAGCCGTTTCACGATTTTCAAAACGAGAATATCTTTGAAGCCGTAGAGACGTGCGCTCCCCGATCCAGATGCTCCGCGAACAGTCGGTTCGACCAAACCCGTTCGAGCCCAGTAATCCAATTGGCGATACGAAATTCCAGCGGCTGTACAAGCAGATGCGCCGCGATAACCGAGTTGGAGATCAGTTCGCTGCGTATCGTCGTTCATGGGAAGCCTCACTATCATCGCTGGGGAGAGCAATAGCGGTACGGTACGTGGCTTGCGCGGTCGATTCAACGACCGACACACTCAAAACCTCAAGTAGAGATTGAGTCTTATACATTCGCTACGCCAACCCTCAACGTTGTAATCGGAGGGCCCTCCCCTGTGGCTTCTAGCTGGCAAAGTCCTCGGGGTTGATCTGATCAAGGAACTCTTTGAACTTCTCAACTTCGTCCTCTGCTTGATTAGGAATTTCAATACCAGCATCGCTCATCAACGCCTCACTCGCCAGAATTGGAGCGCCAGTTCGTAGTGCCAGGGCAATCGCATCGCTCGGACGAGCCGATACCGTCACACCGCCTTGGAGGTTCAGCAGTGCGTAGAAGATTCCATCTCGAAGTTCGGTCAGATGAATGGAATCAATCGAAACGTGGAGCGCTTCCAAAACGTCTTTCATGAGGTCATGTGTGAGTGGCCGTGGAGGTGTTACGCCTTGTTGCGCGAAGGCGATAGCGGTCGCTTCAACTGCTCCAATCCATATCGGCAAATAGCGCTCGCCGCCCATTTCTTTCAAAAGAACAATAGGTTGATTGGAAGGCATCTCTACACGCACGCCGACTACATCGAGGGCGTGGAAATTCATCGGGCGCGATTCAATCCAGATCGAACCAAGGCGGCGTGAAGCCGGACCGATAACGATGCAATCTCACGGGATACTTCTTGAGCGCGTGCTTTTGATTCTGGATTCTTCTGCCGAAGCAGAGGGGTGATTACTTGTTCCACAAGGCCGACCTCGCGATCTGCGGCAGTCTTAAAGGCGCGAAGGTGGCGACCTTCGATCCCAAAAGCTGCAATCTCAGCTACGACTTTCGCAACTGTCAACGCATCACCATCGTAATGCCGTCCCCTGATTTGAATTAATCCGTAAGTCTCAAGTTCCAGAAGTTGTTCTTCTGTGATGCCGCTGTTAGCGAGAAGTTCGTCTCGTGAGAGTCGCATTTCGGTTTGCTCAATAAATGCGCTGGGCGCTAACGAACCATCAATAGTCGCCAACCGCGGAGTCGGAGCATTTCCAGGTGTCGATGCTGGTTGAAGTCCACGATCAATCGCTTCTAAATTCTCTTTGATGACTTTAAGCGGCAGATACTGATCACGCTGAGCAAGTAACACATAGCGCAAGCGCTCTAGATCTGTGGTTGTAAATTTGCGATATCCCGATGGAGTTCGTTGGGGTTCAATCAAGCCTTCTGATTCAAGGAATCGAATCTTCGAGATTGTCACATCCGGAAAGTCACTTCTTAGTTTTCCAAGAACTTCGCCAATACTGAGATATGCCCGCGCGGGAACGCTCATGTCCTTACCTTTCCACCAACAAAGAAATGAAGTCGAAATTTTCCAATATGCAATTCCAGGCCATCATGCAGTTCTGATTCTTCTTTTACTGAACCGTCAACATACGTTCCATTGAGGCTTCCACAATCTTTCACGGTGTATTTCTTTCCTGTGTAAACGATTTCTGCATGTTTCCGCGAGACGGTTATGTCATCAAGAAAGATATCGTTTTCCGTTGATCGCCCAATCGTGGTCTTCTCCGAATTGATTAAGAATCGTGCACCACGTGATGGACCACTGAGAGCGATTAACATTGCTGAACCTTCCGGTAGCGCCGCAATTACATCTCGCTCATTCTGCGTCGCTTTATCGAGCAGTGCTGAAAGATGATCTGAGACCGAGCGCAGCGCCCCAAGATTGATGGTCGTGGTCAGATCGGGCTCTCGCGCTTGATCCATTGCCACTCCCCTCAAGAAAACATTAAGGCTTTATCTACAACCTCAGCTTTACCTTGAGGCTCACACTAGGCGCTAGCCCAAGAACCAGTCAAGCGGGGAAACGCTATAAATGTCTTAGGAAACGAGGCTTTGATAGTCAACCGAGGTGAGAAGTGCACCAACTTCTGCGTCATCATTCACTTCAACTTCAAAGATCCAACCAGCTCCATAGGGGTCGGTATTGAGAACTTCCGGAGCTGAATCAAGCGAAGAGTTGACGGCGATAATTTTCCCGGTAAGAGGAGCGTAGATTTCTGAAACGCTCTTTGTGGATTCAACCTCACCGCACACTTTGCCCTGAGTGACTGAATCTCCAACCTTGGGCAGTTGTATATAGACAATGTCGCCGAGCGCGCTCTGGGCATAATCGGTAATTCCGACATGAAAGTTCTTCCCCGAAGAGGCCCTTACCCACTCATGCTCTTTTGTGTAGCGAAGATCAGCGGGAATGTTCGACATTTACTTTCCTTTCAATTGCCGTAAACCTGAGCCAGCGTAACTCACTCCGGTCCAGAGGTATAACGCGATTCCCCATCCGGCAAACCCCCAACCAAAGATGAAGCTGATATCGCGCACCCAACCAGTCGATGTATCCGTGAGAAGCAGTAACGGCAGAGCGTAGAGCAGATTAAATGTTGCTGCCTTTCCAAGATATGTAACGGTGAAGGGCGGAATCCCTCGGGTTTTCATCACCACCAATAAGAAAGCCAGTACGAGGTCGCGGGCAATAATGAGAATGAGCACCCAGATTGGAAGCGATTCAGTTACATACATCGCGACCAGAACCGTAGCGATGTAGAGACGATCCACCGCAGGATCCATCAATTCCCCGAGGCGACTCTCTTGATTCAAGGCTCGCGCCACTTTGCCATCGAGGTAATCCGTTGCTCCCGCGATGACCAGCGTTAACACGGCCCAACCCATCGCTTCTTTTGCCAGAACCAAATAGAGAAAGATAGGAATCCCGAGCGCGCGAAATAAGGTTAAAAGATTAGGAATCGTGATCACGTCGGGACGACAGGATTTGAACCTGCGACCACCAGACCCCCAGCCTGGTGCGCTACCAAGCTGCGCTACGTCCCGTAAGACTCTCCAAGGTTGCCGATCCTAACGAAGATCGGCTTATCTCTCCCGAATGCGTACGGAGACTCGAATGGGCGAACCTGAGAAACCGAACTCTTCGCGAAGGCGCCGTTCGATAAAGCGACGATAAGAAGCTTCGAGAAATTCCGTAGCGAAGATGACGAATGTCGGTGGCGCAATGCCCGCTTGTGTGGCAAAGAGAATTTTGGGTTGTTTGCCACCTCTGATGGGTGGTGGGTTGCCGCCAACTAGTTGGCCCAAGAAGGAATTGAGCCTGCCAGTAGGTACTCGCAACTCCCAACTCGATAACGCTCGTTCGATTGCCGGCAAGAGCCGATCCTTATGCCAGCCAGTTTTGGCCGAGATGTTGACGCGCTCGGCCCATTCAACTTGATCAAAATTTCTATCTGTCTCTTTATCGAGGGAAAGGCGTCGTTCTTCATCGACTAAGTCCCACTTGTTCATACCAATGACGAGAGCCTTTCCTGATTCCTCCACTAATGAGATGATTCTCAGGTCTTGCTCCGTGATCGGGACTGAGGCGTCCAGCACCATGATCACCACTTCGGCATTTTCAATCGCACGTTCGGTCCGAAGAGCGGCGTAATAGTCAGAACCTGAAGCTTGGTGAGCGCGCCGGCGGATACCGGCCGTATCGATAAACCGCCACGTCTTATCTCCGATGTCGATCAATTCATCTATTGGGTCACGAGTTGTACCTTCGGCATCATCAACCAAGGCGCGCGTCGTACCCGCAAACGAGTTAAGCAAACTACTTTTACCAACATTCGGTCGCCCGACGATTGCGATACGTCGATAGCCATCGTCCATTCGACTCTGACCAACTTCCGGTAATTGCGCAACGATCAGGTCAAGTAAATCTCCGCTACCTCTTCCATGTGCTGCAGATATGAAATGTGGTTCACCTAGCCCAAGATTCCACAGCGAATGAGCTTCAAGTTCGTCTTTATCGCTATCTACCTTATTTGCAATCAACATTATTGGCTTCTTACTTTTTCGTAATACTGAAATGAGGGCATCATCATCTGATTGTTGGCCAACTTGCGCATCGACAACGAAAAGAACTAAGTCGGCATCAACGATTGCAGACTCGGCTGCATCTGAAATTTTCAACGCTATTCCCTCGGCCGTTGGTTCCCAACCGCCGGTGTCAACGACAACAAAGTTCTTGCCATTCCATTCGGCTTCATATGAGACGCGGTCGCGTGTTACACCTGGGGTATCTTCAATGATTGCTTCTCGAGATCCGATGATTCTGTTAACCAACGTCGACTTACCAACGTTTGGACGTCCGATAATTACCACTCTAGGCAAACCGATCAGTGAACGCTGTTTGAGGATGTTCCAGATGTAATCAATAGTTTCAGCCAGAGTGAGATTGGTGGAATCCACCACAAGCGCATCGTCTGCTTTTTTTAGCGGTGAAGCAATACGCGTGCTATCGAGAATATCGCGATCGTGGAGCGAATCAGCAACTTTTGCGACTCCTCCATTATCAAACTTCATCTCTCGCTGTTCAGAATCTCGACGTATCGCTCTGGCATTGATATCCGCTTGAAGCCATATTTTTAGCTGCGCCTGAGGGGCTACGACCGTTCCAATATCTCGGCCTTCAACGACAATTCCATTCTTGGCGCTTTCAATTATTCGCCGTTGCAGTAAAAGTAATGAAGCGCGCAATTCCGGCCACGCACTTACTCTGCTGACGGCCGATGTAACTTCTGGAGTCCGAATGACTTGAGAGATATCAATCCCTCCACATAAAGTTATTGGATTATCCGGATCAGTTTTAAAGACAATTGGATATTTCTCTAATGCCGCAACTAATGATTGTGCATCATCAATTGTTTCGCGCATGGCTAACCAGGTTGCGGCACGATACAAAGCTCCAGTATCCAAGTAGAGCCAACCTGCGCGTTTGGCGATTGCTTTTGATGTGGACGACTTGCCAGATCCACTTGGTCCATCCATTGCGACAATGACGGTCATCGAACATGCACCTTCCATTGTCGATCACGGAGATGCTTTTCAACTTTCTCTGCATCGTCAGGAGAGAACGCTAACGTAATCAGACCTGTTTCTTGCTGCGGTGAATGTTCGATGGAAAGATCCTCAATATTTGCGTGCACGTGTGCGCATTCATCAAAGAGTTGACGCAATGCACCTGGTTCATCTTTGATGACAACTAGCAAATGCACATAATTTCGTGGCTGCGCTCCATGCTTTCCAGAAACTTTGCCTCGCCCAATCTTTCCTTTTTCAAAAATATTCTCTATGGTGCGTGAATCTTGATTAGATATGGCTACTTTCAAGTCATTTAATTGGGAAGAGAATTCCGAGATAGCCCGCAGAACTTCATCTTGATTTGAAAGAAGGATTTCGCTCCAAAGCCTTCCTTCGCTATTAGCAACTCGTGTCATATCGCGAAGTCCTTGGCCAGATAGCTCCAAACCTGCATCGATTTGTGAGATCGCTGCTGCCAACGCTGTACTAAGCACCTGAGGAAGGTGCGAGATTCGCGCAAGCAATTGGTCATGATCAACTGCGTCCATCAGATAAGGCGTGGCGCCTAAGCTTTCAATGAAGGAAAGAACGAGATCCAGCCGTTTTTTTTCCGTATGACCTGTCGGCGTCACGATCCACGCTCGCCCTTGGAATAAATCACTTTGCGCTGATGATGGACCTGCCACTTCCCTACCGGCCATCGGGTGCGTGCCCACAAAGCGATGTGAAATGCCCGAAAAACTCTCGACGTTTTGTAGAAGATTAGTCTTAACACTAGCAACATCTATAAATGTAGCTTGAGGGTAAACCTTACTTTCGTTCTTTAGCGCCTCCCAAGCATGAGTTGGCGGCGTTGCAATGACAACTAAATCGGGCTCTCCCTGAGAGATCTGCGATTGCAATAAGTCTTCAGCTAATTGGCGAGCAGAAGCCTCTCTGTCCTCTAACTCCAGAGTGTGCCCTTGTTGAGCCGCGCCGAGCGCAATCGATGTTCCAATGAGACCGGAACCAACTATCCGGATATGTAACTTCTCCATTATTACTGCGCAATGTCTTTGCGGAGAATCGTGGCGCCGCGTAGGTACACATGCGCGATCTCTCCTTGAGTTCGAGTTGTTGTGCAGTGAATCAAGACCCGAATTGTTCGTGGCAAACTCCCGGGGACAGCCATTTCGACCGCGCATAACAAGGGAACCTGCCCCATGCCCATCGCTCGAGCTGAAGCTGCGGGGAAGTCCGAAACCAGATCAGGCGTACACGTAAAAAGGACCGAGATTAGGTCCTCGCTAGCCAATTCATTCGATGCCAAAATCGTCGACATCAACTCGACAACCGCTTCACGCATCAGGTCAGGGCTATCAGAATCGATTTGAATAGCGCCGCGGATTGCTCGAACTCTCACTTGCGAATTTTACCCAAGACCTCCCGCTTCCGGCGGTAGCGATACGCGGTTTTATCTACAAATCTAGAAAACGGTTTTAAGAGAGTTCAACGAAAAGTCGATTTTTCTCTCTCACCAGGTTTTCGTGCAGAGAAAAGCGGTTTATCGACTTTTATAGCCCTTCACACGCTCATAATTGTCGATTTAGCGGTTTTCTAGCAGAGGCTTAAAAATTGATTTATCGTTAAATAGTTTTTCAAGAAATAATACTAAGTACACTTATAGTTTTATTAATTAACCGTTTTATAAGCTTTTTGTTTCAACGTCGCTGAGATTTCGCCACTTACCGGCAGGCAACTCCCCAAGTTTGATTGAACCAATAGCGGTACGCATCAATCGCTCAACGGGGTAACCGAGAGCTTCAAAGATCCTTCGAACGATCTGGTTTCTGCCTTCATGGATAACTAGTTCAACTCTCCCGGCAACTTGCCTGGCTGATATCGGTTTGGCCAATCCGTCGTCTAGCTCGACACCATTGAGGAGTTTCTGGAACGCCGGTTTTGGAAGAATCTCCGCCGTCTCCACTAAGTAGGTCTTTTCCACTCCAAACGATGGATGGGTGGCTTCATGGCTCCACGCCCCATCATTTGTAAGGATGATCAATCCCTCACTCTCCTTATCCAGACGCCCAGCGTGAAAGAGACGCTCTGAGAAACCGTTGAAATAATCACCAAGGCTCGGGCGGCCTTCGGGGTCAAACATGGTCGACAAAACACCTTGAGGTTTATGAAATGCAATATAAGTTTTGGTCTTTTGAGCACTAATCAACTGACCATCTACCTCAACTTGAGTGTTTATCGGATTTATTTTGACACCTTGGGTAGTAATTTTCCGACCATTGACCTTGACTCGACCTGCAGCGATAAGTTCTTCGCAGGCACGACGACTTGCTACGCCACAATCGGCCATGAATTTCTGTAGTCGTACCTCGTCAGCCACCTACGGAGTCTAGGCCATCTCATCAAGCTCGTATTCCAATGCTGCTACTCCGTCAAGGAAGCGATGACCTCGTCGAGTCCGTCGATATTAGGCAGAAATGGCGCTAAGGCAGGCAAATCTTCAACGCGATTGACGCCAATGCGCTCGAGGAAATAGTGGGTTGTACGATAGAGAATTGCGCCTGTTTCATGCTCAATTCCGCACTCCTCCACCAAGCCTCGCGTCACGAGCGTTTTCATAACCGCCTCAACGTTGACCCCACGAATCGCTGAAACTCGGGCACGAGAGATCGGCTGGCGATAAGCGATAACGGCAAGCGTCTCAAGCGCAGCTTGGGTCAACTTCGCTTGTTGCCCATCCAAAACGAATTTCTCCACGAGTGGTGCAAGATCAGGATGGCTGTAGAAGCGCCATCCGCCTGCGACCTGCTTCAGAGCAAAACCTCGACCTTGAGCGTCATATTGAGCAGAAAGGGCGTTCAACGCTTCAAGAACCTGCTCGGTGGGCGCTTCGATAATCTGAGCAAGAACGACTTCAGAAACTGGCTCTTCGACCACCATGAGAATTGCTTCGATAGAACGGTTAAGTTCGGGGTTAGACATCAATGGGGCCTTCGTCTTTCTCTTGAATTGGGGCGCGATCAAACTCGTCACTGACGGTAACTTCTCCTTCTGCAGCGCCGGTCCACGTAATTTGAAGCTCTCCCAGGGCAATCATCTGCTCAAATCTGACTGAGCCTTCTCGGTAGAGCTCTAACAAGGACAAGAAGCGCGCGACCACAACCAAGGTATTGGCAGCATCGGCTACGAGACCTCTAAAGGTCATCGTCTTGTTCTTGCGAAGCGCTGAGACGACTAGGAGAGCCTCAGCAGCGACGCTCACCAGGGGTAGGTGGAGATGGTCAGTCATCAAGGTGGGTGCGGTTTTGGGAGTCAAAACTCGATTAGCAATAGCAGCAAAACGTTCAGGGGTAACGCCAATTAAAACCTCAGGAAGGAGGGCGGCAAAGATTGGATCAAGGGAAACCGAACGAGCAAAGGTCTTTTCCTGAGCCGCAAACCGCTCGGAGAGGATCGTGGCAATCTCCTTGAATGCGCGATACTGCAATAGGCGGGCAAAGAGCAGGTCTCTGGCCTCAAGCAGAGCGAGATCTTCTTCATCATCAATTTCGCCCGAAGGTAAAAGTCTTGCCGCTTTGAGATCAAGCAAGGTGGCCGCCACAACAAGGAATTCTGTTGCATGATCGAGTTTCCATCCCTCCCCTGTCTTCTCAAGTTCTCGAATGTAGGAGATGAATTCATCTGTGACGGTAGCGATCGCAACATCAGTGATATCCATTCGATGGCGAGAAATAAGTTGTAGCAGCAAATCAAACGGGCCATCAAAATTCTCAAGATGTACGGAGAATCCTGCGACTCGACCTTCGCCCGACACTGTTGTGGCGCCAGAAATAGGCGGGAGTTGACCTAAAGTATTACTTGAGGGTTCAACGTTCTCTTTCTCCATGATGCGCATACTGTACGCGTGTCGCTACATATATGCCTACATGCCATCACTAGAGTCTTGGCATGGCAAAAAGTGCTTCAGAGATTTCTCGCTTGAACGCTAAATCGACATTTTCAAAAGCCGATTTAGATATCACAACATCATCGTCAGTATTGGGTAAACCAGCAAAAGATTTTCCATATCCTGCACCACTTGTCGAACATGGCAATGCGCAAATCATTTCAGTCGTCAATCAAAAAGGTGGCGTTGGTAAAACCACAACCACAATAAATCTTGGCGCTGCATTTGCAGAACTCGGACGACGTGTTTTGCTTGTTGATTTCGATCCGCAACATTCGCTTTCGGTGGGACTCAATGTTTCAACTCGCGATATCGAAGGTTCCATCTACAACTTACTGATGGATGAATCAACTCGCATTGATGAATTCTTATTGAAAACCAGCGTTCCTGGCATGGATATGATCCCAGCTCACGAAGATCTCTCCGGAGCAGAAGGTGGACTTGTAAACGTCATCGCGCGTGAGAAGATTTTGAAACGTGTACTCTCAACGGTTACTGATTTTTACGATGTCATCTTGATTGATTGCCAACCATCGCTAGGACTTCTCACGGTCAATGCACTCACAGCGTCGCATTGGGTGCTTGTTCCACTGGAATGTGAATATTTCGCGCTCCGCGGCGTTGCGCTTCTTGATGACATCATCAAGAAGGTTCAAATAAACACGAATCCTGAACTGCAATTATTGGGTATTTTGCCAACGATGTTCGACCGCAAGACAGTTCATAGTCGCGAGGTCCTCGAGCGCATAAGCGAAGCCTTCCCAGATAAGGTTTTCGATACCACCATTTCTCGTACCGTTCGTTTCCCTGAAACCACCGTTGCGGGCGAACCAATCACTTCCTATGCAAGTTCATCTGTCGGAGCCGCGTCGTATCGCAGACTAGCTCGCGAAATCATCACATTGGGAGGAGTTCGATGACACGACGTATCAGTTTGCCTGGAGCCGATGAACTTTTCCGCAAAACAACTTTGAGCGCGGTTCCTGATCAAGTTGTCGAAGAGGTAGAGGTTGCACATACCAATCGCCCCACGACTACATCGGTAGCCAAAGCTGCAGCCAAAGGAAATGGTGTTCGCCAAACTTCTCGTCGTCGTCCGACTGGATTAGATAAAGGTCCATCTGGTCGCGAAAAGCATGACGAAAAGATAACCGTATATCTATCACCCGAAGAACTCTTCGACGTTGAACAGGCTCGTCTCCACCTTCGTGGGGATTTAGGGTTAGCTGTCGATAGAGGACGAATTGTTCGTGAAGCCCTCGCAATTGTGATCGCAGACCTAGAATCAAAAGGCGATCAATCAATTATCGCCCGACGACTTCGCGGACGTTAATTTAACGTCACAGTTAGCGCGATCGCGGATGAGCGCTCGCGTAGCTCTCACGCAATTTGTCTATCGTCACGAGCGTGTAGATCTGCGTGGTTGTGACAGATGAATGACCTAAAAGCTCTTGCACGACGCGAATATCTGCGCCACCATCGAGAAGATGTGTGGCAAAGGAATGCCGTAATGCGTGAGGAGAGATATCGCGTTCAATGCCTGCCCTCTCGGCTGCTTTCATCACGATCTGCCAAGCGCTTTGTCGTGTTAAGCGAGTTCCCCGTTTTTCATTGAGAAAAAGCGCTTCTTCTCTTGCGTTTTTAAGCATTGTTGGTCGACTACGAGTCAAATATTGATCAAGGGCATGCTGTGCAAATTTGCCCATTGGAACTAACCGTTCTTTACCACCTTTGCCTCGGACTTTGACGGTGACCGTATTCCCTTCAGATCTAGAGATATCGCCAACATTGAGTTGGACGATTTCAGAGACTCGAGCACCTGTTGCGTAGAGCGTTTCTATTAAGGCCTTATTTCTTACGCCTGCAATATCTTCACCGTTGGAGGCAATCATTGATTCAATATCGCTAATGGTTAGCGCCTTGGGAAGCCGTTTGGGAATCTTCGGTGGATTTACTTCTATTGCAACATTATCGATTCCTTGGTCTTTACTCAGGAATGCATAAAGCGATCTGATCGCAACAACATGTCGAGCAATACTGGATTCGCTCAATCCAGAATTGCGGAGAAATCCTGCGAAATCGATGATGTTCGCGGAGGTTGCTTCGGCAATTGCAAGTTTGGCCTCGCTCAAGAAAATTACGAATTTATCGAGATCGCGCCGATATGCCGCAACAGTGTTCTTGCTTAATCCTCGTTCAACTGCGCAATGATTGAGGAATATCTCAACCAGAGTTTGATTAGTCACGATTGAGCGCGGCTTTAATCAAACCGCTAAACAACGGATGCGGTCTCGTTGGACGAGAGCGAAATTCTGGATGAGCTTGGGTACCAACATAATATGGATGAACATCTTCTGGCAGCTCAACAAATTCAACAAGGTGTTCATCTGGAGATAGGCCGCTAAAAACGAGCCCAGCTGCAGCAATCTGTTCTCTATATTGATTATTGACCTCATAACGATGGCGATGGCGCTCCGAAATCTCATCGCTTTGATATGTCTTAGCCACGATTGAACCCTTTTTCAGCACCGCTGTATAAAGACCGAGGCGCATGCTGGCGCCCATATCTGCTTCTCCGGCGACGATCTTCTCTTGTCCCGCCATAGTGGCAATGACAGGAGCATCAGTAGTCGGATCAAATTCGGCTGAATTGGCTCCGGATAATCCAGCTTTGTTTCGGGCAAATTCAATGACCATGCACTGCAATCCCAAACATAATCCCAGCGTTGGGATCTTCTTCTCTCGCGCGTACTTCAGTGCGCCAAGTTTTCCTTCGATCCCGCGAATTCCAAAACCACCTGGAACACAGATTGCATCAACATCGGAGAGATTCTTCTTTGCCCCGGCTTCGCTTTCACAGTCATCGCTCACAATCCATTTGATATCTACTTTTGCGTTATTGGCGAACCCGCCTGCGCGAAGTGCTTCCGTAACCGATAGATACGCGTCCGGAAGATCGACATATTTGCCAACCAGGCCAACGCGAACTGTGTGCGCGGGTTTATGTACTCGCTCAAGGAGCGCATCCCATTCTTGCCAGGCAACTTCGTTGGCCTTCATACCAAGCCGGCGAACAAGATACGAATCAAGTCCTTCTTTATGCAAGACTTTTGGAATGTCGTAAATAGATGGGGCATCAACTGCAGCAACAACAGCTTCTTGATCAACATCGCACATCAGAGAGATCTTCTTCTTTACTGAGACTGGGATCTCGCGATCTGAACGGAGAACTACCGCATCTGGCGAAATACCAATTGAACGCAGAGCTTGAACTGAGTGTTGAGTGGGTTTTGTCTTCAACTCTCCAGATGGACCGATGTATGGAACTAGAGAAACATGGAGATAAAAAACATTTTCGCGCCCTACTTCTTGTCTTATTTGGCGAGCAGCTTCCAAGAATGGAAGCGATTCGATATCTCCGACAGTTCCGCCAATCTCGGTTATGACGAGGTCTATATCGGGAGCCGCCATCGCTTTCATGCGGTCTTTGATTTCATTGGTGATATGTGGAATCACTTGAACCGTATCGCCTAAGTACTCCCCGCGTCGTTCCCTGGCAATTACTCGCGAATAGACCTGGCCGGTCGTGACATTGGCCGAGCCATGGAGATTTGTGTCAAGGAAACGTTCGTAGTGGCCGATATCGAGATCAGTTTCGGCTCCATCATCGGTAACGAATACCTCGCCATGTTGGAATGGATTCATCGTTCCGGGATCTACATTGATGTACGGATCAAGTTTCTGCATCGTGACTCGCAACCCCCGGGCGCGCAACAACCTGCCGAGGCTTGATGCTGTGAGACCTTTGCCGAGACTTGAGGCGACTCCGCCGGTGACGAAAAGATGCTTCGTCACATGAGGGGCGGTCATGGAGCGCGAACTTATCACGCCTTTTCGGTGATTCGTAAATTGAGCAACTCTCGAGCGTGTTCTTGAGCGTGTTCAGACTCCTCAACGCCAGAGAGCATGCGCGCAATCTCCACTTCGCGGTCATGATCAGTAATCCGTCGAATGGTGCTTTCAGTTACTGCGCCTGAAATGTCCTTCTCGATGACGATGTGGTTATCTGCCCACAAAGCGACCTGTGCTAGATGCGTTACCACAATAACTTGCGAAGATTGTGAAAGTTTCCAAAGCCTTCGACCTAGTTCAAGAGCGGCTTTACCACCAACACCAGCATCTACTTCATCAAAAACATATGAACCAAGTGGATAGTTCTCTGCAATCGCAACTTCAAGGGCGAGCATCAACCGCGAAAGTTCACCCCCACTTGCTGCCTTGGAGATTGGCAACAATTCTCCAGCTCCATGACTCGTGAAGAGCATCGCAACTTCATCCAGACCATTCGGCGAAAAATCATCATCGTTTTCGCCATTGCGACTCGATATCTTCACTTCGAATTTCGCCTTCGGCATTGCTAAATCATGCAACTCGTCCGTAACTCTAAGTTCGAGAGCTTTTGCCTGCAGAGAGCGTTTCTGCGAAAGCGTTTGAGCGTCTTCTTTCAAAGTTGCGCGCAAGCACACCAACTCGGATTCAAGTTCAGCAATCCGATCATCTCCCGCAGTTAAATCTCCAATACGTTGTTGCGAAAGCCGTGCCTTTTCAATCGCTTCGGAGAGTGCAACACTCTTATCGCTAGATTCGCCAAATCTCTTTACAAAAGTACTGAGCAGGGATCTCCGAGTCAGTGCATTCTCCAGCGCTTGTGGATCGGCTGAAAGTCCGTCGATGTACCGATCAAGGTCTGCCCCAATATCTATCAGCGAAAAAAGGGCGTCCGAAGCTCTATCGTGAAGAGCATCTAGGTGGGGATCTTTACCTCGAGCGCTCTGCAGGAAGCGCTTCAAATGGTGGAGTGAATTTAATCCGCCATTCTCTTCATCAGTGAGGGCTTGCTGAGCTCCGGTAGCCGCTAATCGCAGATCCTCAACGCTTTCAAGCCGCGAAATAAGAGAATCTAGTTCAAGGAATTCGTCTTCCTTAGGTTTGATACGTTCGTATTCCCCAGCCAATTCTCGTAACGAGGCTATTTCTCGATCTCGATCATTTAATGCTTTTCTCAATTCCTTGATCTTGCTCTTCAATTCGATAAATGTCGTAAGACTCTCTTGATATTTTTCGAGGACGTTTGCTATCTCCGCTCCTCCAGAGATATCAAGCAGCTCTCGCTGTTTTGTGGCCTTAGTTAATACCAAACTGCCATGTTGACCATGAACTTCAATGAGTTCGCTTCCTATTGTTTCAAGATTTGCTGCCGTACTGGTGGCGCCAGAGATCAGCGCACGACTCTTGCCATCTTTGGCCACGTTGCGAGAGAGAATAATTTGATCTTCACTCACATCAATCCCGAGTCGATCAATTATCTCAACGAGAATGGGGCTTGGAGAATTAGTTAAAGAAAATATGCCAGAAACAGATAAACGTTCATGTCCGGTGCGAATCAGATCAGAATCTGCCTTTTCGCCAAGCAGTAACGAAAGCGCGGTCAACAGCATAGTCTTTCCCGCTCCAGTTTCACCGGTGATGACATTCAAACCTGGAGAGAATTCCACGAGCGCTTGATCTATAACGCCGAGACCTCTGATATTGATCTCTTCAAGTCGAGTGCGGCTAGCCGCAGTTTTCTTACTCGCCACGCCAGCCATCTACGGGGAGTTTGAATTTCGCTACAAGGCGATCCGCAAAAGGCGCTGATTCCACATGCGCAAGGTTTATGAAGGATTTATCGCTCGATAAGACAACGCGATCCTTCTCAATGAGAGCAAATTTTCTTAAACCGTCCGCTGAGAGCGCTCCGACATCACTTTCTACGTCGATAGCAATTTCCGAATCAGGCGAAATCACCATGGGATCTGAGAAGAGAGCATGTGCTGCAAGCGGTAAGAGCACAAGTGCTTCTACTTCGGGCCAAACTACTGGACCACCGGCGCTAAATGCATACGCAGTCGAACCAGTAGGGGTTGCACAGATAACTCCATCGCATCCCCAGCGAGATAGCGGACGATGATCCACTTGAACGAAGAGTTCAATCATCGCTTCGGTATTACGTTCGATTGTTACTTCATTGAGCGCCCATCCATGAGCAACGACTTTTCCTTCTCGTTGAACTTGGTAGGCCAAGGTCATGCGCTTTTCCGTTGTGTATTTCTTCCCGCGGATCGCATCGATGATTGTTGCCGTTGAGGGTCGACCAATTTGTGCGAGGAAACCGACATGTCCAAGATTTATGCCCAGCACTGGAATATTTGTGCCATGTACTTGTTCGGCGCCTCGCAGAATCGTTCCGTCGCCACCAAGAACTAGCGCCAACTCAACATTGGGAAAATGAGCCGGCAACTCTTCTCGACTTATTGACGTGAGTCCCTCGATTTCAGTAGGTGTAATCGTGAGGAATGTGATTCCTTCTTGTGAAAGCACAGAAACTATTTCTTGGGCGACTACTTGAGCTTCAGGTCGATGAGGATGGAGTACGAGAAGCACCTCGCGATTGCTCGTCATTGCGGTCCCTTCGCTATTGCCTCATCAAGTGCAAGATCTGTGATTTCTGGAGCACCAGCCTTGAGCCAGAGGAAATACTCGACATTTCCCGAAGGTCCAGGTAGAGAGCTCGCCATTACTCCTACCGTACCTAAACCGAGCTCGCGCGCGCTTGTTGCAACTTCACGAACAGCGCTTCGTCGCAATTGCGGGTCGCGAACGACACCGCCAGCACCTAATTTTTCCCGCCCTACTTCAAATTGCGGCTTGACCATGATGACGAAATCCGCATCTGGTTTCGTTACTGCCATCAAAGCCGGAATTACCAACGTTAACGAGATAAAAGAGAGATCTGCAACGACGAGATCGGGAGCTTCGCTCAAAATTTCAGGCGAGAGTGTGCGGACATTTGTGCGATCATGAATCTCAACCCGTGAATCTTGTCGCAACTCCCATGCCAGTTGGCCGTAACCAACATCGACCGCAATAACTTTTCGGGCGCCGCGCTTGAGAAGAACATCTGTGAATCCCCCGGTAGATGCACCGGCATCGAGAGCTACTCGTCCCTCAATCTGAATTGCAGAGAACTCATCCAGAGCTCCAGCCAGCTTATGACCGCCACGCGAAACATAATCATTGCGGGCCCCCGCCAGAGTAATGGAAGTTTCAGCATCGACTTGCGAAGCAGGTTTCGAAGCTGGAATGCCACGAACTAGAACAGATCTCGATTCAATCAGATCTACCGCATGTTCTCGAGAGCGAGCAAGTCCTCGCCGAACCAGTTCAGCATCAAGTCGAGTGCGCATTACATGCAGCCCCTTCCTTGAAATTCCTACCTGCTCTTTGTGGGGATAATCAGTTTGAGATGCCCTCAACGCTTGAGAGTGCCGTCGCAAGCTCCTGATTGATTTCGTCGAATTTCTTCCCGTGCTCTTCTAATGGTGCAAAGGCAACTTCATTAATTCGCTTTTTCAACGCTGCTATTTCATCCAGCGTTATAGGTGCATCGCTCATTTAGAACTCTTCTTTCGTGTGGCGCTCTTCTTCACTGGGGTTGAACTCTTCTTTTTTGCTGCTGACTTCTTCGGTGCCGCCTTAGTGGAAGACTTCTTCTGCGAGCGATCTCCAGTGACAAGTTTGGCTTTCAACATTTCGACTTCACGGCTCAAGCGATCGAGCTCTTCCTGCTTTGCAAATCCCATTCGTTTTACACTGCGCTGAACTTCTTCTTCAACGCGCTGCTTAATCGCCTCACCACTTTCGCGCGCCCAAGCGTTGAGGGCGGCAGCTACTTCCTGAGGGCTCTTCTCTCCTGAGGAAACTTTTGCCAAATAGGTACGAAGCGCTGAAAGAAGGTCATTTGCCATAGGACAAAGGTATCTAAACTCGCCGTAATTCGCGCCCTTCAACCTGCCATCGACTAGCAATGGTGTTTCCAGTCCGCCAAAAACGACGTCGGAGCGCTCCTGACACTTCAATCCACTCATCATCAGCCAAAGTGAGCGCTCTCTTGCGCAAAGAAGCGCTCCAGAACGCAAGGTCGAAGGTGTCGTAACCATCTCGATCATCGCGAGCCACAACGATACGAACCTCCACAACTTTGTCACCACTCGGCAACTCCTTTTCGAGCGCCGGGGTACTTGCTCTTCCGATCAAGGTGACTTCATTTGCATACTCAAACTCTTCTTCTTTGTCGTTGCTCATTCCCGCTCCTTAGTTGTGCTCTCTCTTGGCACGTGTCGTTAAGGAAGCAATTAAAGTTGGAACGACTGACGAAAATTTATTGATCAGTGAAAGATTGTGGATATTTCTCGGTGAAACGACGTGCTTCATCATCTCGACCCGCAGAAGTCAATGCATCTCTATAAGCGTGACGAAGGCGCAGACTCCAGAGCGCATCACTTTGGGTGAGTTCTGGACACGTGAGCGTCACAACAGCAGCATCGTGTTGTCCAAGTGCTGTTCGTGCTCCGGCTGCAGCCAAACGTAACTCAACTCTTTCAGCAGCTGACAGGATCTTCGGATCAACCGAACCAGCAATTTCTAGTGTTTTTCGAGGGTTTCCGAGGGCTAATTCGCATTGTGCAAGATACGGAATTACTGTCGGAGATCCCATGATTCTTTGCGCGGCACGTAATTCTTTCTGCGCTTCGTGATATTTCTTGAAATGAAGCGCGGCAATACCGGCACGTTCGCGCACGATCGCGACTCGTCCCGCTCTAAAGGATGCTGATTGTCCATGCCAATACGCACGTTCTGGATCGGTTTCTAAGAACATCGTCAAACAAACGAGATGTTTAGCTACACGTTCCGCATTATCTGCGGCGAGAGATTGCAGAGCAAAAGCTTCGCGTTTTTCTAATTCTTTTCCGGTTACTTCATCGGGGATGGGAGGTTCAGCAAACTTTCTAACGCGTTTGTTCTCATCGCTCACAACTCGTCGATCATTGGGACGCATGGGTGGTCGCGATGGGCGAACGCCGGAACGTCTCTGTGATGTGCGATCAGTTGGCTTGCGATCAGATGATTTTCCCTCTAGCGGTTTGCGACCGGAAGGTCTGCGATCAGATGGCCGACTTGAAGAAGAGCGAGAACTCGGAGGTGATGACGGACGACCTGTAGCTCTGGCTGGTCGCTTTTCCATTCTCACATTCCTTCCTTGAAAACTTAAACTAAAAATTTAATGGGAAAACAAAAAAGGGGCCACAGTAATCTGCAACCCCTTTTTTCTAATGTAAGTCCGGCGGCGTTCTACTCTCCCACAAGGTGACCCGTGCAGTACCATCGACGCTGAGAGGCTTAACTTCCGGGTTC
>Ga0214917_10000192_pt1 | contig 77200 bp, 78 predicted proteins | sample LL_1208_BB_MetaG_FD_177983 | JGI IMG/M metagenome (GOLD analysis project Ga0214917, IMG submission 177983) | Freshwater microbial communities from Lake Lanier, Atlanta, Georgia, United States - LL_1208_BB | ecosystem: Environmental > Aquatic > Freshwater > Lake | place: USA: Georgia | collected... | reverse complement strand
GGGCAAGGAGCTTGTCGCCCAGCTGGAAAAGCTGCGAGCCCGTCCAGGCAGCTTTCTCAGCCAAATGGATCTTAAATTCGGAGGGCAATTCATTTTCAAGCAGAAGAATGCTCTGAAGAACGCAAGTCAATGTCTCGATTCTCTTTTGACTCCGACTCTCTTTGCGAACTTCAATGGCAGCTAAACTTTCTGGTATCACTTTAAACCGGGGTTGAGCTCCAGCCATTCGAACATAAAAATCCCAATCCTCTGATTGCCAAAGGCTTTCCCGGTAACCTCGAATTTTTCGAGCCAGATCCACTTTGAAAGCACCTGCGGCTGGGAGAATGAAATGCTGAATGGCAAAGGGGACCAAAGATTCAGAGGAAGCGAGCCCAGAAAGCCCAATGACTGAAGGACTGAGCAATTTCTCATTTTGAAAAGAAATGACCTCGGTCAAAACAAGATCATTCCCAAGCGCATTTTTGAGAACTATTTCGCACCAATGGGGAAGGACCCAATCATCCGCATCGTGAAAATGGATCCAATCTCCTTGGGCTTCTTCTAAAATCCGGTTTCTGCCTTTTCCAGGCCCCTGATTGGAATCGCTTCTAATAACTCTCGCAGGAATCCCCAAGGGAATAAAAGCTTCGGGACGCAAAGAAGAAGCATCATCATAAATGAGAATTTCAAACGGCTTTACCCTGCCCGACCAAAAACTCTCCAAGCACCTTGTAAGAAGCTTGCCTTCATTGTGGTAAGTGATCCCCAGCGTTAATCGAGACATGGACCCATTCTATCTTATTTTGCCATGTCCACAAAATGGCGGGTCAATTTGAAAAAAGAGGCAAACCGCTCGCATTCCAGAGAGGGCGTTCCGAACCCATAATTGACGTGATAGTAAGTGGCCCCGGCCAACAGAGCAGCTCTTTGATCGCCACTGGTATCGCCAATGTAAGCAGGCTTCTTTAAATGATTTCTCTCCATTACCAACTGGATGTTTCGACCTTTTGGATGGCCAGTTCTGCCAAAACACTCCGCATCCTTAAAAAACCCCTTCAAACCGGACATTTCATAAAAAAGTGTTAAATAATCTTCCAAACAATTGCTCACAATAAACAAGGGGTAATGCCGGGATAACGTTTCGATTCCTTCAGCGACCCCCTCATAGATCGCTGCCCCCATTTTTTGGATCTGCTCCATTTCCTTCTGGTAGCAAAGCTCTCCCAACTTCTCCCTGTCTTTCTCATTGGAGTGCGGCATGAGTTTTTCAACCGCTTTGTCAAAGGTAAGCCCCATGATGGAAGCCAAGTCTTCCGGGGAAAAAGCTTTTGAATCAGGAATAACTTGCCTGACTCCTTGGGTCCAACCTTCAGCACAGGCCTTTGTGGAGTCCCAGAGAGTCCCATCCAAGTCAAAAATGAGAGAGTCGTGTTGAGCCATATTTAGGACGTTACTTTATCAATTGAGTGACCGACTGGCAATTGACGAAGCTTGAGCACTCCGCCATAGTTCCTGCAACACAAAGGAGCGTCTGATGCTGAAAACTGGAGACAAAGCCCCCGCATTCACTTTGGCGGATGATTCAGGAAAAAAAGTTTCATTAAAAGATTTTAAGGGCAAAAAAGTCGTTCTTTATTTTTATCCAAAGGATCTGACTCCGGGATGCACGGTGGAAGCTTGTGATTTCAGAGACGCTTCAGCTGCTTTGAAAAAGAAGAAAGCGGTGGTTTTGGGAATTAGCAAAGATTCTGTTTCATTGCATGGAAAATTCCGTGACAAACACGAACTCAACTTCCCGCTTCTTTCGGATGAAGATGGAAAAGTTTGTGAAGCCTATGGTGTTTGGCAGGAAAAATCCATGTATGGAAAAAAATACATGGGGATTGCTAGGACGACTTTCATCATTGGCACTACCGGAAAAATTGAAAAGATTTTTGAAAAGGTAAAAGTAAAGGGGCATACCGAGGAAGTATTGGGCGCTTTATGATCACGCCAAATGGAACAGCCGCCGAAAAGCTCATCTTTGCGTTGGATGTCGATGCGCTCGCAAAAGCAACCCCTTTCATCGAAGGCCTCTCTCCTTATATGGGATGCTTCAAAATTGGCTTGGAGTTAATGAATGCAGTCGGTACCCCGCAAAGTGTCCAACATGTTTTAAGACATGGGGGCCAAGTTTTTGCTGATTGCAAACTCAATGACATTCCCAATACCGTACGGGGGGCTTCCCGTGCCATTGCTTCCATGGGAGTTAAGTTTTTTAACGTTCATGCCTCAGCGGGTTTGGAAGCTGTCAAAGCTGCTGCTGAAGAAAAGGGAACCGCCAAGCTTTTAGTGGTGACTGTTCTGACATCGCTCGACGATACAGCTTCCCAGCAGATTTTTGGTAAAAACGCTCGGGAAAAAGTGATCGACTTTGCCAAAGAAGCCGTCGAGGCCGGTGCGGATGGTCTGATCTGTTCTTCTCAGGAGCTGGAATTGCTGGGACAAAATCCAGAGTTCAAGAATTTGCTCAAAGTCACTCCAGGAATTCGACCCACATGGGCTCAAAGCGATGATCAAAAGCGGACCCTGACTCCCAAAGAAGCAATCCAAGCGGGTGCTACTCACTTGGTCATCGGCCGTCCCATTAGCAGCCCACCGCGAGGTATCGGAAACCCAATAGATGCCGCAAAAGCAATTTTGGAGGAAATTTCATCATGCCTTCCCCCATCAACATAAACCTCTTGGAAAAAGTAGGGGCTTTGGTAACCGACAGCCACATTGTTTACACTTCAGGAAAACATGGCAGCAGTTACGTAAATAAAGATGCTATTTATCCGCATACCGAATTAACTGCGATGATTTGCAAGGCAATGGCTGAACCCTTTGCTCAGGAAAAAATTGAAGTGGTTCTGGCTCCTGCGATTGGGGGAGTTTTATTGGGACACGGGGTGGCTCGAGAGCTCAGTCGCTTGCAGGGCACAGAGATTCTCTCTGTGTATGCCGAACCCACGGCAGACAAGCAATTTGTCATAAAAAGAGGTTACGACAAACTTTTAAGGAACAAAAAAGTTCTCGTAGTGGAAGATATTCTCACCACTGGAGGCTCTGTTCGAAAAGTGGTCGAAGCAGCCCGTAACATTCCAGCTGAAGTGATTGGAGTCTCAGCGCTTTGCAATCGGGGGGGAGTCACTCCAGAAGCTTTGGGAGAAGTCCCCGTTTTAAAGTCTCTTTTTACTTTGAATTTGGAGTCCTGGGATCCTGACGCTTGTCCTTTGTGCTTGAAAAAAGTTCCGATTCACCCTTCGCTCGGCAAAGGGAATCGGTGATTATTTGGGCTCGTCAGGATTTGAAATTTCCACAACACTGAGCCGCTCCACCCTGATTTTTTCAACGGACACCAAATATTTCCGAGTCGCTTCAGGAAGGTGTCCCCACATTTTGATAGCGATGTAGACACTCAAAACGGCAAAGGGGATCAAAAAAGCCGGCCAAAAAAGCCAGCTGTGATTGGTCAAATACCCGAGAGAAACTGACTGCAGGCCAGTGCCCAAGTATACAAACCCATCTGTAATCCCGGAAGCGGTAGCCGTCAGTTTTCTTCCACCAAAGTCAGCAGCTGCAGTTCCTGACATCAGTGAATGGATGGAAATGGAAAGCAAAGAAATCCCGACAGCGCAGATCCCCACTGTGATCGGGGAAGTATAGAGGGTCATCAGGAGAATTACTGCCAAAACAAAAATTCCCACTCCAGCAATCGCAACGGGTGGACTGCGTCTTGAGTGAAACAAGTGATCCGAAGCATAACCGATTGCAAAGCCCCCTACGATTCCTGAAATGCACAGCAGGAGCCCCCAATGGTGTAGAAACACTTCAGCTCCGGGCTGAGGGACTTCTTTGGCAAAAATAAAATACCACTGCATCACACCGTTTCGAATGACACCGGTGGTGAATTCCACCACCGCAATCAACATGAGTACCGGGTTTTTAAAAACCAAGCCCAGAGTTTCCTTCATGGTGTACTCGCGGTGCATTTCGCCCGAAGAAGCATCGTGAGTGTCAAAATCCTCGAATTTGGCTTTGGCCGGAGTGTCTTTAATAAGCCAAGCATCCAACAAAGTCCAAATCAGCAGAATGGTCGCAGGGATAAAGAAAACCAACCACGTGGCATCACCGGGTCTGCCCTCTAGTGCAAAAATCTGCCGGAAAGCCAGTTGGAACGGAGTGGGATTGGTAATTTGGCTGCGAGAAGCGTCAGCAATGGCTTGTCCCCAATCGAAAGCGAAATAAACCCCAAACGAAATGAGAGTTCCAAAAATTGCGCCAAAAATTCCACGCTCCCGAACATGAAACCAATAGGCTTTTACTTTAATGATGGAAACTGCCCCGTAACTTTGAAAAAACATGTTGATGGAATAGAGAACAGCAAAGGTCAGAGTAAGGTCAAAGGGCCAGCGGCTATTTAATAAAAGATAAGTAACCAATCCCATCGCGATATTCGCGATGGAAGAACCGAGTGTGGCAATGACGATTCCCCGCTTGCCCCCGATCTTGTCGACTAATGGCCCATTGATTAGAAAAGATAAACCATAAATGATGGTTCCCGCTCCAAAAATGAGTCCAAAACTTTCCTTGTTCATCAAGGAACCCAAAGCATTTTTTGATACGTTCAAGTTGTATCGGGCCATGTAGAGAAAAGCGTAACTCATTCCCATAGGAAACCAGTTCACGAACCGACGAACCATAAATTTTCGGCTGTGTTCCAGCGGGTTGTAACTGAAATAGAGGGCGACGACCGAAATCAAAGTGATAGCAACCAAAGAGACCGCCATGAAAAACTCCTCGAAACGTTTATCTGGGATTTTGACTTGGCGTTTGTAACTCGACAGCCAAGGGATTGCAAACGATTGACTCGTAGCGGCTTCAAAAAACAGGCTATAATCTCTTTTTCACTAATTTATGAGGAGATCACCGCATGAAACCAGCATTATCTTTATTTGTTTTGGTTGGAATTTCTCTAGCTTCTCTTTGTTTTGCTGAAAGAGGCCAAGGTAGCCACTCATCAAGCCCTTCCAGAGGGGGCAGGCCCTCAAGCCAGGCATCGGACAATGAAATCGGCAAAACCAAACAGGACAAAAGCGTTAAGTGGGATTACACGGTTACTTTGAAACCCGGTACTTCCCTTGAAGACATTCGCCGCATTAAAAGAGATTTGAAAAAAAGTGGGGCTGTCTTGAACTGGGGCACTGCGGATGAGCCTGTTTTTGGTATCAAAACTTGGATGTCTGAAGAGGAAGTGAAGGGTCTCAGCGACCAAGTAGGTTCAGTGGAAGGGATTGAAACCACTAAAAACTATAAAATCACTCTGAACCCCAAAGAAAGTTTTCAAAAACTTAAAGCCAAGCTTGAGCAATTGGCTAATGAAAAAGAAAACCCAAGAAAAATGCAAATCACTTTCCGCGCGGGAGATCAGGAAAAACCCATTTACATTGTTGTGAAAAGCAACATCATGGCCGTTGGAGAAATTTATGCCCTCATTGGCCAATATATCGGTGGGGAAGGCAGCGAACCCGGGGTTGAAGAAGTAAAATAAAACTTCTTTTTTTGTGAATTCTGAGGGTGTTTGTTTAAGGAGTGGCAATGGCCCATATAGAAGGCTTTAAAGGGACCTACTACAAGTCATCTGGACTCAGATTGGATGATTTGATCATTCCTCCTTACGACACCCTCGATTCTCAAGCAGCCAACCACTACCGAAGCAAGAGTCCCTATAACTTTTCTCATGTAGATCTATCGCTCCGGGAAGAAGATGATTATTCCCACTCACTTCTTATCTTGGATCAGTGGCGCAGCAAGGGGATAACAGAGGAAACTCCCGGCTCTTGCTATTTTTTGTATCGCCAGAACTTCACTGCTTTTGGCAAGAGCCATCAAAGAGACACTCTTCTTTGCACAGTAGGACTCCATGACTTTTCAAAAGGCATCATCCGCCCTCATGAAAACACTTTCGGAAAATACAAAGCCGACCGCTTGGAACTCTTGCGAAAAACCCGCCACAATTTGAGCCACATTTTTGGAATGGTGAAAGATGAAGAAGGGTTTCTTTCAACCCAATTTGAATCTTGGTCGTTTGAAAAACCTTTCTTAAGGGCCCAAGGAGAAGATGGGGTGACCCATTCGATTTGGAAAATAGAAATCTCAAAAGCTCCCTCCCTTCAAACTTTCTTCACTGAGAAACCCATCTATATTGTGGACGGCCACCACCGCTATGAAAGTGCCCTCATGTATGCCCGGGAATTGGGCGTAGAAGAGCGTTGGGATCACCCAGCTTCAAAAACCACTTTCTGCATCGCTAATGTTTTCGATCCGGGCTTGGTGATTTACCCTACTCACCGCCTTCTTAAAAAAGGGAGCCTGACCCAATTGGATTGGAATCAGCTGGAAAAACAGTATGAAATCAACCCAATCCCCGTTGATCGCGCCAAGGAATTCGTCGTCACCCACCAGAAAGGCCCCAAATTTATTGTTTTTTATGGGGGAACCCTCTTCACTTTTGCCCCTCGCAATTGGGAGGAGACTCAAACCCATCTAGGCAAATCCGTCGCTGCTCTGGGAGTGACTTGGTCAGATCGGGGTTTTCTAAAAGAATTCTGCGGGGTTACAGATTCCAACAGAGGGAACTTGATCCGGTATGAAAAGGATTTTGATTTGACTTGGTCTCTCCGAAATGAAGTCGATTTAGTGATTTTTCACGCCCCTCCAGCCGTTAGCGATGTCACTGCAGTTGCGGACGAAAACAAGTACATGCCCCAAAAATCGACTTTCTTTATCCCGAAACTCGCTGGCGGCTTGATTTTCAGAAAACTCACCGGATTTTGAGCGGGTCTTTTTTGCGTTTACAAGCCCCCTGACTTGGGTTATTTCCTCTGCCACTTGTGAGGAGTATTTCACGGCCAAAAAAGGCGTGCAACGAGGGATCTCATGTCCAGAATTTGTGAATTGACAGGTAAAAGAAGAGAAAAAGGCAATCGAGTAAGCCATTCAAACATCAAAACTCGCCGTTTTCTCCAACCCAATTTGGTGAAAAAGAGATGGCAAGTCGCTGAACTCAAAAAGAGCGTCGTTCTAACGCTGTCTGCTTCTGCTTTAAGAACGATTCAAGCTCGAGGAGGGCTTGAAAGAGCCTTGATGTTGGAAAAAGATGACAATCTCTCAGATAGATTATTGGGTTTAAAGAAGGAAATTTTGAAGCGGCGGTCGGAAAAGTCTGGTTCGTCGAAAAAAGGTGAGGAAGTTCATGCGGTTCAGAATTAAAAAAGGGGACCTTGTACAGGTTCAAGTTGGTCGAGACAAAGGAAAGACCGGTAAAGTTATTAAGATCAGCTATAAGCACTCTAAAGTAGTGGTCGAAGGCATCAACATGCAAAAGCACCACGAGAAGGCAAAGCCAGGTTCTCCGGGCGGAATCCAATCTCGAGAAGGCGTGATCCATTATTCCAACGTGATGTTGGTCGACAAAAAAGGAAAAGCAACCCGGGTGGGTTTCCAGTTTGCCGATAAAAATGGAAAAAAAGTAAAAAATCGTATTGCTAGAACAACGGGAGATCAAATTTAACATGGAAAGAGAATTTTCTAAAAAAGGCGAAGGCAGAGGCGAAGATAAAGACTCCGGCATTCTCGAAAACCGATTTAAATCTGGAAGAAAAACAGATTTGGGTGACACCCTCATTGATTATAAAAACGCTTACCTTTTAAAGCGTTTCATAACTGACAGGGGCAAAATCAACCCTGCACGAATCACTCGTTTATCAGCAGCTCAACAAAGAAATCTGGCAACGGCTATCAAAAGAGCCCGGCACATTGCGCTGATTCCTTATTGTTCCGCACATCACGGAATGAAAAACGATTAGTGATTTTTTTGGGCTAAATTTTTTACCTGAACCAAAACCACAATCCCAAAATTAAGAGTACCAAAGCTACGCTCAGAAACTCATTGAGGCGGTGTCTTGACTGCGTTTCCGTCTCTTTAACGCTGCCTCCTTTACCCCGGTGAGCCCAAGTCAGCCCTTCTATTTGCGCAAGTTCTGGGGCGGGCGTGAGCAAACTGACTCCCCACAAAACTACCGAGCAGACTACGAACAAAGCTGCGGCAAAGTGTAAAAAGTTAACTTCAGCAAACAACTCCCAGAAGGTTCCCGGGGCGAGGCCGTCTTTTTGGGGCCCATTTATCAACTCTAAAACCAATCTCGAAAAACCGAGAATGAATCCTACAGCAAGCGAAGCCACCGCTCCTGTGCCATTGATGCGGGAAATGAACAGCCCCAAAAGAAAGCATGCAGCGATAGGGGGCGCGATGTAGCCCTGAACGCTTTGAAGATAAATATAGATCTGGGATGAAATGTATTTCATGAGAGGGATCCAAAGAAGGCCACACACAGCAAGAAGCCCCGTAGTCCATCGACCCACCGATACCAAAGTGGCTTCGCTGGCGTCCGGTTTCCATTTTCTAAACACATCCCAAGTGATTAATGTTGAGCAGGAATTGAACACAGCACTTAAAGAGCTCATTAAAGCCGAGAGAAGAGCTGCCAAGAAGAATCCCTTCATTCCCGGACTGAGAAGGTTCATGACTAATCGAGGAAGCGCTTTATCTGAAGAAGAAGCATCCATGTCGGAATAAAGCACCCGAGCGATGATTCCAGGGAGAATAAATAAAAACACGGGAAGTATTTTCAAATAGCCGGCGAAGATAGTCCCTCCTCGAGCATGTCCCAGGTTTTTGGCCGAGAGGGTCCGTTGAACAATGCATTGATCAGTGCACCAATACCAAATTCCTAAAATAGGAGCTCCAAATAAAATCCCGGTCCAAGGAAACTCTGGATGAGAAGCACTTTTCCACATGGAAAAAAACCCCTCAGGAGCTTTGTGAACCAATTCGGACCACCCCCCAACAGCATCGAGCCCCGCACCAACCAATACGAATGACCCCACAAACAACACCACAGTTTGCAAAATGTCGGTGTAAACAACCGCTCGCAGTCCCCCAACCACCGTATAAAGGCCAGTAAAAATAACGATGGCCCCCGCGCTCAGCCAGAGGTCAATTCCCGTGGCTTCTTGAATGATGATGCCTCCTGCATAGAGAGAAACGCTGATCTTGGTGAGGACATAACCAATCACAGAAATTGCCGTAAAATAAGTCTGGCAGGCGGAATTGTAGCGGCGCCCCAGAAATTCGGGCATCGTGAAAACCCCACTCCGTAAATAGAAAGGAACAAATACCCAACCCAAAAGAAGAAGAATCAAAGCAGCAAGCCATTCAAAGTGTCCAACTGCCAAACCAGAAGCTGCCCCCGTCCCCGAAAGCCCTACCAAGTGTTCACTTCCAATATTGGACATGAAAAGGCTCGTTCCCACTGCAATCCAGCCCATATCTCTGCCCGCAAGAAAATACCCTTCGGATTCATTTTTGTTTTTTAGAAAAGCCCACCAAGCCACCCCCAACACAGCGGAGAAGTAGCCGACCAGCACTAACACGTCGATCAGTTGCAAGTGATTCACTCTTAGGACTCCTTATTGCGCTCCCTCTTTTCCTCCTTTAGCCATGGCGAGTCAAGATCGCGAAATAATTATTTAGGCTCGACAGGGGCTGGGAGGGTACTATATGACGGTACGAAAGGAGAAATGCCAATGAGCGTAGAATTCTACAATGTGAAAACCCGCAGTAAAGTTTCTGTCCCTGAATCTCAAATTCAGAAAGCTACTTTGAAACGACAAAATAAAAACGGCACTACGCAAATCCGTTACGTTCTTCGAGCTTTGGTGGATGGCATGAAGTTGACCAAGTTTGTATCTCAAAAAGATTGGGAAGCCATCAACGCTCCAGTCGTAGAGTAGGCTTGTGAAAAAAACTCTATTGGGTTTTTTAACAGCCTTTTTCTTTTGGAGCTCCGGTGCCTATGCGGCAGTTCCGGCAAGCTTCTCAGATGTAGCACAACGAACCATCCAGGAGATCTGGAGTCAGTTAAGATTCTATGGCCTCCTGGACTTAAATCCTTGGGATCCTTCGCTCCCAAAACCTCAAGTTCCGGCTCTTAAAGCAATTGTGAGTCAAAGAACGGGCCTTCTGGCCTATTTTGATGAAGAGAACGGCTTGGGAGCCACTACTTTGGTTTTTAAAAATCCGAATGGAAGTTATCGACATTCGGTTTCGTTCAATAGGAATAACATCGAGTACGTGACCCCCTATCAGGGGACTGTTGCGGCGGCTCGAGCTTTCAATTTCTATTGTCTCAGCCGTCCTGTCTCGGAAGAAAATTTCTATTCCTGCATCGACCGGCTCTTCATTCGGGTCATTGTGGATCAACTTCGCAAGCACGCCCGTTAAATTGCCAACAAAACATTTAAAAATTACCGAGCTGGGTCCAAAAGCGGATGGGATTGCCCAAACTCCCAAGGGGCCCGTCTTTATTGAATTAACCGCCCCCGGAGATGAAGTGGAAGCTGAACTTTGGCGGGATAAACAAGGAGTTCTCCGTGGCGAAGTAAAAGAAATTCTCTCTTTCTCACCTTACCGCACTCCTCCTCCCTGCCCTCATTATGAAGTCTGTGGCAACTGCACCCTCCAACACGTTTCTCTGGATTTTTATCAGAGCTGGAAAAAGCATTTGGTCAAAGCTGCATTGGACAAATGGGGAGTAAGACCCCAGCAATGGCTACCCCCTCTTTTTTTAAAAGGTAGGAATCGGCGGCGCGCTACTTTTTCCCTTTCTCTAAAAAAAGGGAAAAGGGTCATGGGGTACTATCAAAGACGATCCAAGCTCATTTCTCCAATCCCTTCTTGTGAAATCGCATTGCCTGAATTGATGGAATTAAAAAATTCCGTGGAGCCCATCCTGTCATCCATTGCAAAAGCCGGAAGAGATGTGGATGTCTTTTTTCAAAAAATCGGGGATTTTTTCGAAATGGTCTTCTCAGGGCCCGACTCCCTTCCAAAAACCGTGGTCCAAGAACTTTCAGAAATGGCTTTGATTGGCAGAATCAGTTTAAAAACAGAGCGGGGGATTCAGGTTCTCTCACAAACCCGGAAATTGGCCGCAACATTTGGGGAGCTCAGAGTCCATCTACCGCCAGCTTCCTTTCTTCAACCCACTTTGGAGGGAGAGAAAGCTTTGGTCGAAGCGGTTTTAAATGCATGCCAACACTCCAAAGGACCCTTGGCTGATTTGTTCTGCGGCGCCGGTACTTTTTCGGGCCCCCTTTTATCATTTGGTAAAGTCTCAGCTTTCGAATCCAATCCCCACGCAGTCCGAGCTCTTCGTGAAGCGGGTAAGAACAAACCATTGGAAGTGTTGCAACGAGACCTGTTTTTGAATCCCCTCCCCCGAAAGGAACTCAATCTATTCGACACTGTGGTTTTTGACCCACCCCGAGCAGGCAGCCTTGAACAGTGCAAAGAAATGGCTCGATCCCATTGCCCGCTCCTCGTGGCGGTCTCCTGCAATCCGGCGACTTTCGCAAGAGATGCCTCGATTTTAATCCGGGGAGGCTACAAACTTAAGACTTTGCAATTGGTCGACCAATTCCTGTGGTCTCATCACGTCGAAGTCGTCGGTGTGTTTACGAAAAAACCGTAGTGGGATTGGGGTTGATGAACAAGGATTGCGTGGGAAATGCAAAAGCCACTTTCTCATCGGCAAATTTTTTCAACACTTCCAATAGAATGGTTTGTTGGATATCCATGTAAACCCGGTAGTCTGAATCTTCGACATAAAAAACAAGCTCAAAATCAAGTGAGGAAGCCCCGTAATCCACCAAATGGCACCTTTCAAAACGGACTTTTTCTTTGGATGCAACGATACTCTCAATCCATTTGGGAATTTTTGAAAGTGTCTCGGAAGGTGTGCCATAAGTAACCCCCAGCTTTTTGGTCACTCGACGCTCCAACATCCGCTTGTAGTTCTGGACTCGACTCTCAAGAAGATCTTTATTGGAAACAACGATCTGCTCCCCGGTCAAACTTCGAATTCGAGTTGTTTTGATTCCAATGGACTCAATGGTCCCTCGCACATCATTGGACACAATCTGGTCTCCCACCATGAAGGGTTTGTCCAAAACGATCGATAGAGAGGCTAGCAGATCCCCAAGAATATTCTGTGCAGCCAAAGCAACTGCAATCCCGCCGACCCCCAGCCCCGCCAGAAGGGCTCCAATGTCCACGCCCATATTGCTAAGGCCCATCAATAAAACCACACAAATGAACAGGCACTGGACGACCCGGTAGATCAAAACCAAAGCTGCCGAAGCGGATGGATTTTCAGCCGTTTTTTTCTCCAAAACCTGCTGTTTCCAAAGCTTCAATAAATAAAGCCCCCACACGGATATTTGAAAAATAAAAGTGGAAACGATTAAAACTTGGAAGGCCTTCTCTTCGGTAATTCGATGGGAAACAGAACGGGCAAGAATCGCAAAAACCCAAACAAACAAAACCCAAGTATGGGTCCGCTTAAGGACCCCAACAACCAGATCATCCACTGCATGCTCTGTTTTTCGAGCTATCAATGAAAGTCGCTTGGAGACCAAATGAATGAAGACTTTTAGAAGGGATGCCGTCGCCAAGGCCCCTAAAAACAGGAACAACCAATGAGTGGTTTCATTTTTCGAAAAAAAAGCATCAAGCATGAAAGTATTTAAACTCCGCACTGCAGTGAATTCAAGCTTTTAAACTGTGGCTCCAAGGGAAACTCGTTTATAATTTTGGAAAAATGAAGCCTGTTCTAAAAAATGGATTCAAGCTGGTTTTCTCCTTGGGACTTCTTGCTGGATTGAGTTGGTATCTATTTCATCAAAAGGGGATTTCAACTCAAGATTTTTTATCGGCACTCAACAAATTTGAGCTCACTACCATAGCGTTGAGCGTTTTTCTTTTTTCACTCCAAAATTTTTTCATGGCTCTCCGCCTTTGGGTCTTGTTTCCTAAAACTGAAAGGGTTGGTTTGGGAACGGTCATCCATGGAGTTTTTTTTGGTCAAGCAGTGAACACTTTCTTCCCAGCTAGAGCAGGAGATGTTCTGAAAGTAGTTATATTTTCTCGTTCCGGTTCAACTGCAGCAACGACTGCCACCGGAGTCATCATTGCAGACAAGATCATAGACTTGTCGGCCTTGGTGGTTTTGATCCTCCTCAGCCGATCATTTGTTCATGGAAGCCAGCAACTGGCATTTCCTGTTTCTTTCAAAGGCATCATGCTGCTTTTTACGGCTTTTTTGGGTTCACTGTTTTTACTTCGTTTTCTGTTTCGATCACGACTGAAGCAACTGGATCTGTGGTGGACGGGCTTTAAAATGGGACTTCTCGGAATCCTGGATATCCGGAGAGCTCTCCTCGCTTTTCTTTTTGGAATTGCAACTTGGTCGTGCGAAGCTTTGACATTGGCTTGTTTGAGCCAAGCACAAAGCTTTCCCATTTCTTTCTCTCAAGGGGTTTTTCTTCTCTCGATACTGAACTTGGCTATTTCCATACCCATTTCACTGGGAAACTTGGGCCCCTTTGAAGCGGCCCTTTCTTTTGGCTTGGAAAAACTGGGGGCATCCGGCCCCATGGCAATTGCATTAGCGGCGTTTTACCACTTTCTTCAAATGGCAACTTTGCTCGGATTGTCGGGTCTAGTGGCTTTAGTCCGAATGATCCCATCTTTTGGGAAACGCTGATTTCACCCGCAAACGGTATCAGAGTTGCAAAAAAACGGGGGAGGAGGCCCCACGTGAAACAACCCATCCAACTCACTTTTCGAAATGTCCCGGAATCCACAGCGCTCAAACGGCTAATTTTGGATGAAGCGGAGGATCTGGAGCATTTTTATGACCGAATCACCCACTGCCGGGTCGTAGTGGAAGCTCCTCATCAAAAACACCAGAAAGGTAACCTCTACCACGTGTCAGTCCACCTCACGGTCCCCGGAAAAACATTGGTCGTAACCAGAAACCCGGAGTCCCATTTTTCCCACCGAGATTGCTATCTGGCGATTCGGGAGGCCTTTCACGAAATGCGTCGGCAGCTGCAGGATTTCATTCGAATCCAACGCGCCCCCGTAAAGATGATTTACTGAAAGTGTCGCTTGGGCTTATCATAGGAGCCATGACAAAACTCATAGCGAATGCTGATGAAGCAGTAGCCGGTATTTCTGATGGTGCAGTGCTAGCTATTGGTGGTTTCGGTCTTTGTGGTATCCCTGAAAACTGTATAGCTGCGCTGGTAAAAAAAGGAGTGAAGAACCTCACCTGTATTTCAAACAATGCGGGAGTGGATGATTTTGGCATTGGCCTGATGCTACAAAAGAAGCAAGTCAAAAAAATGATCTCGAGCTATGTGGGAGAAAACAAACTTTTTGAAGAGATGGTTTTATCGGGTGAGTTGGAATTGGAACTGACTCCTCAAGGCACTTTGGCTGAAAAACTGCGGGCGGGTGGAGCGGGGATTCCTGCTTTTTTTACTGCGACCGGTTTTGGAACTCAAATTGCTGAGGGGAAGGAAGTAAGAGAGTTCGAGGGTCGGCATTATGTTTTGGAGCGATCCCTGTTTGCTGATTTTTCGATTGTTAAAGCGTGGATGGGCGACACTGATGGAAACTTGATTTTTCGGGGCACTGCCCGAAATTTCAATCCCGATGTCGCAACGGCGAGTTACCATACTATCGCCGAAGTGGAAAAATTAGTACCTGCTGGGCAGATGGATCCTAATCAAATCCATGTTCCTGGAATCTACGTTAAGGCTATCTTTCAAGGCACTGGTTATCAAAAAAGAATCGAACGCAGAATGACAAGGTGAAATGATGGCACTGACAAGAGAACAAATCGCCCGGAGAATTGCTTTGGAACTAAAAGACGGGGACTATGTAAATTTGGGGATCGGGATCCCCACTCTGGTGGCCAACTATATCCCCAAAGGCATCCACGTGGTTTTACAAAGTGAGAATGGATTACTAGGCGTGGGCCCGTATCCAACAGACTCCGAAGTCGATCCGGATCTGATTAATGCTGGCAAAGAAACGGTTACTACTCTGCCGGGTTCTTCTTTTTTCTCCAGCTCCCAATCTTTTGCCATGATTCGAGGCGGGCACGTGGATCTGACAGTCATGGGGGCCATGGAAGTGGACGAAAAAGGGGATATCGCCAACTGGATTATTCCCGGGAAAATGGTTAAGGGAATGGGGGGTGCCATGGACCTCGTTGCCTCAGGAAGCAGGCTCATTGTAGCCATGCAACACGTCTCGAAATCCGGAGAAAGCAAACTTTTAAAAAAATGCCAATTACCTCTGACCGGAGTCCGGGTAGTCAAACGAATCGTAACCGAGCTGGCAGTCATCGACGTGACCCCCAAGGGATTTGAACTGATCGAATATGCTCCGGGTGTCAGTGTCGAGCACATTAAAAAAAGCACAGCAGCCGACTTGTCTGTTTCTCCAAACCTAAAGGAAATGGCCTTTAGCTTGGCTTAGTTTCGCTGAGTGCCCTTTTTTGCGAGCTTTTGTCTAACAAATAACGTCTCTTCATTGGGTCCAGCCGTATACAGACTGTGCACATCTTTTGCTTAACAGACTGCGGGGGGCAGAAAATGCACGTTAGCCGCAGACTTTACTTCTCTTTTATTTTGTCGGGTTTGGTTCTTTCACTTCCCGCCAAATCCATGGAACACCAAGCACCTTCGGCAACCGAATCCGCTTCCGAAGAATCCGGAGAAAAAATTTTTTTGAGTGATTCATTATCCAATGCGGACTTGAAAATTTATTTGGAACTTCTGGAACAGAGAGAAAAGCAATTAACAGCTGCGAATGACAGCTTGCTCAAAAATGCCAATTACAGTTTGGTCAAAATTCCTTTGTTTATGGTGAAAGCTGCACTGGATGGCTATTTGACTGCCCAAATGGGGGGAAATTCTCCACTTCCTAAATTAGCGGCTTCACAAATGCTCGCTTGGTTGAAAACAGGAGGGATCGAAAAACTCAAGAGCTTGGGGTTCAATGTCGGAATTTTAGGAATTACAGCTGCCTCCAACTCAGCCCTTCAACCGAACTTCCGTTGGCAATATGTCATCCCAATCTACGGCGGGGCTTATTCTGCTTATTTATGGTCTGAACAACTTATGAGCACTCCCGATTTAATTAAGAAGAATGGCGATGCTATTATTCAAATCAGAAGAGAAAAATACAAGGTCAGAGCACTCTTGGAAAAGGGGTCCCACTAGTACTCAACCATATCTGCTTCAGACATAAGAATAACCAAACTGTTTTTCTTAAGTGGCACCGCTCCTGTTTTTTGCAGCTTCTTCAAAGACTTTACAACAGCTTTAATCAATGTCTTTTCGACAACAGGATCCGCTTCCCTCAGAACATTTTCCCAAGCCGCTTTCGCCTCTGAGGCTTTTCTCTGACTGGCCGAAATTCGACCGAGATAGTACTGGCTAGCAAGTCGAAAATGTTTGTCGCTTTTTAAAAGATTGGCTTTGAAAGACTCCCTGGCGCCTGAAAGATCGCCTGCTTTTAGAGACAGAATCCCTTTGGCAAAAGAGTAGGCTGCGTTTTCCGGATCCAAAGCGACTGTTTCACTCAAAATCAGACTGGCCTTCATGGAATTGTTATCAATTTCATAAGCGATTTTCGCTTCAATGAATTTTTGTTCGGCTTTTGCAAGATTCGGGTAGTTATCAATGAAAGAGCGGTTTTCCAGCACTCCATAATCAGCTCCCACGAAATTCGATTCATCGAACTCTGTTAAGAGGGGCAATTCGATATAAGGAGTTAAGGAAACAGGGCCCATGCCGCTTGCCACAAAGAGCCGGCCGCGAGATGGATCAAAGACAGCGCTCGAAAGAGTTGAATTAACTGCGATGACATTCCCAAAACCTTTTACTTGTTTATTGATGGGGTCGTACTTGCTTGAAAGAATCTGGACTGCCTCGTTAACCGAGAAGTGTCCCAAATTCATTTCAATGAGTTCTTGAGCCCGGATGAGGCGCGCCAAGGAATCTTCCGTAATGGAGGCAGTGAGTTCCAAGTAAGCGGATTTCAACTCAGGAGTACGGTAATGGTTTGTTTGAACGTGAGCTGAGCCGGGAGATTCCCGCACAGCGATTCTTTTATTGGTCAGTTCAATTGAAGCAACTCGATTTTCGTAAACACTGGCCAAAGTATAAGTCCAACCAGCTGCCGGTTTGTATTTATCAAAAATTGCAACGGCTTCGTCAAAGGTCTTTGCTTTTTGGATAACTTCCTGTCCAACCAGAAAAACAGGGTTGCCTTCGGTTGACACTTCAGTAGTCGGGATCGTGTGAATGCCGATAAAAAGCCCGGATTCATTGAAGCCAATCACTCCAGCGTTGTGCAGGCCAGCGGAAGTCACTGCTAGGTATTTCTGGTCACCATCGGTGGGGTGATAGTAAATGACCGTTGGATATTTATCGAAGAAACCATTCAGAGGGTAATCAGTGTTTCTGCCAATAATCATTTCTCCTTGAACGGTCGCTTCTCCTTTAGCAACAAAGTCAGTGCAGGAGTTTGCCAGACCGGCAGTCGGCACTGCTTTCTTTCCTTTCATTCTTTCCCCCAAAACTACTTGAAGCGATTCAGGTCCGAGAACTCCACGAACCACCAGGTCCAAAGGAACTCGAGCGCCTTCTGCCAATCCATAAGCTTCAGCCAAGATCTCATTGGGATCTCCCCCTTTGGTTTTGATGGCATGCTGGACAATTTTATCGGTGTAATTCTGGTAGAACACTTCCACAACGGAAGACGACACTACTGGGATTTCCGGAATGGAGTTTCGAACCGCTTTATCCAAAAGAAGGGCAGTTTCGGGAAGGGCCCCTTTTGCGATTTCAGATTCGAGAAGGCGACCATGTTGAAAAGCCATTTCAAACTTGTCCCCTTTCAACGAGAGCACCCGGATTCCTCCTCGCATGAAAAGTCGACCTTGATGGAAACGGAGTGAACCATCGGGCTCCGCAACAATTTGAGATTCGTAAAGAGGCTGGTATTTAGCCCGAACCGAATCTGGAACGGTGTAGGCAAATCCAAAAGTACTGACTGCTAAAATGATAAAAGATAGAAATTTCACGAAAGCTCCTTTGCTTGACTCGCTGTTTCTTATCGACTTTTTAACGCCGCGCTTAAGCCTCGTGAGTCGAACTTGTTAACTTATTGAAATATTTCATACTTACCGCAATGTTGACTTATTGCGTTAGATCCGCTAGATCCACAGCATTAAAAATAAGGGAGTTTTTATGAAGATGGGTTCTTTAGCTTTTCTACTTTTTACGTCTCAAGCAATGACTTCGTTGGCAGCCCCGACGCGAGAAAAAGTGATTTGTAAAAATGAACATTACCTTTTGGTATTAAGAGAAACTGCAGTCCCAACTTATAAAGTCGCTACTCTCAGTTTTTCTGATAGAAATATTTCCCTTAAATGCCAAGGCGAGTTTCAAGAGAAGAATGTATCGTTCTCCTGCGAAGAAGATCGCGCGGGAGAAGGCCGGTATTTAGCTGGGGTGGTTTTAATTGGAGAGACGGGCTCTGCAGAAATAGCTCATGAACAAGCTTACCCTTTGCGCCCCCAGCCCTTGGCCACTCTTCCCTGCCAAGTGACTCAAGAATAAAGAAGAAAGCTTTTTAGCTGCTTTTGGACTTTGCGGGTTTGTCGAGCTCATCCCGCTTCTTTTTAAGTTTAACAAGCAGCTCACTGAAGGGTTTCTCTTTTAAAAAAGCATCCAATTGCTCTTTGATGTTAACGCTGTACTTCATGTCTTCGTACGCAACATCGTTTATGAGCCAACGGCTTCCCTTTTTTGTAAAATAATAATCCAAAGCAAAAGTTTCATTATTGGATACGAACTTTGCTCCTACATGGGCTTGAGACCCTTGAATATCCACTTTATCGATTAAAGCTTTCGTACCCCCGGCCCAAAACTTATCCATCCGGGAGAATGCCGTTTTTGAAACCACTTCTCTCAACAAATCCTTAAACTCCCCAAAGTTCTTTCCCTTGTGTTTGTTGGCATTGGCTTCCCCCAAACACAAACGGGCAATCCCATCCCAATCGATCGCTCCGTCGATTTCCTTGCGGGATTTTTCTTTTTCAGGTTCCGAGGCATTCACTTTCTTTGAAGCTTCAAACAAGTTTTCCACTTGAAGCTTTAGCGCATCCTGTTCACTTGCTTTTGCAGGGAATGAAGCAGTCATAGTTACAAACAAAACGAATAAACACTTGGAAATAAAAGTTGTTTTCATAGTCGTCCAATCTAAGGGTTACGGGACCTTTTTGTCAAAGCGACAGAACGGTTTGTATTCGTTTTAATACGGATTCCACCGGGATTTCCTTAAGGCATTTTTGATAACCCTCAGGTGCCGAGCAGTAGGGTTTTTCACAGGGGCTACAATGGATTCCTGATTCCAACCGAACGGGAGAAACCTGCGGGCCTTGCGGCGCAATGTAAGCGGGATTACCCGGACCAAACAAGACAATCGTAGGAGCTCCGGCCAATGTCGCAGATAAGTGCGCAACTCCCGAGTCGTTGGCAATCACCAGAGAGGCTTTGGAGCAGAGTTCTTTTAACTCCGGAAGAGAAGTGGAGCCTATCAAATCCTCCACTTGGTCCAATTTCCATCTTGTGAGACGAGCTTTCCAAGCTGACTCCATTTTGGTCCCAACAACTTTCAGCTTCTGATTTGGGTATCTTTTTTTGATTTCAAAAATCAATTCTGGAAAGTAAGGCCATTCCCTCAATGGGAGAGCGGCCCCCGGAGCAATCACCCAAAACGAATCCTTATTGGATGTTTTCGGAACTTCCAGAGATTGGACACTCGGGGAGACTCCTCGAGTGTTCAATAAGGAAAGGAGTCCCAAGTAAATTTTGGATTTATGAAATCCGGATTTTACTCCCTCAAACCGCTTTGAAGCACTTAAAAGAACTTGGCTCCCACTCTCCGAAAATCCCACGCGACAGGGAATCCTTGCCCGAAAAAACAGGAGAGCACTGGACCAACTGGCATTCAGATTGATGCTGAGATCGAAATCAGATTCCTTAATCTTTTTTATCCAGCCGGAAATCTTTCGCCGTTCTTTTAAATCAGATTTCTGGAATTCCCACTCTTCATTGAAAAGTCCGGAGGGCACGACTCCTCCCAGGCCTGCGGGGCGCCAGCAAACAATATGGCTTTTAGGAAAAGCTTGGCGGATCCCCTCGTAGCAAGCCAATGCCATCACGTGGTCTCCCAGCCAGTTTGGGGTTCTTACCAAAATTCGTTGAGGTTGCTCCATTCGTAGATGAGGTATAGAACATCTGCCATGCGCTTTCAAATCGCTAATCTTGGACAAACCCTTTTTGCTTTCGGCTTGTCGCTAGTGTTGGGGGCTGTATTGGCGTATGGGTTCATTCCCGTAAGCTACCGCTTTTTTGATTCCCTTTCTTTGAGCGCCATCAAAGAACTGGCTTTCCCCTTATTAGCCTTCATTTTTTACCTTTCCCTTCGGGACTCGCCTGGTTACAACCCCTCGCCTTATTCAACCAAGAGATTGCTAACACTCTGCGTTTTTCCTTTAATTATCTCGTTAGCCTTTGGAGCAACGAAGAATCTAAATGGGGTTCTGCAGGATCCTTTTTTTTCCTGGAAACCTCTTCTTTGGACTTGGGTGATTATTCCAGTGGGAGAGGAGTTGCTGTTTCGGGGCTGGCTGACTTCCGTACTAAATCGTTTAAACCGGAATATTTTTCCAGCATTTACTCCTCTTTATCCGCTCTCACTTTGGGGATCATCCTTGGCTTTTTCGATCTGGCATCTTCAAAACTTCGAATCGATGGGATCCGGTTTCCTGCTTTTTCAGGTTTTATATACTTTTGTCGTGGGAATTTGGTTGGGCCTTCTGAAATGGCAAACTGGAAGAATTTGGCCTTGCGTGTTGGCTCATGCCCTTCTTAATTTTGCTGCCGACTGGAAACTTTTGTTCATGTTATGATGTTCTTATGAAAACCAAGTCCGTTAAAGGCCAGACTTTGCTGGAATACATCCTACTGGTTTTAATGATCTCAGTGACCGTGGCGGTCATCATCCGAAACACAAATGTGAAAATTTTGGAATTTTGGACTGGTTTAGCCAGCATGATTGCAAAACCCTGCCCTACTTGCGAGGATCCGCAGCCAATACCAAAGTAGTGCGGTTTATCTTCTGGATAGCATCCGAAGCGCTTCGTACAATTTCTGAGGCAGATCTTCAAACTTTTCGACGGGAAGGCAAATTCCCTTTCCGGCCTGAGCCATTTCTTGGGAGGCTTCCAGATCACTTCCGCCTCCGCACAAGTGGAGCACAACCAAAAAATCATACTGTGAAGCCTGCTCCAGAGGGTTGCCCCCTTCCGTAGATCTCCCATCGGTAGCAAGCAACCCTACTTTTCGCTTTTTAGTGCTGGATGACTTCAATTGCTTCAAGCCCGCTTGGAGCCCCACCGACAAATTCGTAAATCCCCTGGGTTGATGTCTGAGAAACCTCAAGATGGTTTCAGGTGGCCGCTCGACAGTACCCAGTTTTTTTATTTCCTTTGAGTCGGAAGAAAACACAATGACCCCGCTGTCTGCCGAAGCCACTTCCAGAACCAAAACAGCTACTGCAACACTTGCCAAAAGGTGTTTTTCCCCCGACATGGACGAACTGGTATCCAACATGACAACACAAGAAAAAGGCTTTTCCTCTTGGTACTCCACCAGCAAGTTTTCCGGGGCATCCACCCAAGAACTTTCTTCCAGAGTTTCTTCAATTGCCAAATCAGCATCTGGTTTTTCGATAAAAGGAGCCGTACGGAGACGCATGGGCCGCGCGGGGTGGGCGACGATTCTTTTTGCGTGTTCCAGAATCAAGGAAACCAGAACCTCATCTGTTTTTGGATTGGCTTGGGTTGTTTGGAGTTGTTTGAAATAGAGCTGCCGCATGAGTTCGGCCTGCTGATCTTGGTTTTCAGACTCCCATCCCTCAAACAGGGTCTGAGACGCGAGTTCAGGGGGAAGAAACGTTTCGAGAGCAATGGCTTTTTTACTGTCTAACGCTTGGTGGATCTTTGCGGGCTTTTTTTTTCCTTGAACTCCGAAAAAAACTCCATGGAAACCAGCTCCCGAATCACCGAGAACACATCTTCATCCGAGGAAATCATTTCTATTCGAGAGGGCAAAGCCATCAAACACGCTTCTTCAAGCTCCATCCCTCCCGCGACCAAACTGGCTATGGCTAAAGCGGCACGAATACTGGCTCCTCGCTTGATTGACGGATGACTTCGAGTAGCCCGGACAATATCCACAATCCGCTCCAATAACTCACGGGGCACTTTCTTCTCAATTTGCCCCAACGCGATTTCAATCTCCTCTTCGCGTGATTGGTAGGGAAGCTGAAGCATCTCGAAACGATCCAATAAAGCCTCAGACACCGCATGAGTAGCCGTAAATTCCCGCGGATTCTGTGTAGCAATCACCAAAAAACCCGGCTTTGCATCCACCCTGCCCAGTTTCGGAATGGATATATGCCGTTCATCCATTGCAGGTAACAAAATATTTTGAACCGCTTCCGGCATCCGATTCAGTTCATTAATAAAAAGAATTCTTCCTTTCCTCATGGCTGACACCAGCGGTCCATCGATGAAACAATCAGACACATAACCCTTCTTTAAAACCAAGGGGGGATCAAACCAGCCCGTGAGCTTGCTTTCAGTGTAGCGAGTGTCACCATCCACCCGTTCGAAATCCCTTTTGAGGGCCATCAACACTTCTCTGACCAAAAATGTTTTTCCCACACCAACGGGGCCCTCAATCAATACGTTTCTATTCAAAGCGATTGCTTTTTGCAGAGATTCAAACTCTTTCTGTCTTCCTACAATTTTATTTTTTATTCTTGGCATTCTTTTTCTCAATCATCTTTTCATATAAGAAATTGGCCACATCACTGGGACGACTCCCAATGGTAAAACCTGCATCATACCCCAATTCTAAAGCAAGTTTGTGGGTGATTCTAGGTCCACCGACGACCAAAATGAACCTTCTCTCCAAGCCCCTCTTTTTCAGAGAAGCGATCAACTCTCTCATGTCATGGATATGGATGTCTTTCTGGGAAACCACTTTTGAAAGCAGAATGGCATCCGCATTCTCCTTGACCGCTCGATCAATCAATTCGTCCGTCGGAACCTGGCTTCCCATGTTCACCACTTTAAAACCCTTGTATCTCTCCAGCCCAATGTCGCCATCAAACCCTTTCATGTTCAGAATCGCGTCCAGTCCAACCGTGTGCGCGTCAAAGCCGGTACACGCCCCCACCAACCGAATGGGGCGCTTCACGTCCTGAAGAATTTTCTTGTCGATTTCTTTATAGTCTCTTTTTTGAAGATCCAATTGAGGCGCTTCAACTTTGGTGTAATCGACACTTTTTTCAGCGCGGGCCATCACAACGAAAAAAGCATACCCAATCCCAATAGATGACATGTGGGCAATTCGGATATCAAAGAAACCCCAGTTTCGAACAATCTGGGTTGCAGCTTCCCGGGCCTTTGCCGAAGGTTCGATTGGCAAAGTGAAGCTTAATTGCACTGCCCCATCTTGGGTGGTATCCCCGTAGGGGAGCAGCTGTTTTAGATCAATCTCAGCCATTTTAGATCTTGCTCCCCATCAACTTGAAAAAAGGATTCATGTAAACATCATGGTCTATTTCAAAAACGCCGTCTGCCCCTTTTCCGCCATTAATAGTTCTTGAAACATCGGCAAAGACTCGTTTCTCAATGGCCTTGAAAAAACCCTCTTTATGGATCCTCTCCAGAAGTTTTAAACAGTCATCGAGAACTTTTTGAGAAAACTTGGCAATAAACCCTTCCGTATTGTAGCCGAACTCCTCGGACAATCCCAAACTGCCGTTGAGTATGTAGTTGATGTTCCTCAAAGCCACGCTTCGATCCTGCATCCACGGAGTATGGATCGCTTCAGTGGGCATGCCCAACAACAAGACCCCTTGATTGGTCATGGAACCGATGAGGTTGAAGACCGTGTCCAATGCATGGGCTGTGAAAATATCCCCGCTCTTGTATTTGGTGGCACACATGTATTTGAGAGGGGCTTCTGGAAATATCTGTCTGGTCATCTGGGCCCGGGCAATTTCCATCAAAACCACTTTCTCGTAGGAAGGATCCATTTCCATGGCATGCCCAATCGACATTTGCTCCGGCTTCATGCCTGCATTCAGGGCCGACACTTCATTTATAAATTGTGATGCCAAAACCTGATCACCGGCCTTTACAGCATCCGTGGTCTTCATATAATTGTCTTCACCTGTCATGATCCAAATTTCAGAAACAGAACAAATCATTCTGGAAAAATGCTGATCAATCAATGTGCGACGAGGATTGATATCCCGGAACAGAATGCCATACATTGCATCATTAAGAAGACAGTCGAGCCCTTCTAAGCTGCCCAAAGCAGCGATTTCCCCCATACAGAGGCCGGAACAATAATTGGTCAAACGAATGTAGCGCTTCACTTTGGAGCCGAGCTCATCCAAAGCTTCCCGCATAACTCTAAAATTTGCTTGTGTGGCGTACGTTCCCCCAAACCCTTCAGTAGTCGTTCCATGAGGAACGTAGTCCAACAATGACTGAGCAGTGCTTCGAATGACCGCGATAATATCAGCACCATCATTCACAGCACTTTTGGCTTGAGTGATGTCCTCAAAAATATTCCCTGTGGCTACGATGACATATTTAAGGGGCCGTTTCTCACGAAGCGGATCCCCATGCTGGGTCATGGTTTTTCTTCGTGTACCCCGGTACGCTTTTAAATTTTGAAAGGCTTTTGAAGCAAGGTCTTGTGCAAACTTTTTGGTTTTCTTGATGTCGTGTGAAGATACTTTTCCGATATTTATTTCTCTCTCAGCAATACCCTTTTCAAGATCAGTTATGGAAATATTTTTCTCAAGAATTGCGTTGGCAACCCAGAAGAGTGCTCCTTCGTTGAGCCGTTTACTTTCCCGCAGTTGATCAACAATCAAATTGGCGACAGGGTATTGAAGACCTTGATGTTTTAGGGCTCCATTCAGCCCAAGCAGCCTAAGGATACCTCTTTCGATACCCACAGTGGAATTCTTGTGAATAAGCAGCCCAACTTCGTTCCCGATTTCAGCGGCAATTTTCCTGCACCTGCTAATTTTTCTTTCATCAAGGGGAAGCCGTTTTGAATACATGTAGCCATCATCGCTTGGACACTATTGTTGGGCAATGAATTTTTTTAGATTGAGCCGGTCAGAACGACTTGCTGAAATAAACTGGATTCCCATTCCCACCTTTTCAGGATCCGAAGAAACCCACCGGACTTCGCCTTTTAACTTGAGAGAAGACTGGGGAAGCGGACTGGGAAGAGGGATGGTAATCCAAATATGCTCAAATTCTTCCTGGGTATGGGGTGTTTCCAGAAAACACCCACCCTCGGAAATGTTTTTGAGGTGGGGATAAAAAGTTTTTGTGTCGGTTTCAACGATGGTTGGCCCATTCGCCTCATACCTTCGCTTCTGTCGCCACCATTGAAGTTTTGGATCAAAGTAAAGTTGTTTAATGCGAGGATTTATAAAGTAACTGAGACTGATAACATACGCCAGGAAATGAAGTCCCTTTAAATCCCTTATTCCCAACAGAAATACAAACCCAAACAAAGTATACCAAGCGATCCGGTTCACTCTGAGTAAACCAATACAGAGAATCAGAGGCAGAATCCCCCCCAAGAGCAAGTCGACTGCCGGAAAGGTTTGTCCCTGCAGGTATTTCCAGAACAGAGAAACGGGAGAAAAGAGAAAGACACAAGAAGCAATAATCAAGGCAAGCGGGCGTTGTCGCATGCCCTTATTATAGCCCAACTGCAGAATTAAGCAGCTTTTTGAGTTCTATCTTTCTTCTGTTGAGACAAGGGAGAGGGGTTAAATCGGTACCCTTCTCCATAGATGGACTCGATATGATCTTTGTAAGCCCCAAGTTTTTTACGGATACTTCGTATATGGGAGTCCACGACTCTGTCAGTTACAAAAGTATCAACGCCCCAAACGCTGTTTAAAATCTGCTCACGAGAGAGAACGCGATCGGGTTGGCGCACAAAGAAAGACAACAGTTTGAATTCAAGAGCTGAAAACAAAGTTTGTTTCTCTTCAATAAAAACTCGATGCCGAACAAAATCAATACGAAATCCGGGGACTTCAAAGATGGAAATATTTTCTTTGTTGGCCTGACTCTGACGTAATCGCGCTTTCACTCTGGCTTTTAGTTCCCCAGCTTCGAACGGTTTTTCAAGGAAATCCTCAGCACCCAAATCAAATCCCATCACTTTGCTGTGAGTATCCACTCTGGAGGATAAAAAGATAATCGGTATGTGAGCTGTTTCTTTGCTATGTTTTAAGATATGGCAAACTTCAAAGCCATCCATCTCTCCCAAGGAAATGTCCAGAATAATCAAATCTGGCTTGAGCTCCTGAGCCAACTCCACACCTTGACGTCCACTATCCGCTTGAACTACTTGATAATCCCCGCTCAACGCAGTTTGAATGAGAAATTGAAAATCTTTATTATCTTCAACCACAAGAATTTTAACCATAGTAATAATTCCCCCAAAGTTCTTATTAAAAATGTCGGAAATTTGGCGGTTTCACTTAAGTTCTTTCTTTTTGACTCAACGCGACTCATGTCTGACTGCTTCACAGAGGTTCCTTTAATTCGTAGACAGATATTTGATCCTTTTAATAGAATTACGACGGGGGACAGTACAATGAACCATTTTTCGAGCGATGCCCGTCCGTCCAATGTAATCCCTTTTCGGGGTAAAACTATTTCACCCTGGTTTTATATTGGGGATTCGGGGCTCCATGAAGATCTTTTTACCTTCTCAAAAGGCCAGCCTGTTCGTGTCCTTGTATCCGAAGAAGATTTGTTAAGAGCGTTGGCCGTCTCCCGACCCGCTTTTATTTTGATTGAGGCAACTCTCTCTTGGTCGGATCCGCTTCGACTCATTTCTCGATTGTCTCAACTCTCCGGAGCGCCGATTATTTTGTTAATGGAAAAAAAACGAACTCAAGAAAAAGCGCTTGAAATCAAACAAGCATATCAAGCTGGAATCTTTGATGTTGCCCACTTGCCTCTGCAGAAAGAGGATTTCCAGGAAATGGTGGAGCTTGTTCTTCGGATCTCAAAAACGGCCATCCACCGCTAATTCTTGGATGATTCCAACATGATTTTTTGGCACTCGCTCTCAAGCTCGGTAAGCGTGATGAGTTTCTTTTTAACTAAAAGATGAATCAAAGCTTGCATTTTAACTTGATCTCCATCTGAAGCGGCCGCTTTTTCGGGGTTTCCAGAGATGGCTTCTGCTCTGTTCATTGAAATTTTTTCACCATAAAACGTGACTTCCACAGGAAAAATTTCCAAGCCTCTTCTGAAATATTTCAAATACAAATCTTGCAATTCATCCAGAGGAAGAAATGCGGGTTGAACTTTCAAGTGGGTCAAAAATTCAACTTTTCTTATGGCGCTCAAATCCAAAGGATCCGTCATGCCCAAAAGAATGATCCTTTGTCCTGATTCCTCAATCAAGGTCAGAGGAAACACCTGAAGTTCTTTTGCTTTTTCCTCACTGATCAAATTTTTCACTTTTCCCAATCCAGGAATTGTTTTGGTTGGAAAATATCGGATTGAAAGTGTCTCTTCCAAAATTTTGGCTAATTTCGAAACCGAGCAATAACCTTTGAACATGAGGGCCGTGGAAAAATTGATCCCTGTTTCGAAACACAAGCGATCCAGATCCGTTGCTTGAGAAGACGAAATAAGCTTTTCAGAGAGCATAAGTTCTTTGAATGAAGGCCAGTGAGAAGCAGACTGAGAACTGATTTTTTTCTTATTCATGTTTTTGTTCTTTCTCGAGGTTCACCAACTTGATGCCCCCCGGCAATTTCTTGCTGAAAACAAGCGGGTTTGGAATCTGTTCCAAAATATTCAACTCCTCCCATTCTAACTCAATTTTCTCCGAAGATTTGGGTAATTTAATTTCTACGCCATGCCCCAAAATGGATTCCTTTTTACCCTGAGCACAGCAAGCATCAAAGTCATTCAGACTCACTTGAATTTCATTTTTATCTTGTTTGAAGACCAGTCGAATCAATTGTCGCTTCTCTTCCGATACTTCAAAGGACACTGAATGATTTGTTCGATCTCTGACAACTCCCTTGTAGGATCCCTCCGAGTAATCCCAAGAATCGCCCACATTTTTCCTCCAAGATGCAGGAAGAATTCCCATCCAGAGGCTCAACAGTTCTTCCCAGTCGAGAGCCATTCCGTAAAACCGTCTGAAGTAATTTTTTCCACCCTCACTTGAGAGATAAGCGGTTTTATCGGATTCATAAAAAGCCAAAATGTTTTTTGGGTCCCCGATAATCCAATAACGAACTCTGCCCATGGGGTCACTCACTTCAAACCTTGATTGATGTTCGTATTTTATCAATTTGGCTGCACCCGCAAATGAACCCTGCTTCACGGCATAGCGCACACGAAGCTTTCCTTCCACAGAAGTAAGAGCGTGGTCCCGTTGTTCTTGTTCGAGAAGAAATTGCTCCAAAGTGAATTGACTCACCTGGGGCTTCTCTTTGGCTTTTAGGGGTGCGCACCCACTCAGTAGTAAAAAAAACAAACAAATCAGGTGTTTCATTTAAATTCCAAGTCAGCCAAAAAAGATTCTATGGAACGATTGACCTTGTCAGGAAAATCCATGTGGGCATTGTGGCTTCCTCCTGAAATTTTCACCAATTGGGATTGGGGAATCAACTCAGCCATTTCTTCCTGTAATGAAAAAGGGGTGATGTGGTCAGCGTCTCCGGCAAGCAAAAGAGTGGGACACTGAATCCGGGGTAGAAACGGACGGCCATCATAGCGGGCGTAATCATTTATTAACGAATAAAAAATATGGAAGGGCGTTCTGTTGACGCCCTCAATGTAATTCAAGACATCCATTTTTTTTGCTCGAGATGAATTGAAGCCAAGCTGGGAGGTCATCAACAAACTTAACCGGTTCTTTTCTGTAAATTTTTGCCAGAGTCGGGCCATCAACTCGGGGGCTTGATCTTGGATGAAAGTGGTGAGCCGGTGGACGCGAGTCATACGATTCGAGTGAAACATGTTTTCAAAGGGGTTGGTTACCGAACCACAAATAAAAACCGCCCCGGCCACTTGATCGGGCAACAAGGGAATGAACTTCGATAAAACGGGAACTCCAAAACTATGCCCCAAAACCACTGCTTCTTTCAGCTTCAAGTGTCCGAACAAATCCACCAAGTCTCTGGCACACCAATCCAAAGTCAGGTTCTGATCATTTGCTGGAGTGGAGGAGTGGTGGTGGCCCCGGTAATCAAAAGTGATGACTTGGTATTTCTTTGAGAAATATTCGAGTTGGTGGTGCCAGTGTTCTTTTCTACAGGTCAAACCGTAACAGAAGACCAAGGGCCGCCCCTCTCCCAAAACTTCGTAATAAAGAGAGGTCCCATCAGAAGCTTTAAAAAGTCCTTGCCAGGATGTCATTAAGTAATTGTATTTAATAATCTTTTATATATCACTGTTTTTTTAAATTATTCTTTCCAAGTTGACTAAAACATGGTTAAAAGCTGACGCGAGGAATAAAGCCATGACAAAAACTGATGTTTCTATTTCACCTGCTACCGGCAAATTGGGAGTCCTGTTGCCTGGAATGGGTGCTGTTTCAACCACATTCATTGCCGGAGTCGAAGCGGTGAAAAAAGGGCTATCGGAGCCCATTGGTTCTTTGACCCAGATGGGCCGTTTGCGCTTGGGCAAGCGAAGTGAAAATCGCTCCGCTGCGATTAAAGATTTCATTCCTCTAGCTGATTTGAACAACTTGGTTTTTGGAGGTTGGGATATTTTTTCCGATACAGCCTATGATGCTGCTGTAAAAGCAAAAGTTTTGGAGCCTGAACTCCTAAGCCAAATTAAGAATGAATTGTCACAGATAAGGCCAATGCCTGCTGTGTTTGACCCGAATTACATCACGCAGATTTCGGGTGAATACGTAAAAAAAGGCAAGACCAAGATGGAACTTGCCGAACAACTTCGAGAAGACATCCGAAACTTTAAAAAGAATAATGGGTGTGATCGGCTCGTGATGGTTTGGTGTGCAAGCACTGAAAGATACACAGAGCCCAGCCCCTGCCATCAAACTGTCCAAGCTTTTGAAAAAGCTCTCCTTGAAAATGATCCAATGATTGCGCCAAGCCAGATCTATGCTTACGCAGCCATCAAGGAAAGAGTTCCTTACGCCAATGGCTCGCCCAATCGCAGCGTTGAAGTCCCAGCACTCCAAGAGCTTGCCCGTGAACTTCGAGTCCCCATTTGTGGAAGCGACTTTAAAACAGGGCAAACTTTCATGAAAACCCTGATCGCTCCCGGCCTAAAATCCCGTTTGTTGGGTTTATCGGGCTGGTACTCGACCAATATCCTTGGAAATCGTGACGGAGAAGTCTTGGCTGATCCTGGTTCGTTCAAATCCAAGGAAGTTTCCAAACTGTCCGTGTTGGAGCAAATCCTTGAACCTGAAACATATCCGTCTTTGTATGGAAAAGTTCATCACCAAGTCCAAATCAATTACTACCCTCCCCGCGGAGACAACAAAGAAGGCTGGGACAACATTGATATCGTGGGTTGGTTGGGATACCCGATGCAGATTAAGATCAACTTCCTCTGCCGCGACAGTATTTTAGCTGCTCCCATCGTCTTGGATTTGGCGCTATTCATGGATCTTGCTCAAAGAAGCAGTTTCTATGGCATTCAAGAGTGGTTGTCTTTTTACTTCAAGAGCCCCTTGGCTGCTGAAGGGCTGAAACCAGAGCATGATTTGCAAGTTCAACTCCTGAAACTCCACAACACTTTGCGGTTTTTAGGAAAAGAAGAGCTTATCAATCACTTGGGACTAACCTACTACGGTATCGTTGAAGAATAAGAGCTCACTGGGCAGGGCAAGGGTAAGAAGCGCTTTCCTTTGCTGAGCTCTCGACCAAATTCTTTACGATTTTGCAAAGAGGGTACGCCCCGTTGCGGCTCGCGTGGGGCCCCATGGCTTTTGGGTCATCTCCCAAAAAATCCCAGAAAGCCTGAGCGAAACTGTTTTTCTTTGGGACAAAGAGAAAGTCAGGGTGATTGTTCTGGTGCCACTCCCCCCCTGTGACCACCCACTGCTGGCCATCTTTGGCAATTTCCAGATCGTAAAGATAAGTATCCCTCCCATATTGATCCTCTCCGGCTGTTGGACCAAACTCGGGCGGCGTGGTCTCGACCAAGTAAACCACTGTTGCAATGACCCCCACTATTTTTGCGATGTGACCATCTTGCAAACTGGAGCGAAGAACTCTCTCTGTGTTTGAGCCCTCCATGAACTTTCCTCTCGTCAGGGGGCTTTGAAAACGGTCCTTCTTTTTGAACTCTTTGTCATAATCGACCGCCACTTCTTCCCAGTTCCTACTTTTCGTCCTCGGATTCAGCGGATTGAAATACTCAAATCGATAGCCCACCAGGGGTTGGTTCCAAACTTGATAATCATAGGCCTTGTCCATCACAAAGGAGGCATTTGCTTTTCCAATCAAATTGCCCAATGCCAAATGAAAAGTGGCGGGGTTGGTGTCAAAGCAATCTTGGGAGCTGATTCTCCCATTGGGAAAGGTTTTGAGTTTTTTTTGCTCACAACGCCTTCCGATAAAATTGCTTTCCCACTCGCCATTAGCCCAAGCGAGAGTCACCATTGCTTTGATGTCATTGGGATTCCAAATAACGGTAGAGCCCTCGGGACCGGGCAATTCAACAGGTCTTTGCGGTTTGGGCACCATAATAGATGCAGGCGCCCAACCGTGACACAGTCCCATCCACGGCTCCACTTCCCCCTCTTCGTTCTCGTAATACTTGCCTTCCCGTTTCTGCTCGTTAGTCAGCGAGAACTGGATATCCTCGATGGTGAGATCATATTTTTCCGAGGGCGACCATCTGGAAATAGTCACATTCATTTTTTCAAGACCACGCCTCTTCAGTGACACCCACTCTTCCGGTTGGGAAAAAGAGCCGATCGCCTCGGTGTAGCCATTAAACCACTGGCCTTCCGAATACCGGTAGGATGTCAGTCCCCTCTCCATGGCCCAATAATCATCAGACCATAACGGACGGTCGGATTCCCCCTCGACGGGTATCTCATCCAGAGAATAAGCGATTTCTTCAACCCAAGTTTCAGCCAAATCCGCAACTTTATCGTCTCTTAAAACATTCCCCCAAGCCCGCAGCTTCTTTTTTCCGCAGGGAAAATCGGGAGATATTTTTCTTAAAACTTTTTCACAATACCAGTTTAGATACTTGGTACTTGTTTTTAGTCCAGCTTGTTGAAGCAGAGGGGAAAGACTGGCATCTCTTCTTGCGAACAACTCCAAGTGGGGATTCAGAGGTTTTCCTAATACGGGATCGGTTTTGACCGCCTGAGAATCCATTGCCCCAGGTTTGATGGGCCAAGAATAAAAATATTCGATCCTCTCTTCCGTTTCTTTTTTTTCTGAAGGAGTGAGTTCAAACAAACCTCGGGAAAAGCTCTCCCGGGAAAACCATAGCAGCAAAAATCCAAACAAAAACTTCACGTCCCAGTAGTGCTCTTGAAAAAATCAAGAGTCAACAGCGCAAGAAGTCCCGGGCTGAGTCTGGTAAATCTGGCCCAACTTTACATAGTGGCCGGCCAGCCATTTTAATTTCTCAATTTCTTTGTCAGTGAGCTTACCAACAACTTTGGCAGGTCGACCTAACACTTTGCTGTAAGGTGGAATTTTCATTCCCTGAGTAACCAAGCTTCCGGCGCCCAACAGCACAAACTCTCCCAACTCAGCATCATCCAAGACAATGGACCCCATGCCAATCATGCAAAAATCCTTGATCGCACAGGCGTGGAGAACACAGGAGTGTCCAATCGTAACGTCATTTCCAATCAGCGTGGGACTGGCTTTGTAAGACTCATGGATTAGCGTCAAATCCTGAATATTGGTTCGCTCCCCAATGCGAACGTAATTAACGTCAGCTCGGATGACTGTGTTAAACCAAACACTGGAACTTTTCCCAATATGAACATCCCCGATGATTTTTGCTCCCGAAGCAACAAAAACAGTCGGATCAATTTGGGACTTGTGAAACAGATGAGGCAGATAGGGATTCATTCCCTCTGGTCCGTGGAGCTCCGACATAAAATCCCCTTAAGCAAGAGCCATTAGCTTCGGTTATTTCGACTTCGATTGTTTTTCCAATGCAAGCAACACCGGCATTTAAAACATGCACGATTTTTGCTTGTGGGTTTCTCCCAGAAAAATTTTGCGCTTTTTTATCCAAAGCTTCTACCAAAACCTGGGTTTTTGTTCCGATTAGGGCTTTGTTCTGACGATCCAAGAGAGAGCTCACCACCGCTTGAGCTTGATGCAATCTTTCATCTTTAACGGCTTCAGGAACTTCCTCGCCGTAGGAGAAAGCCCGTGTACCGGGCCTTGGCGAATACTTGAACATGAAAGCCCCTGCAAAATCCACTTCAGAGAGAATTTTGAGTGTTTCTTTGAAATCTTCATCTGTCTCACCCGGAAATCCCACAATGACATCCGTGGAAAGAGCGATGTCAGGGCAGTAATGCCGGAGCCTAGCCACTTTTTCCATATATTCTTTTTGGGTGTACAACCTCGACATTGCTTTCAAAACAGAGTCGCTGCCAGCCTGGAAAGGCAAGTGAAGAGCGGGACAAAGTTTTGAAACCCGCCCAAACTGAGCCATCAAATCTTCCCCCAAGTCTCTCGGGTGGGAAGTCACATACCTGATTCTTTCCAAGCCTTCCACCAGCTCAGCTTCTTCAATCAATTGGGCCAAGTTTTCGGAAGTCCCTTTTCCATAAGTGTTAATGTTCTGACCCAAAAAAGTAATTTCGCGGGTTCCTCGTTCCACGAAAAGCCGGACATCCGAAATAACTTCCGCAATGGGCCGGCTTTTTTCCCTGCCTCGAGTGAAGGGAACAATACAGTAAGTGCAAAAGTGATCGCAGCCTTTCATGATTGTGAGAAATTCAGACGGCTTGGCTTTGTGAACGACAGACGGTTGGCTATAGGTTCTTTTCCTATCCGCATCAAAGTTCACATCTAAAACACGCTTTCCTTCGTTCAACACGGTTCCGACCAAAGAACCGATCCGATCAATGGCATCAGGACCCATGACCAAGTCCAAATGGGGAACTCTCTGCAAAAGGGTGCGTCCCATGCGCTGGCCAACACACCCGGTGATGCCAAAAACTTTGCGCGGGTTTTGTTTTTTCAGGGGCTTCAATTCTCCCAAAAGACTCAAAACTTTGTGTTCAGATTTATCCCGGATACTGCAAGTATTGATAAGAACGACATCCGCTTTTCGAATATCTTTTTCCAGTTGATACCCTTGATTTTCTAAAAGGCCGGACATCCGGTCCGAATCGTAGACGTTCATTTGGCACCCGAACGTCTTGATATAGAGGCTTCTTCTGGTTTCTGACATGGGCCCGGATTCTAGTGGCGCATTGAGTCCAGCTCAAGTATTTAATGGGGTCGTTATGTATCACATCGTACTGGTTGAACCTGTGATCCCCCAAAATACTGGCTCCATTGCTAGGCTTTGTGCTTGCACTGGAGCAAGCCTCCATTTGATTCATCCTTTGGGATTTCAAGTAGATGAAGCTTCAGTCCGTCGGGCTGGATTGGACTATTGGCCCCATGTAAACGTCAAAAACCACGAATCTTGGGAGGCTTTTTTAGAGAATGAGAAGCCGGAAAGGCTGTTTTTTTTCAGCAAATGGGGAAATCGCTCGTTTTGGAGGGAAACATTCGCAAAGAAACCTGCTTATTTTGTGTTTGGGAGCGAAACCAAGGGACTCCCCGAATCTCTTTGGAAAAAATACCCGGACCGTTTTTTGAAAGTTCCCATGAGGACTGACATTGTCAGAAGCCTGAACTTAGCTCAATGCGCTTCTGTCGTCCTTTATGAGGCGCTGCGTCAAGATGGGTTTTCAGCTGGAACGGCTGCGTCAGAAGAGGGGACTTCCTCAGGTTCTGGTGGGAGCGATTCCGGGACTTCTGGTACTTGACCACACTGATACGAAATCAGTCCCGCCAAACTTTGCAAGTTTCTGTAAGACTCACTTAGCTCTGCTTGATTGATGAAATAGCTCTCTCCTGTCCTCACCCATTTTTGAAAATCAACAGGACAACGAGACGCTAATTCTTGGTCTTGCAAAGCACGTCGGGAACCCTCGGAAGGTGCCCCACATAATACCAAAGCCTCCCGACGTTGCTTTGCAATCTGTTTGATCTTGGCTTGCGCCACCAAGAGTTCTCGATAGCGTTTCATTGTTTTGCCCCTGATGGACGCGTAAATCGAACAATCTCCACGCTCACGAAAAAGATGCATTTGTTTGAGGTTCGGAATATAGCTTTCCTCCCCCCTTGCTATTCCAAAGGCCATAAAACTTCCAAAAACCAATAAGACCCCTAATCTCGAATTTCCCATAAAATCCCCGAATCCCCGATGACATACTCAAAGAGCAAAAAAGTGGCCACTCTTTTACAGCTGAATAAACCCTCTTCAAGTGTCAAACTTTCAGTGGTTCCGGTCGGCGAAAGCTGCAAAAGACCGTAACCATTATACTTCACTTGTCTCGTTCTTAGACAGTTGGACTTTTGACTCCCTGTATTCTGTCAGTGGGCTCTGGAAACATTCGATAATTTTTCGGGCTCATCACTCGACCGGAAAAAACCTCGACATTTAAAATGAAATCTCAGTACCCTAGTCAAATGGCCATTCTTCGATTGATCTCTTTTGCCTTGGGTCTAATTTGTTCCTTTTCTTTTGCCGGTCAAAACTCCGTTTGGATCATTGGCGAAAAAACCGTCAGTTTTTATTCTCCAAACCAGGAAGTCCAAACCTTGGAGGGGATATCCGCTCAAAGCAGCTTGGTCGATCCCAAAACTTGCCACTTATGGGTCCAATCTCAAGAGGGGCTTCTTCAGATTTTTCCTTCATTAAAAGTGCAAACAAAAACAACTTCCAAGGAAAAGATTTTAGGCTCTGAGATTCTGGAAGACTTCTTTATTACTTTCTCTGATACGTCGTGGACTGTAAGAGCCCTTTCGGGAGACCCTGTTCGCTCGTTTCCTTCTTTGGCTTCTCAACCCGTGGGGCTTCAAGGAAACAAGCAGATCGGTTTTTGGTCATTGCAATTTGACCGGGAAGAAAATCATTTGGATCTCATCCATTTTGATGAGTTCGGAAAACTACTTTGGTCTAAACCAGTATCACAAAGCGCGGAACTCTGGTCACTTCCCAAATTGATTCTTATCCCTGCTTTGGACCAGATTTGGATTGGTTTTACCGCTTCTTCAACCACCCACGCTTATTCACCCATGGTCGAGCTTTGGACAACCAATGGCGAACGAGTTAAAAAATACCCTTTTTCCGACAGAGGCCTTCTTCTTGATACTTGCACCACCCCCAACCAAGATTTTCTTCTGGCTCGGGATATTCCCTCAAGCCCCTACACCGTTCCACTCTTCTCTTTTATAGAACTTCTTTCTCCCTCTGAGAAACCCAAACTGCTTTATCAAGCCTTCGACAACTATTTGATTAGTTCGCTTCAGTGTAGTTCGGATGGTTTTTGGGTGCTTCAGAAGTCGGTTTTGGGAGGGCAAAAACCTCTGTTAGTGGAACTTTCCGGTCAAATGCAGGAAAAAATAGTTCATTCTTTAAAAGAGCCAGCTTGGAAAATCCATGCTTGCTCATTACAATAAGTCCCAAGAAAGGAACATCTATCATGGTAAAAAACCGCAGAAAAACTGCTCGTAGAAAAGCAGCTAGAAAAAACAAACTGAGACGAGGCCGACAACAACAACGTCAAGATCCGAAGTTGGCCAAAAGACGAAAAAACAAAAAGCGTATGAAGGCCAAAAAACTTCGTCGTCGCTAAAACAATTTTTCAATCAATTCAAGGGGATGTGATTTTCACATCCCCTTTTATTTGACCTTTACCGTTTAGTTTTCATATTAGAGTGGATGTTTAACGAGGGATAAGACTCATATGGAAACTTCAAAGACTTCAACCATAGTAATTCCGGAATTATTACCCGTACTAGCCGTGCGAAATACTGTTTTATTTCCCAATGCGGCTGTCCCTTTGGTCATTGGACGTAAAAAAAGTGTGGAAGCCGTCAGAACGGCAAAGAACATGGGGGACATTGTACTGGTAGTCACCCAGAAAGATGGGGGAATTGATGACCCCAAGCCGGGCGATTTATTCAAAGTAGGGGTGGTTTGTCACATTTCGAAAGTCACTGAGATAGAAAAAGATAATTTTCAAGTGGTGGTCAATGGCCTCTTCCGGTTCAAAGTGTCCGATTACGTGGAGGAAAATGGATTCATTTCCGCCCAAGGCCAACAACTGCCAGAAATCTCTTCGACGTTAACCGCTCGAATTGAGACCCTGTCTGAGGAAATAAAAGCTTTAACCAAAGGAATTTTGAAGCTGGCATCCATTCCCGGACGAGAGGGGATTCTTAAAATTTTGGCTCAGTTGACTGATCCCGGTCAAATTGCAGATTTGGCCAGCACTCTTCTGCACTTGCCAGTTTCCCAGAAACAAGAGCTCTTGGAGTTAATGGATGTGGAACAGCGGCTTCTGAAGTTATTGGAGCATCTGGTTCGGGAAAAAAACAGACTCGAGATCCAAAATGAAATCCAGTCGAAACTTGCTGAAAAAATGAGCAAGGACCAGCGCGATCACCTTCTCAGGGAACAAATGCGGGCTATTAGCGAAGAGCTGGGAGAAGAAAAGTCTGCAACCGAAGATTTTTCAACCCGCATTGAAGAAGCCGGGTTTCCACCAGAAGTGAAAAAAGTGGCAAAAGAGGAGGCTCTCAGGCTGTCTCAGGTTCCTCGATCCTCACCCGAATACCAAGTTATTCGAACTTATCTGGAACTACTGGTTTCTCTTCCTTGGAACAAAAGCACAGGTCTGACCAGTGATCAAATTGATCTCACAAAGGCCAAGGAGATTTTGGACAAAGACCATTATGGTTTGGAAAAAGTTAAAACCCGTATTTTGCAGTTTCTAGCGGTCACCAAATTAAAGAAAGACATGAAAGGCCCCATCCTTTGTCTTGCCGGCCCACCTGGAGTTGGAAAAACCAGCATGGCAAAAAGCATTGCGACTGCTTTGGGCAGAAGTTTTGTGCGCATGAGCTTGGGGGGAGTGCGAGATGAAGCTGAGATCAGAGGCCATCGCCGAACCTACATTGGGGCCATGCCGGGCAGAATCATCCAAAGTATTAAGAGGTCGGGAGTTAATGACCCTGTCATCCTGTTGGATGAAGTGGACAAAATCGGCATGGATTTCCGGGGGGATCCTGCTTCGGCCCTCTTGGAGCTTTTGGATCCTGAACAGAACCATACTTTCACGGATCATTATCTGGATGTACCTTTTGATTTATCACGCGTTTTTTTCATTACTACGGCGAATGTGCTCGATACGATCCCCCCAGCTCTGCGCGACAGACTCGAGATCATTGAAATGTCGAGCTACACCAAAACGGAAAAAAGCCACATTGGGATGGATCACTTGATTCCAAAAGTTTTGGCCGAACACGGTATGAACTCGAACCAAGTTACCGTTCAAGCAGATGCGCTTGATTCCTTGATTGAGGGATACACGAGAGAAGCAGGCGTTCGCCAGTTGACCAGGGAATTGGCCAATGTCATCCGAGCGACTGCGACGGAAGTGATCAAACCGACCACTTCCCTTCCCGTTCCCATTTCTCCAAAAAAGATCGAAGATATTTTGGGACCTCAAAAGTATTTCACAGAGATGACCATCGACCAAGGTAAACCAGGGGTTGTTACAGGCTTGGCGTGGACTCCCATTGGAGGCGAGATCCTTCATGTTGAAGTAACCAAAATGGAGGGTAAAGGTAACCTTATTCTGACCGGACAGCTTGGCGAGGTCATGAAGGAATCTGCACAGATTGCGCTGAGCCTTTTACGGAGCCAAGTCAAAAAGCATTTTCCCATTCATTTTGACAAAGTGGATTTCCATATTCACGTGCCGGCAGGAGCTATCCCAAAGGATGGACCTTCAGCGGGTGTCGCTATTTTTCTAGCTCTCTCTTCTTTGGTTCAAAACAGAGCGATTGATACTAAACTGGCTTGTACAGGAGAAATCACGCTCCGCGGTTCCATTCTGCCCGTTGGGGGAATCAAAGAAAAGGTTTTGGCTGCTCACCGCGCAGGCGTGAAAAAAGTGATATTGCCCGAACGAAACCAATCCGACCTGAGAGATGTGGCTGATGAGGTAAAACAAGAGCTAACATTTCATTTCGTCAAAGATGTTTATGAATTGCTGGCTCTGGCCGATTTAAAGGCAATCGCTCTTGCTGGAGTTCCCATTGCCCCGGTAACAGGGGCGGGTTTAGTCGATGACACTCCAGTGTCACACTGAGGTTTGTCGTAATTTTAAAATGCGCCGCCACGGAGCTGGGTGGGAATAGCTCAGGAGCTCAACAACTGCGTTTGGCTTGAAGAGCCCCCGGTTTTGAAAAGTTAAACGCTCCAGCGCCGAAGCCAACTGATCCCCGTTTTGAAAGTTATCTTTTGCAAACCGATCTGCCAATCGCTCTCTCCACCGACTGAACCCATTTGAGTAAATACTCAAAAACCACTGAATCACTGTGAGCGCCGAAAAAAACAACAAAATACCAAAAGCGTGGGTCTCATCCGTTCTGAATGCTGGAAAAATCAAATCCCGGCAGACTTTTTGGGAAGCAAAAAACCCAATAAAGAGAAGGATTGAAGAAAAAAAGATCCCTTTTACCAAATCGGAGTGAACTTGGTGCCCCAATTCGTGGGCAAAAACAGCTTCAACTTCTTCAATGGGAAACTTTTCGTAGAGTGTATCGCCGATCAGAATTTTTTTTGTCTTCCCAATTCCGACAAAAGCTGCATTGCCTTTTTCTGTTTTTTCTCCCATGCCCAAGTGATACACCTCTTGGACCTTTACTCCGAAACGCTGCGATAGTTCCAATAAGCGTTTTTTCAAATCCCCTTCCTCAAGCGGTTTCAGCTTGAAAAAAAGTGGGATGAGAAGAACGGGAGCCAGTTGAGCCAAAACCACGGATAGAAGCACAAAACACCCGTAAGTAACCAACCACCAAAGATCTCCCACCCAACGGACGCTAAAAAAAACAATCGATAGGGCACAGAAACCCAAAACCCCCCCAACCCCATAGCCTTTCAACCTGTCCCCGAACCATGAAAGATAGGACTGCTTTGATAGGTGGTGGGCTCTTTCAATCCAGTGGTGGGATACGGAAAAGGGAAAGGAAACCATTTCCCAGAGAAAAGCTAACGTACAAAAGTAGAGGGACCAAACCAGAAGTTGGGGAATCTCCCAAGACTCCAAAGCCTGTTCCAATCGAACAAATCGATAAGTGACAATGAACGATACAAATAAAAGAATGCTTAGAAGGCTTGAAGAAATCCCCAAAACCCGATGGCTCCAGAGGTAAGGGCGTATTTTTTTATCATGATCAAGCCAAGCAGCCGGAAGGTCTTTTTTGAGTCTCATATTATTGTAAGTAAGCGTTTAAAACCTGTTCCGTGCTTCCGTCCAATTGAAGACAACCTTCCTTGAGCCAAAGCAACCGGGAACAAAACAACTCTATCTGAGAAAGATTATGACTCACAAACAAAAAAGATTTTCCCTTTTTCTGATCCGCTCGAATTCTTTCCAAACATTTGCCCTCAAAATCCCGATCAGTCGAGTCCATGACTTCATCCAAAAGCAAAAAATCCGAATTACAGTGAAGAGCTACGGAAACAGCCAAACGATACTGCATGCCTTGGGACAGTTTTTTGACCGGAGTGGCTTCCAACTCCTTAAGCTGGGAGAAATGAAGAATTTCTTCCATTCGCTCCTCGACTTCCAGCTTTCGCATTCCCAGAAACACCCCATTGATGAGCGCGTTTTCACGGACGCTCAACTCCGGGTGAAACCCCGAGCCCACCTCTAAGACTGAGGCTACCTTCCCCTCAACCCAAGCTTGGCCTTCACTCGGATCCGTCAATCGAGAAAGTAAGCGGACCAAAGTTGACTTACCGGCCCCATTGGGACCGACCAGCCCCAAGACTTCCCCTTTTTGTATGTCAAAACTGAGATCTTTTACGGCCCAAAGAGTGCCCTCAAGAGGGCCTTTTCGGGGTCCAGAGAAAGATTTGCCGTTTATTTGAGCCATTTCACGGCGACAGATGCGATTCCATTGAGCATGAAATAACTCGTGCAACGAGGAACGATTCTGCTTTTGACTGAAATACCACTTGGAGAGGCCCTGCGCGCGGACTCTCAGATTGTTTTCAGATTGAATCAACACAATTTCTCTCTACTGTTTGAAAAACAATCACTCCAGTGATTGCAATGATTAAAGACATCAAAAGAGAAGGAACCCATTCCCCCAGTGAAAAAGTTCCCGATCCCAAAATACAGAACCGAAAACCCTCCACAATTACAGTGAGTGGATTTAACTGGATGATCCACTGCAAATGGGAGGGAATAGCAGATAGTGGGTAGGAAATGGGGGTTGCGTAGAGCCACAAGGGCGAGATCAATCCCCATAAATGGTGAAAATCTCTGTACCGGACAGTCAGCGCAGAAATCCAAAGCCCAAGACCAAAGCTCAACAACACTAGATGAATCACTAAAAAAGGAAGAAAGAAAATGAACTGATCAGGACGCGTATCGGCTCCTCGAAAAACAAAAAAGACATAGAACAATGCCAAAACTCCGCTTTGGATGCCCAAGGACACCAGAGAGGAAATGCAATAGGAAAAAGGCAGAATCAAACGGGGAAAAAATACTTTCTTGAACAAACCTGAGTGGGCCACCAAAGTCATTGAGGTCGAGTTTAAACACTGAGAAACATAATTCCACACAATCAAGCCCGTTAAATAAAACAAAGCAGCGGGGACTCCCTCAGTCGATACTTTCAGGCCCTTGGAAAAAATGATGACAAAAATGGAGGCAGTCACCAAAGGTTGCAAAAGAAACCATAAGGGGCCTAGAAAAGTTTGTCGGTATTTGGATGCCAGGTCTCTCTTAACCCATAATTCGAGTAGATCCCGGTATTGGTAAAGGAGATTCCAATCAACCCAGGAAAGTGAATTTCGGGGCTTAATGAGAGTTCGCAAACCAACCCTACCCTGACTTGGAAAGAAGGTTTAAAGCTGAACCCGCTTTGAACCACTCGATTTGCTCAGAAGTAAGAGAATGGTTGAGCTGAAGCTTGTCTTCTTTTCCATCTTTGTGGTGAAGAACCACAGTTACCGGTTTTCCCGGGGCCAGATCCTTGAGTCCAAGCAAGCTCAAATGGTCTTCTTCTTGGACCTTTTCGTAATCAGATGGCTGGGAAAAAGTGAGCGGTAAAATACCCTGCTTTTTCAAGTTTGTTTCATGAATACGGGCAAAGCTTTTCGTAATTACTGCAGCAGCTCCTAAAAACCGGGGCGACATGGCTGCATGTTCCCGGGAACTCCCCTCCCCGTAATTATCATCTCCCACCACAACCCATCGCAATCCACTGGCTTTGTATTTTCTGGCGATCGCAGGAATGGATTGAGAAGTCTCACCCGTTTCCAAGTTTTTTCCTTTGCCCGGCTCTTGAGTAAAAGCGTTGATCGCTCCAGTAAACATATTGTCGCTGATATGATCCAGATGGCCCCGGTACTTCAACCAAGGACCCGCCGGCGAAATATGATCGGTTGTACATTTACCTTTGGCCTTTAAAAGAAGAGGCAATCGAACAAAATCTTTCTGGTCCCACGGCTCAAAAGCTTTCAACAATTGAAGTCGCTCACTTTGTGGAGAAACCTGAACTTCAACTTTATCACCATTCTCAGGGGGCTTGACATACCCGGTGTCGGAAAAGTGAAACCCTTTCTGCGGAAGTGGGTTGGCTTTCTTCGGAGCCTCCAATCGGATTTTTTTTCCGGCCACTCCCTCCAACTCATCTTTCATCGGATTGAAAGTTAACCGACCCCCCAAAGCGATCCCAATCACCGTTTCAGGACTTCCAATAAAACTCAACGTTGAAGGATTGCCATCATTTCTCGCGGGAAAATTTCGATTGAAAGAACTGATAATCGAGTTTGTTTCACCTTTTTTGATGTCGTCCCTTTTCCATTGTCCAATACAAGGGCCACAGGCATTGGAAAGGACCACTGCTCCGATAGCTTCCAGTGCTGCCATTTGGCCATCCCGTTTTATCGTTTCATAAATTTGGTCAGATCCAGGCGAAACTAAGAATGGGATAGGCATTTTCAGCCCTGCTTGAGCGGCTTGCCGGGCTAAATCAGCAGCTCGGCTGATATCTTCATAAGAAGAATTCGTACAACTTCCAATAAGAGCTGAACTGAGTTTTTCGGGCCAACCATTCTTTTTCACATCTTGAGCCAATTGGGAAAGAGGACGGGCCAAGTCTGGAGAATGCGGCCCAACTACTTGAGGCTCAAGTTTTGAGAGATCAATTTCTATGACTTGATCAAAATATTTCTGCGGGTTTTGCTCCACTTCCGGATCGGCTTTTAAGAGCGCAGAGTAGCGGTTGGCGAGTTCCGCGAGATCTTCGCGACGGGTTGCCTTCAAATAATTCTCCATTTCAGAATCGTACGGAAAAAGGGAAGTGGTGGCCCCCAACTCGGCCCCCATGTTGGTGATGGTGGCTTTTCCTGTACAGCTAATTGATCGCGCTCCGGGCCCAAAGTATTCAATGATCTTATTGGTACCCCCTTTAACGGTAAGAACCCCGCACAAATAACAAATAATATCTTTCGGTGAAGTCCATCCGGCCATTTCACCTTTCAAATGAACCCCAATCAGTTTGGGGTTCTTCACTTCCCAAGGAAGCCCAGCCATCACATCCACAGCATCCGCTCCGCCCACGCCACAGGCCACCATTCCCAGTCCTCCGGCATTCGGAGTGTGGGAGTCGGTTCCAATCATCATCCCTCCGGGAAAAGCATAGTTTTCCAAAACAACTTGGTGGATGATCCCGGAGCCCGGTTTCCAAAAACCGATTCCCGCTTTTTGAGAAGCCGTTAGTAGAAAGTCATAAACTTCGCGATTTTCATCGAGAGCCGTTTTCATGTCCGCTCCAGCCCCCTGATTGGCTCGAATCAAATGGTCGCAATGAACGGTCGTGGGAACAGCCGTGGTCTTTCGACCCGCACTCAGATACTGCAGCAACGCCATTTGGGCTGTGGCATCTTGCATCGCCACTCGATCGGGTCTTAAAGCCAGAATGCTTTGTCCCGCTTCCAAATTCTGGTTGTTGGGGTCGTCCAGATGCCCAAAAAGAACTTTTTCGGCAAAAGTGAGAGGCCGGCCCAGGCGTTTTCGGACAACGGCCAAGCGCTCCTCCATTTTTTGATAAAGAGTTTGAACCATTGATTTGGAAGTTTCGATATTCGGCATAGAGCCCGATTATAAACAAGGGATCGAAAACTTGTCAGTCCCTTAGTGAACGAAAAAACAAATAACACATCGCGTTTAGAGCGGCTTTAGAGATTGAATTTAAAAGTCTTTCTAGTTACCTTATCCAGCAAAGTTATTGGAAATAAGAGAGTGGCACTATGATGAAATGCAAAACGTTTCTAGGTTCATCCGTCGGCCAAAAGTTTTTAGTGGCCATCACGGGTCTCGGACTTTCGGGATTTGTTTTAACTCATATGTTGGGAAATCTTCTCCTGTTCGTGGGACCTGATGCTTACAACTTATACGGCCATAAATTGACGAGCACCCCGTTGATCTATGTGGCTGAAGTGGGGCTCATTGTTCTCTTTCTTACCCACGTTTCCCTAACCCTGAAACTGACCCGGGAAAACCGAATCTCCCGTCCCAACGCCCCTCAACAGCTTCCCAGCAATCCCATAAAAAGAGCGAGCTTCGCTTCTCGAACCATGGCTCTTTCTGGAATCATGATTCTTGCTTTTGCTGTACTGCATTTGATTACTTTCAAATTTGGAACTTACTACGAAACCACGGTCGACGGAGTTCCCATGAGAGACCTCTACCGCTTGGTAGCCGAGGAGTTTCAAAAAGAGTGGTACACAGCCTTTTACTTAGTCTGCATGGTCATTTTGTTTACTCACTTGTCCCATGGTTTTTCAGCAGCTTTTCAAAGCTTGGGACTTCAGAGCAGCAGAAACCAGACTCTGAAGAAAATAGGTGTGGCATTTGCTGTTTTAGTCGGCGGCGGCTTCTTTATTCAGCCCTTGTATATGTACTTTTGGGGAGGACACTAAATGTTGGATTCTAAAATCCCATCTGGCCCTATTGATCAGAAATGGAAAAACAGAAAGTTTGAGAGCAATTTAGTAAACCCGGCCAATCGGCGAAAACACACAGTGATTGTGGTTGGAACTGGCCTTGCGGGAGCTTCTGCAGCTGCAACTCTGGGCGAGTTGGGTTATCGGGTAAAAGTTTTCACTTTTCATGAGAGTCCAAGACGAGCCCATTCGATTGCCGCCCAGGGCGGGATCAATGCTGCAAAAAACTACCAAAATGATGGAGATTCCGTTTATCGATTGTTTTACGACACCATCAAAGGGGGTGACTTCCGTGCCCGTGAAGCTAACGTCTATCGGTTGGCTGAGGTTTCGGTAAACATCATCGACCAGTGTGTGGCCCAAGGGGTGCCCTTTGCCCGAGAGTATGGCGGCACTCTGACCAACAGGTCCTTTGGCGGCACCCAAGTTTCCCGAACTTTCTATGCAAAAGGCCAGACAGGCCAACAACTCCTGCTCGGGGCTTACAGTTCTTTGATGCGACAAGCAGGAGAAAAAGCAGTCGAGATTTTTTCTCGTTCGGAAATGGTCGACCTCATTGTTTCTGATGGAAAAGCCCGGGGAATTATTGCGCGGGATCTAGTGACTGGCGAGCTGACTTCACATACAGGCGACGCAGTTATTCTAGCCACAGGTGGTTACGGAAACGTCTTCTTTCTGTCGACAAATGCAAAACAATCCAATGCGTCTGCTTGTTGGAGAGCCCACAAACGGGGAGCTTACTTTGCCAATCCCTGCTTTACTCAAATCCACCCGACTTGCGTACCCGTTTCGGGAGACTATCAATCCAAACTGACCCTGATGTCTGAATCTCTCAGAAATGATGGGCGTGTATGGGTTCCCTTAAAAGTGGGGGACAAAAGAGCTCCCGGAGACATTCCAGAAAATGAACGCGATTATTTTTTGGAGCGCATGTATCCAGCATTCGGCAACTTGGTTCCTCGAGACATTGCTTCACGAGCTGCCAAACGAATGTGTGACGAAGGCCGCGGAGTAGGGGCCACTGGATTGTCCGTCTACATGGATTTTAGAGACGCTATTCAGAGATTGGGCAAACCCACCATTGCGGGAAAATATGGAAACCTGTTTGAAATGTATGAAAAAATCACGGATGAAAATCCGTATCAAGTTCCCATGAGGATCTTTCCTGCAGTTCACTACACCATGGGCGGGCTCTGGGTTGATTACAATTTGATGAGCACTATTCCAGGTCTGTTTGTAGCGGGTGAAGCCAATTTCTCAGACCACGGTGCAAATCGCTTGGGTGCTTCAGCATTGATGCAGGGACTGGCTGATGGTTATTTCGTCATCCCCTACAGCATTGCCAACTACATTGGGGGAACAAAACTGGCCCCGATCAAGAATGATCACGAAAGTGCGAAAGCAGCTTTGGCTGAGAGCGGGAATCGCTTGGAAAACCTGATGAAAGCCAAGGGAAGCCAGTCGGTGGATCAACTGCATAGAAAACTCGGCAAGATCATGTGGGACAAATGTGGGATGGCGAGAAATGAAGCAGGACTTAAAGAAGCTTTGGGATCAATCAAAAAGCTCAAAGAAGAATTTACGAACGATGTTCGGATCCCAGGCGATAACCGCCTCAACTCAGAGCTGGAAAAAGCCAACCGGGTAGCAGACTTTCTCGAGTTGGGAGAGCTGATGTGCTTGGACGCTTTGGAACGCAAAGAATCTTGCGGGGGCCATTTCCGGGAAGAAATGCAAACTCCCGAGGGAGAAGCGCTTCGCGATGATAAGAACTTCTCCCATGTGGCTGCTTGGGAATTTAATGGATCCAATCCCAAACTGCACAAAGAGCCTCTGGTATTTGAAAACATCCACTTAGCTCAAAGAAGTTACAAATAAGGAGCAATAAAATGAAACTCCATTTAAAAATTTGGCGACAAAAAGGCCCTCAAGAATCGGGAAGCTTCAAGGACTACACCGTTGATAATGCTTCTGAGCACATGTCGTTTCTGGAAATGTTGGACTTTTTGAACACGAGCCTTGTTCAAAAAGGAGAAGAAGCTGTCCAGTTTGATCACGATTGTCGCGAAGGGATTTGTGGTTCTTGTTCCTTGATGATTAATGGCAATCCCCATGGTCCCGAGACCGGGACAGCGACTTGCCAATTGCACATGAGAAAATTCAAAGATGGGGACACAATTGTGATTGAACCCTTTCGTGCCAAAGCTTTCCCGGTGATTCGGGATCTCTGTGTAGATCGAAGAGCTTTTGATCGAATCATGGAAGCGGGTGGTTTTTGCTCAGTCAACACAGGGAATGCACCGGAAGCAAACTCAATTCTGATTGGTAAGGAGACAGCTGACAAAGCCATGGATTCAGCCGCCTGCATCGGTTGTGGAGCTTGCGTGGCTGCTTGTAAAAATGCCTCCGCAATGCTGTTTGTTTCTGCCAAAGTTTCCCAGCTCGCTCTGCTACCTCAAGGGGACCCCGAGCGGGGAAGACGAGTTCGCAATATGGTTGCTCAGATGGACAAGGAAATGTTTGGTGCTTGCTCAAACACAGGATCGTGTGAAGCTGCTTGCCCAAAAGAGATCAAGCTGGAAAACATCGCCAGACTCAATCGAGAACTGGTAAGAGCTGCTTTTGTTGAGTAGCGAGAGAAGAGTTACTCCACTATTTCGAGAACAGAACGTTTTCTCAATTTAGTGGAAGCGCCGGTCAAGATTGTTCTCAAAGCTTTGGCTGTTTTTCCTTGTTTACCAATTACTTTTCCCAAATCTCCTTTGGCGACGACCAATTCAAAAACAGTTGTTTGCTCTCCGGCTATTTCTGAAACCTTTACTTCATCCGGAACATCCACGAGGGCTCTTACCATTGTCTCAACAAGTTCTTTAAGAGTTGGTTCTGCTGCCATGAGTCACTCCGCTTCTAACAAATCTACAGGGTTAATGGTCAAATTATAGTAAGTTTTCCGCCACTTGGCTATTCCAATTCCAAGTCTCGAAAACCTAAAACCCTGGGTTTTTCCTCCCGATAAGGGGGTATGTCGAATAATGAAAAACCCGATAAAACGGTTATTGTTAATTTGCGAAAAGAAGTTGAGAAACCTTCCACTTCCGAGCCTTTCTTAGTCTCCATTTCCGGCAGAGAAACTGGAAAAGCCATCCCCCTCAGGAATCGAAATTTAAAAATTGGGCGTGAACCGGAATGCGACTTGATTTTGGACAATCCTCAGATTTCCAGATTTCATGCAGAAATTTTTTGGAAAGGTCCTGAGTTGATGATTAGGGATTTGGGAAGTACCAATGGCGTTTTTCTCAATGGCCACAAGATTAGTGAAGAGGCTCTTCACAATGGTGACAAAGTTTTGATTGGCACCCAAATGTATTTCAAATTGGTTTATCAAGATGCGGTCGATCAGTCCTACCAACAAAACTTATTCAAAGCTGCCAATACAGATTCACTAACCCAGCTCTACAACAAACGGTATTTCATGGAGTCGCTCGAAAAAGAGTTTAGTTTTACACGCCGAAGCCTTCTTCCCTTGAGTTTGATCATGCTCGACATCGATTTTTTCAAACAGATCAATGACAATCATGGGCATGTTGCCGGAGATAAAATTCTAAAGTTGCTGGGTAGCATCTTGGCTTCGCAAACTCGACTTGAAAATATTGCCTGCCGTTTTGGAGGAGAGGAATTTGCCATCGTTCTGAGAGGGGCTACCACCACTCAAGCAAAACAAGTAGCGGAGAGAATCAGGGCCACTGTGCAAAATCAAAAAGTATCGAACAAAAACAAAGATATTTCTTTTACAATTAGCATGGGAGTCGCCACTTTTACTGGAACAAATTTTAATTCACCGGAAGAATTTCTCTCGCGCGCAGACGAACTTCTTTATCAGGCCAAACAAAACGGACGCAACCAAACCATGGCCGAAGCCGCTTAAGAATCAAGCTTCAGAGACAATCATTTCCAGCTTTTCAAGCACCAAGCGAGTCGCTTTTTCAATGGGCATTTCAAGGAGAGCTCCTGCAGCTTTGCTATGCCCTCCCCCGCGGACTGTTAGAGAGCGGGCAAACTTGGCCACATTGACTTTGCCCTGAGAACGAAGAGACACTTTCACTTCCGAGTTTCCCAATTCAAATAACAGGAGCGCCACTTCCACTCCATGAGTGAGAAACAAATGATCAATAATCCCCTCGCGATCATCCGGAATGGCGTTGTATTTCTCCAACATCGACTGGCTGAGAGCAGACCAAATGATTTTACCTTCGCAAATCGTTTTAGCTTGCGCCAAAGTATCAGCCATTAAACGCAAACTTCCAAAACTTCTCTCCAACATTCCCCGTTCACCCACACGAGTGAAATCGAAACCTGTTTTTAACAACTCCGCTGCCAGAATCATGGCTTCCGCTGTGGTGTTGGAATGTCTGAAAAACCCGGTATCAAAAACCAATCCCAAATAGATCTGCTGGGCAAACCTTTGCTCAACCGGGGTTTTAAAAAGCGTTGTCTGGGATAAATGGTAAATCAACTCGGTAGTGGCAGATGCGGACGGGTCGACGATTCTCAATGAGTAGGGGTATTCGCAACTGATAAAATGGTGATCAATAAAAACAGTCGTTGGGGTCTTATCAAACCAAGCTTTTACGCGCCCTGCTCTGTCGATTCCTCCATCCACCACAAAAGCGATATCAAACTCAGGCCTCCCTCCCGCTTTTGCGAATCTCTCCGGTACATGGACTGTCTCCGCATCAGGTAAAAACTGATAGCGAGGAGGCAAAAGCTCGTCGTTTACCACAAAGACTTTTTTGTCTGGAAACCGGGTTTTCAACATTCTCTGAAGAGCCAGTTGGGCTCCGATAGAATCCCCGTCCGCAGCGCCAGGGGCTGTAATCAAGATCCGGCGAGCACTCGATAGGGCATTCCCAAGCTGTTCTACTTGCGGGTTAAATTGAGAGATATCAACCATAACAACGTGCGTTCTATAACACACTTTTCCCGAAGCGGGTACCTCAATAGAAAGCTCAATTTTTACAGCTACTTGAACAGGATCCCAGGGCTTCTAATCACTTCAAAAGCTCGGGGCAATTTTCTTTCCTTCGCAAATAAATAAACCCATTTTAGAACTTCGATTAGCGTCCAACCCAAATAGATGTAGGTAATTTCCCAACGTAATCCAGACCACACAAATTGAATCAACCACAAAACAAAAAGCAAAGCCGCTTCCCAAAGAGAAAAACTTAAATCCAACAAAACTATTCCCGCCAGCAAAGACTGGGCAATGGTAAGAGCCAACTCCGCATGATGAACCTCATCAAATAAAAGCGGCTCAAAACGGCCCAAGGAAATATTGAAAACAATCGGAATCATTGCCGCGAGCATCGTCCACTGGTTGATATTGCTATTCACCATGTTCATAAAGGCCATCGGGGCTTTGCCTTTTTGCCGCGCCCAATTGAATGCGGAGAGTTTTTCCGGAAACTCAGAGAGAAAAGGAGAAACCCATTGAATAAACACAAAAGTACTGATTCCGGCCATCACTGCCCATTTTTGTAAAACATGGATGAAGGGCTCAACTGACAAATAAAGAGCCACGCCCCCGACTAAAAAGAGTCCAATCGTAGAGAGAATCTGTGGGCCTCGATTCAATCGCAAAATCTGCTTTGAAATCCAAGGAAGATCACTGGGATCCTCGACTTCGTGACTGGGTAGTTTGAAAAGAATCACCAAGTAAGCCGCGTAAATCAGGATCAGAATTGCCGAATCCCAACAAGTGAGGCTGCCTTTCAGCAAAATAACGACAAAATACAGAATGGACAAAAACAAGAAAAGAACACTCAGAGAATCTTCATTTCCCAAATCAATTTTGGATATGAATTTATTTTGACGCGTTCCCTGAAAATAAAATTGGGTAAAGAAAATCATCGGCCATCCCAACCCGACAAGAAGCCTGAGGCTTCCGGTTAAATTGGCAATCATGAGGCTTCTTTGTTGGCTCCAAGCCAATTGAGCTTCCACTGCAAATTCAGGCAAAGTCTGCAGCCAAGCCAAGATACTCAAAGCCAAAGCTCTGGAGATAAAAGTCTCCGCAGTCTCGGCAGCCCAACCAATCACGAAAGAAGATAAAAGAACCACCGCCAGCGGCCAAAAGTCATTGAGTATTTCCATCTATCAGTCTCCTTGATTGCCCCCGACAGGAATCGAACCTGTAATTGAGGATTAGGAATCCTCCGTTATATCCATTTAACTACAGGGGCTAAAACCAAGGCTAAATTTAACTAGGCTGGGGGGGTCCGGCAAGAAACTTGAAGTCGTTTGAATTACCAGCTCCCCTTTAACTGATCGTAAGTTCTTTGAAGGACCGACTTCTTCTGCTCTTCAAGCCTCCGGTTTAAATTTGGGAACCCTTGGTTGGCCTCTGATTTCCATTCGGAACTGAACTTTCCCTGACGGATTTCTTCAAACAAGACCCGCATTTTTTGTTGGGCCTCTTGGTCAATCAATCTCTTACCCCGGGTATACCCCCCAAAAAAGGCGGTCGGACTGATTTTCTGGCTCAAACTGGAAGGGCCCTCTTGCATCCACAGATCCAAGATCATTTTGGCTTCATAGCAACACTCAAAAAAAGCCATCTCGGGAGAATGGCCTTTCTCCACCAAGACTTGAAAAGCAGATTCCATCAGTTCCAAGATCCCACCACACAGGACCACTTGCTCTCCAAACAAATCGCACTCAGTTTCTTCTTGAAAAGTGGTTTCGATGAGTGTTTTTTCCGAGAGGCCAACTGCTTTGGCATAAGCCAAAGCCAAATCCCGGGTTTCTGCTCTCGGAGATACCACTGCAAAGACCCCGGGAAGAGTTTTTCCCTTTTGATAAACATCTCGCAGAATCACCCCGGCACCTTTTGGACCCACCAAAAAATAACCCGTTTTAGAGAATTTCTCGATACCCCCAAAGTGAAAAGCGTATCCGTGGCAAAACCCGACCTCTCTTTGCCCTGCCGAAAACAAATCTGAGAGATCGCGATACACTTCAGGGATCACAAGATCAGGAAGGAGAAACAAGAGTACGTTGCCTTGCTCGGCTGCTTCCCTAAGAGTTTTTGGTTCAAACCCATCTCTTACTGCCTCTTCAAAACCTTTACCCTGCCTGGCGCCAATCAAAACCTGGCAGCCAGAGTCCCGGAGGTTCAAAGCGTGAGCCCGCCCTTGATTTCCGTATCCCAAAATCGCGATTTTTGCTTGATTTAAGTTCACAACCGTACGCTATACCCTATACTTATGAGTCAGGAAAATGCCAAATTTCAAACTCAAAACTGATTATTCACCCCGTGGCGATCAGCCTCAAGCTATTGAAGGGCTTTGCCGGGAAATTGAAGGAAAGCAACGAGATATTGTCCTTCTTGGGGTAACCGGAAGTGGAAAAACATTCACGATGGCCAACGTCATTGAGAAATTGAACCGACCGGCATTGATTTTGGCTCCCAATAAAACTCTCGCTGCTCAATTGTACGCTGAATTCAAGGAGCTTTTCCCGGATAATGCTGTCGAATATTTTGTAAGTTACTACGACTACTATCAACCCGAGGCTTATATCCCCTCGTCAGACACCTACATTGAAAAAGACTCTTCGATTAATGACCAAATCGATCAACTGCGACACTCAGCTACTCGGAGCCTTTTATCTCGAAGAGATGTCATTATTGTGGCCAGTGTTTCCTGCATTTACGGTTTGGGTTCACCGGAACTCTATCGAGAAATGGCCATCCGCTTGGAAAAAGGGGCTGAGCAACGCCGGGACGAGTTTCTTCTCTATTTGGTGGAAACCCAATATGAGCGAAACGATCATGATTTTCATCGGGGAACGTTTCGGGTTCGGGGTGATGTGATTGAAGTTTTTCCTGCGTTTGAGGAAAGCCATGCCTACAGAATCCAGTTTTGGGGAGATTCCATTGAGTCCATTTCAAAAATTGATCCCATCACCGGAATGGTTGTCTCTGCAGTGGATTCTCTGGATATTTATCCTGGCAGCCATTACGTGACCCCAAAAGACATGTTGAAGAAAGCCATTCGATCCATTCAGGATGAACTTCAAGTGCGGCTCCAAGAATTAAACAAGCTCAACAAACTGGTCGAAGCTCAACGTCTGGAGTCCCGGACTTACTACGACATCGAAATGCTGGAGGAGATGGGGTATTGCAACGGGATTGAAAATTACAGCCGCCATTTAACAGGACGGAAGCCCGGGGATCCCCCGCCCACTTTGCTGGAATACTTTCCACCCGATTTTCTTCTTTTCATCGATGAAAGCCATGTGACAGTCCCTCAAATCGGAGGAATGTACCGGGGAGATCGAGCACGAAAAATGACTCTGGTTGAGCACGGGTTTAGATTGCCGTCAGCTCTCGACAACAGACCCCTGAACTTTTCTGAGTTTGAAAGCCTCATCAATCAGGTTGTTTATGTCTCGGCAACACCAGGAAAATATGAATTGGACAAGTCAAAAGGACACCGGGTTGAGCAAATCATTCGTCCCACAGGCTTGATGGATCCGGAAATCATCATTCGGCCTGCCCGGGGTGCAGTGGATGATTTGTATGGTGAGATAAGAAAGCGGGTTGAAAAAAAGCAGAGGACTCTGGTCACCACACTGACAAAAAAGATGTCAGAGGATCTGACGGAATACTTTCAGAAAATGGGATTGAAAGCAGTTTATTTACACTCGGACATTGATGCGATTGAACGCGTTGAGATCATCCGCCAGCTTCGAATGGGAACTTTTGATGTGTTGGTGGGAATCAACCTGCTGCGGGAAGGACTGGATATTCCCGAATGCGCTTTGGTGGCCATTTTGGACGCAGATAAAGAGGGGTTTTTAAGAAGCCAGACTTCCCTCATCCAAACCATAGGCCGGGCAGCACGGAATCTGGAAGGAACGGTCCTTCTGTATGCCGACAGAAAGACTGATTCCATCACTTTTGCCGTTGGAGAAACCGAGAGAAGAAAAAAAATCCAGCACGAATACAATCTAAAACATGGGATTACTCCGGAATCCGTGAAGAAAAACATTCAAAGCCCGCTCTATCAATCTGAGGAACTGGATTATTTTGAAGTGAAGACTTTCGATAAAAAATCTCCAGTAATCAGCGAAAAGGATTTGCCAAAAGAAATTGCCAAAATTGAAAAGTTAATGAAAAAAGCAGCTAGGGCCTTGGAGTTTGAAAAAGCTGCAGAACTTAGAGACAGACTGACGCAACTGAAGAAGAAGCAATTGGAGATCTAGTTTGTGCAAGTGATCCGCCCGCAACTCCCCAAGGCGTTTTGACAAGCCATTTCCCCCTGAGCGTTCACCCGAAAAGAAACAAAACCATGAAAATCCGTTCGGAATATTTTGCTCTTAAAATACCGGAGCCTCTCCAAGACCTCCTTTCTGGGATGCCCATACTGGTTGCCCGCTCCGACAGAAATCACGGCGTAGTGAGGCAATAGTTTTTGCAAAAACTGCCGGGTGCTGGAAGTGATGCTTCCGTGATGGGCCACTTTAAGGACATGGAGGGGTTTGGAGACTGTCTTCAACACTTCCTTCTCCGCTTCCTTCTCGATATCGCCGGTTAAAAGAAACCGGCATCCATACACTTCAACCAAGGAAACGAGACCGAGATTGTTTGAGGTCCTTTTTTGGGTGGGCCTTGCGTGAAAGTGAGTGAGTTGGAAATCGGGTTTCCTCAGGACCATCGGATGAGCCACTGGAACCCTTTTTACTTTCCAACTACGCGCTTCTGCTTTGAGTTTTTCGAGTGTTTTTGAAGGGGCAGTGAGGCTGGAGTCCAAAGCAGCAGAGTAGAAGAGACTTTCAATGTAAACATGCCTGAACAACTCCGAAACCCCGCCAACATGGTCAAGGTCCGGGTGGGACACCAAGAGTCCCTGGAGTTTTAGAATCCCCCTCCGACCCAACTCCCGAAAGATCTCGGGCCCCACCCGGTTTGGCCGGGTACTGCTTCCCAAATCGATTAAATAGGTCTGGCCAAAGGGTAGTTTCAAAAGAATGGATTCTCCTTGTCCGACATCAAAGAAAATGATTTCCGCCTCTGCAGAGAAATAGCGTTCGTGGAATCTGAAAGCGACGATTCCCAACAAGAGCAAGGTTATTGAAAAGAATGCAAGGCGGTGGTTAAATAGTTTCATGCCTCACACACCCAGATTATGTATCGATAGCAGAACAGCCGTGGAACTTCCCCAAACCGGAATCATGGCCCAGGAACTAATCGACCAGTTGGTAGCTGCCAATGGCGAAGAGGAAGCAAGTGAGTGGATCCAAAAACACAGAACAGTGCTTTTAAGCCACCCAGGACAAGTTTTTAGCGGGCAGCTCCGCCGGTATGAAACCAAAAGAAAAGTGGGGACTTCGCCGCTCTATTGGCTTTGGGAAAAAGAATTTGTAAAAAGCGCAGGGATCAGTTTTTTTCACCGGTTCCGAGCCATCGACCAAATGAACGTGGCTTGTGTCATCATGACTTTGACAACGGTACTCCCCCCGAAAAGAAAGCTGCCTTTTTTCATTACTCGCCGGCCCAATCAATATTTTTGTGTTCCCTCAGAAAAGGATCTGGAATTTTTGCATGTAAAGTATCAAATCGCCAAAGAACGCATTTTTGTTGCGCGTCCGGCAGTCCGGCGGTTGGTCCACTTTCAAGAGCTTCAAAAGCCGGAAAAACCCATCGCTTTGTTTCTCATCAGTGAAAAGGAAAACCGGGAACAACTGGACCGGCTTCGAAGAGTGGTCAAAAGCCGTTTTCCCCATCTGGAACACAAAGTGATTGTGATGAAAAACAAAGATGGACTGAATCCAAAGACTTGGATTTCCCTGCTCTCCAACACCCAGATTTGTTTTTATCTAACCCCCAAGCCTTTCGACTGGGGCACTCTTGCTTTGGAATCTTTGTTTTATAAAATCCCCACAGTTTTCAATGAAGAAAATGCCGGCTTAAGAGAAATCTTGCCCCACACAGGGCTAACCTTGAATCGATTTCTCATTGAGCAGACTGAAATGGATTCGCTGGAGAAAGAGACTCTGAGGGCTTGGAATGATTTAAAGCATTCTGGAGCTTTTGAACCTCTGGCGTTGGCAAAAAGATATCGGGAAATCTATAACCAGATAGAGCCTTCCAAATTGGTTTGAGAGGAATCTCTCAAGAAAAAAGGCGCAAAGCTTATTCAGCGTTTGCGCCTGTCGTACCCCGGCAACTCGGACCCTACTAAAAAATCTACCTCATCGAGAATGGCCTGCAGCCCCTGAGTTTTGTCGTAGAACTCTTCGGGCTTGGCTTTGCTCAACATCGAGTGAAAACTGAACCAACTCACTGGATCGATCGATTCTTCCCCCAGGGAAAGAACCAGATGCTACGGGAGCGATCCCGCGATATAAACCATTTGCGGAATTCCAACCTCGCTTGGGGATAACTCTTCCCCCCCGGCGACGAATGCCTCGAAGGCCTCTTAAACTTCGGCCAATAGCGCTTCTTATAGAAGGAATATTTTCAGCTTCACTAAAAATTCCGCTGTCCACCGAAGCCAGCAGTCGGCTGGTTGCAGGCATCAAAGCTCTAGCAGCAGGTGCGGAAGCGGTTCGAAGCCCCCCTGCCCTGTTGGAAGCAGTGGAAGGAGTATTTGCTTGAGCAGAACCCTCATTGACGGCTTGAGCGGCTAAAGCTGCAGCGATTGGACTTCCAGATCCAGCTCCAGCGCCAGCACCAGAAGCAGCCTGTGTATCCATTTGTGTTGAACCGGATAAAGCCATTTGTAATTTTTTTGCTTCCAAACTCTGCCGGGCCATCAAAATATCTTGATCTGCTTTCTGCATGGCAAGAGCGACTTTTTGAGCTTCCAATTGTTTTGTGAGAGCCAGTTGTTCCGCTTCTGCTTGTCTCTGTTCATTTCTTTGTTGTTGAGAAGCTGCGAGGTTGATTTGCAAGCGCTCTGTTTGAGCATCGTTATTCATTTTTGCAACGTCTTGCTGCGCTTGAGCTTGAGCCAAAGCGGTTTGGGCACTCATTTGAGCCATTTCTTTTTGCGTGCTGGTTTGAATTTCAGCTTGCTGGATTTGTGCTTGGGCTTGAGTGTTTGCAATATTTTGTTCCGATTGAGCTTGTTGACCTGCAACAACCATGGGAGCTACTGCACCGATAATAGCCGCAATCCCGAAAAGGATTTGTCCCGCCCCCCCCCCACTTTGATCTCCGGGGTTGGTGGGAGTGCCATTCAAAGGATTTCCCACTCCTGGTTGGCCGCCACCAGGTTCGGCATGGGCTTCAGTTTCCAGCTGAGCTAAATAAAATAACGGAAGCAACAACCAAGAAGTGGGCTTGAGAACCGCGGGAGCTTTCTTGGAATCTTGTTTCTTCTGTTTTGAATCTTTTTGCGGTGCTTTTTCCACTGCGATTTCAGAAAGGAAATCTGCTTCTTCGGAAGAGCTCAATTCTCTTTTTCTGACCTCTTCTGCTTGAGCCATGACAGCTTCAGCCACAGCGAGATCTTCTTTCAGACTGGTAATCACGTCTGAGGGAGGGGGCACCTTGGATGACAAGTTTTCGTAAACACTTTCGGCTTCTTTTTGGCGAACAATTTCAGAAAACTGTGGTGAAGGAGTGGCCCGCTCTTGAGTCACTGGAGTAAAAGTCACTTTGGCGATTTCCGAGGAGGGCAAACTGATTTTATTTTCGGTTTGCGGTTCGAAAGCCTCAAGAGTTCGAGCTTCTTCTTTCACTGCATAAGTAAGTTCTTGTACTGAAGCTTTTGAACTGGAAGTGGTTTCGGATGAACGTTGGATAGCAGCTGGATTTGGGTTTTTTAAATGCTTATCAAAAGAATTGGGAGCATCCACATCAATTGCGGAGCCTAAAGTTGAAAGCACAAAAGGAAGCGCGCTATTGCCCATCGTGTTTGCTGCAAAAGTACCGGCCACTGATTGAACAGCAGCAGGAACAGCTTGGACAGCTTTGCGGACTTCTTCTCTTCTCCAATCATCATTTGGATTTTGAGCAGCCGTTTCCATGGCCTTGTTTAATTTGCCGAGAACCGATAAAGCGCCTTGCATGCTGCCATGTTGAATAATGGCTGATTTGGTATCTCCATTAGGAGCATCGTCGTCTTGGGCTTTCACGAACGATGGAGCAATCAAAGAATAAACCAGTGCGAGGCTCAGAGCCTTTTGAAAAGCTTTTGGGTCATTCACCCATTGAAACTTTGAATTGTGCCGTGCTGGTTTCATTTACCCCTGAAGACTGCATAGGCCTTGCCAAGTATACAGCCCCCGTTTGAATGCTAAGTTACTGAAATCGCAAGATTATGAAGATGACTCGTTTGAAGACATCTGTGTAGGTTTTTTAAGCGCTTGAAACACTCAACCTAAGTTCTCGAAATTAATAATTTAATTGTAGTTACAAATTGAACGTCTAGAAAAGTTCAAGAGATTGAGAGGAAAGTTCAAGAGCTTATCTGGAGTGGTGAGAGGAAGAGTGACTTGCTATCTCACGTCGAGCTCGGATGGCCCTCGGTATAGCCCCCGAAGATGAATCCGCCACGGTCGAATTAATCATGTTGGTGAGGTCTCGCCCGATAGCCCTTCGATCCCTCATGGTAGAACCACTGGACAAGCTCCTCGAGAGGGCTCTTCGCAAGCCCCTGCTAGATGCTTGGGAACTAAATTCTGGCTGGGCTGGGTTTAATTGGGCGTTGGCTCCCAAAGAAGCCGACAACGTATTGGTTGCGCCCGGATTCATCGGAGCTAAGTTGTTGATATTGGGGGTGGTCGTAATCGGCACCGCCTGCCCGGCTGCTACAGCGTTTGTTTCCGCCAAGACTTGGGTTAGCTCCATTTTCTTGAACTCCAGAGCCATCAAATTGTTTTGCAGCTCCATCTCATAAGCCATTCTCATTTTTGCCATTTGGTTATCGAGCGCCCGATTGTAAGCGAGAAATTGCAATTGTGAGAGGAGATCTCGCGTCTGACTTTGTTGATTATAGGCTGCAACTTGTCGGGAGGAAGCTGCATTGGCTAAAGCCATCTGCGATTGCAATCCTGCTTGAAAAAGAGCCGTTTGAGAATTCATCTGGCTGATGGCCGTCGAAGTCTGGGCATTGATTTGCGCAATGTTTTGCTGGCTTTGGGCCATGATCCCGGGAGCGACCATCGCACTGACCGCTCCAGTAATAGCAGCAGCTCCGAAAAGAATTTCTCCGTTTTCTGCGTGGGCTTTTGGCGTGTTAATCAGAGCCAGAAAAAGCGAGATCAATAAAATTTGAGAAACTTTCCCCATTTTTTCCCCGTAACCGATTCTTATCTGATCACCCAGAGTGCATTCTTTCGGCCAGACCCTGAATACAGTTTGTATTCAGGTTAAGTAGTTGATTCTGCATTGTGGACTGAAGTTCGACAGTTGAAAAAGTCCCATTCTTTGTTCACATCCTTCATCTAAACAATCGATTTTTAACTGTTTTCATTCTGTCGATTTGTTGACAGAATAAAGCGACTAGGGAATTCTTCTGTGAATTTTCTAACTTAGGAGGCTTTTGATATGCAAACTGACTTATTCACTGCATGGCTGTTCTTACTTCGATGGTGCCATGTCTTTTCCGGAATCATTTGGATCGGGCATTTGTACTTTTTTAACTTCGTCAATGTTCCCTTACAGGGCGTTCTCGATAAAGAAGTGAAACCGAAAGTAAATCCATTGCTTCTCCCTCGCGCTCTTTGGTGGTTCCGATGGGGAGCTATGATGACTTTCGTATTCGGTTTGATTCTTCTGTTCTCCAAATATGGCCTTCCTGGTTCTGAAGGAAATCTTTGGAGAGATGTTGATGGAGGACTCACTGGACGTGCTCAGTGGATCATGATGGGTTCCACTCTGGGAACCATCATGTGGTTCAACGTTTGGTTTATTATTTGGCCGGCTCAACGCCAAATCATCACTTGGGTGAAAGCGGGTCAGACACCTCCGGAAATGCCTGCAGTGGCAAAAAGAGCTCTTCTTTTCTCAAGAACGAATGCTTATTTGTCAGCCCCCATGCTTTTTTGCATGATTGGACCTAATAACTTTGGTTATTTTAGCTGGACTGTCTTCGGATTGGTTTCAGCCGGTTCACTCTTCGTAATGTGGGGAATGATCCGAATGGGATTCAAAGTAGGCCAAACGGTCTAAATCCTTTTCGCTTAAATAAAAAAGCCGTCGCGCAAGCGACGGCTTTTTCTTTTTGCAAACTCGTTTAAGCGTCGATTCTTTTTTTCAATTCTTTCCCCACTTTGAAGAAAGGCAATTTCTTCTCGGGAACGAAAACATCCGCTCCGGTTTTGGGGTTTCGACCGACGTAAGACTTGTAGCTTTTTACAAACCAGCTTCCAAAGCCTCGAATTTCAATGCGGTCCCCTTTAACCATGGACATGAAAAAACCGTCGAAAATGGTATTCACAAGCTCTTCTGCTTTTTTTTTGGTGAGATTGGCTTTGCGGGCTATCGTCTCTATCAGCTCTGATTTAGTCACGATCCCTCCTTTGGGGGAAAAGAATGCACCTCTAAGTACTTCATTATTATAAGGTTTTTTATAAACCGATCCAAGGAAAAACAACTATTGTGTCAACGAAGGGTCTGTCGCTATCATACGTCGGCCTTTTATGCAGTTGAGTCAAAGTATTTTTATCCGGACCGTGGCCATTAAATTGGTGGATATCGCAGTTGTGGTCTGCGTTTGGTGGCTTACTTGGGACCTGCGATTTACCACGCAGTTTTTTCCAACGGTTCGGGGAGTGCCCTCCTTTGAAACCTATCGTGGCATTGCCTTCCCCCTCGCTCTCATTTTTTGTGCGACGCTTCATTTGGTGAGTGCTTATCGGCCTGATCGGATTGAGTTTGGTTTTCGAGCTGCAAAAAAGATTTCGGAAGGGACTATCCTGGGAACTTTGGTTCTGGTTTCTTTTCTTTACTATACAGAGCTTCCTCGCTTTTCGAGACTTTATCTGGTTCTTTTCGGAGCTCTCAGTTTTATCGGTTTGCTGTTGGGCCGGTTCCTTGTTCAGTTAGTTTGGAACGCTCTTAGCAACAGGCTTATTTCCCCCCAAAAAGTCCTTTTGATTGGGTATGGAGATCTTCTTCATTATTACTTCAACGAGTTTGAGATTCTAAAACCTTACCCCATTCGTTGGATTGGACGCTTGGGTCCAATGAACAGCCAGTCTGAAATCCCTCATTTGCCTTTTTTGGGAGATGAGAACTCCTTGTTATCAGTTGTACGCTCTCAGAAAGTCGATAAGGTCGTAATCTCCTTTCCCTCTAAAGATCCCAGCCACTATGAAACCCTTCTTCGAAAACTCAGTCATGAATTGGCCAGCATCAAAATTATTCCTGACTTTGGAAAATTTAGTACTTTTGCTTACCAAGCTGGCCACGAACTGGGGATCCCCACATTGGAATTCAATGTTGCCCCCATGGGTAACTCGGATCGGGCGATCAAGCGACTGATTGATATTGTGGGCTCGCTGGCTTTTCTCATTCTATTTTCTCCGCTCTATGCCATTTTGGCACTTTTGGTGCGTCTCTCTTCTCCTGGCTCCGTCATTTTTTCTCAGAAAAGAATGGGCGCGGATGGAAAAGTTTTCTTTATGTACAAATTTAGAACCATGGCCATTGATGCTGAGAAGAACTCCGGCGCTGTTTGGGCTGTTAAAGATGATGAACGGGTGAACCCTCTCGGCAAAATCCTGCGCAAGACAAGTCTTGATGAAATTCCCCAGTTTTTCAACGTGCTCAAAGGAGATATGAGCTTGGTAGGTCCACGACCCGAACGGCCCGTTTTTGTGGAGCACTTTCGAGATCAAGTTCCAAAGTACATGCTGCGACACAAAGTGAGATCCGGAATTACTGGTTGGGCACAAATCCATGGCTGGAGAGGAAACACTTCTCTCGAAGAGCGGATCAACCATGATTTGTTTTACATCAAAAACTGGTCGCTCCTTTTGGATATTAAAATTCTTGTTCTGACGGTTTTTAGGGGTTTTATTCACCCGAACGCGTATTAGAGTGAAAGCAAGTAATTACATACGAAAACTCTCGCTCATTACCCTTTCTAAACTGTTTCTCCAGAAACACTTCCTGAAACCCAATTTTTATTTGTTCAACTTGGACAGGACCGATCTCCTTTCGGTTAAGAAGGTGTTCTTCGAATTAAACAATCCGGACTTCATCCATTTGGGAGATCATCTTTTTTTTATTCCCCTCATAAGATCCTTTATCGATTCCGGTTACCATGTCGAGGTGGGGGTCTCGCCCTTGATGGCTGATTTTTTCAAGCGACTTGGATTTTCAGTTTTATCTTCTTCCCCTTCTTACAATGACTACGATCTCACTATAAGCCGCTTCGAATTAATACCCCAATTATCCCAATTCAAATCGTTACTAGTGCATGTTAGTCAGAACCTAACAATGCCCATTTGTAATCAGTTGCTCCATACTTTTTCGGCACACTTCCAAAGAACCTTCGATTCAAGGACGAGCTACGATGTTTTTACAAATTCCAAGATATTAAAAACTTTAGAACTGCCTGAGGACAAAAGGCTTATTTTGTTCAATCCCTACTGTGACTCCTCGTCTTATCTTATTAATAAAACAAAAGTGGACCAGTTGTTAAAAGCCTTGGAGCCGTTTGCTGGCGAACCTGGATATACTATAGTTTTGATGGGGACTCAGAAGGAGAAGGAAAAAGACCCAGCCCATTATTCAGATCGGTACTTTGACCTCCGGGGAAAAACTGATGTGGTGGATATTTTTGAATTAGTAAACGACCCTCGGGTTGAGCTTTATGTTGGCTTCGATGCCTTTATCATGCATGTCTTTAGTCTGTTTGGAAAAAGAAGCCTTGTTAAATTTAGGGGACGGCTAACCAAGCGACAAACAAAGATGTTGTCAAAGTACCACGTAAATCTGTTTAGCGACCATCATTTTGTCACTCTTATTTAAGTGAAGAATTCTTACTTTATCAAAGTCCTCACTTGCTGAAATATCTCATCAACAGAAGCATCCACTTTTTTAAAGCGCACTACGCCCCCTCTGTCGAGAATCACTGTGGCTGGGATGTAGTAGGGCGGTTTAAAAAATTCCTTTCCTGCATTATTGGGAGAGGCTGCAACCATGAAGGGAATATTGAATTTTTTTTGCCAAGCTTTCAGGAATTCCTCATCTACTGCTTGTCCATGTTTAAAACCTTCAGCCGACAGGGAAACTATTTCCACTGATGAATTTTTGATTTCCGAGTAGCGTGATGACAGCTCCGACATTTCATCCTGACACCCGGGACACCAACCCGTACTGTAGACCAGTACCGAGACTTTGTTTTTTAGATCTTTGGTACAGACTTCAGTTGAATCCATTTTTTTCCAGCACAGTTCGGGCGCTTTCTCCCCAATCTCGACGATAGCGAGACAAGGCAAAACCCAAGTGAGTACCAGAAGCCTTAGAGCGATTTTCATGATTTTTTCTCCTTTTTATATTTGCAGATCAATTCCAATCGAATGGGTCGTGGCTGTTTGGTCGTAAAATTGGCCTCTCGGATCCGAGCCAGTGTAATAGGCATAATAAAAGCGAAAAGATTGATAGAACTTGGGAGGGTTGTTCAGCGCCAAACCCAGCATCAGTTGAAAGGATGGGTTCCGCTCGCTTTCCTGTTTCCACTTGAGGTCGAAACCGGCAAAAGGGACCAAGGAATAGTTCAAAGGCAAAAAATAGGAACCCCCTAATTGAAATGACCATGGCCGCACTTTGGGAATCGTGTTCACCAAATACTGAACACCGCCAAACACTTGAAGTTCTTCATACGGCATGTACCCAAACCTCAAAGAAGCGAATTCTCTGCTGTAAGGAATAGCAGTTGCGGAACTTCCATCGGCCAAGTGGGCCGAGATATGCGTCACCCTCAACTGGGAAAGCCACTCACCGTAGGAGCCTTCCACATAAAATCCGATCAGGCCATCGGCAGTCTCCAACGGAAATCTTTTTTCCGCTTGTTTCATTGTAAAATAGCCAGCCCCTTCCAAACCCATGTGAATGACTTTTTGAGGTTCGTCCGTGCTGGAGTTGGAGGGCTTGATTCCTAGAATGGAAAAATAATTTCCAACCGTCGCATTGATTACGGAATTGCCTTGGAAGTTGATTCCCATGCGAATTTCCCTAGGATCCACAAAAGTGAGGCGGAAGGGCCTTCCTTTGGGAAGCAATTCAAGGCCTAAACGGCCCTCATTCCCAAGAGCATAAGAAGCAAAGACAACCACCCAGAATAGAATGTTCGAAAATTTAAACACAGATTTTTTGGATTTTTTAGAAAGCCATGCTTAGACCCAACAAGTGGGCCGTTTCCTCATCGCTAAGTTGAGGAAACTCAACCGCGTAATGAAGAGAAAGTCTGGGACTTAAAAAGCTGATTCCTGTGCTCCAGTAAGACGGGTTCTCGGCTTTTGTCCCCACCTGAAAGCGGTAGCCTCCCATTAGAGAGAAATGCCAAGGAGAAATATACTCAACGCCAAAGCCATATTCGTAAGGGACTATTTTTTCGAATTTTGAATGGGCTGAACCCGATAAGTAGAACGTCTGAGAGTACCCCACTCTGGCACCGGCAGAAATTTCTCTTTCTTGGCCAAAGCTCGACTTTCCCCCAAAAACATTTCTAAGAACCAACCCAGCAGTTACGATTTCGCCATTCCACAAAAGGCCCGCATCAGCGTCTTTGTAACTGATTTCTTGTCCCTCTCGTTTTCCCCAGATTGCTTTCCCGGCAATCCCCATCGCCCAATTTTGAGAAATTCGTGATCCCCCTGTTAAGCGAATTCCTTGGGACAAGGAAGTGGGTTCCAAACCTTGTTCTTTGAAATAGCCGATCCCGCCCCCAATTGAGTTTGTTCGAGTATCCACTATCGAGGCTGAAAAGGATTTGGGAAAAGCAAAAGTTCCATCGACAGTATAAGTTTCAGAAAACAAAGTCCCTGCTGGATTGGAATAAACGCTTTCATTTCCCTGCAGAGCGCCCGCAAGAGAGTGTCCTTGAGCCCGCTCTTTAAGAGGGACAAAATCAGAGTAAGTCCATCCCAAAGAGGACAAAAATAAAGAAACCACACACGCTAAGTCTCTAAACTTCACCGAAAACCTCCTTTTCAGAGGATTGATCACTTTAAGAACACGGGGGGAAAAACAAGTTTTGTCTGATGCTCTGTCTATTAAGTGTACAAGCTATCTACTGATAAATAAAGGTCTCGCCCCGTCCACTGAAAGCCTACTTTTTGTTTTTGAAAAGCCTGAAGCCTTTTAAGTCTGGCACCAAGCATAAAACTCATGGCACACCGCTTGCTCCCTCTGGGAGGAACTCCATGGTCCGTTTGCGGTTTTTTTTGAGGAACAAAATGAATTGGATTAAGAAATTGATTGGAGCAAGCATCCTAACCAGCTTGTTCTTCATCGCCCCAAAAGAAGCTTTGGCAGAACAGTGCGGAAGCTGCGGCCTTTATAACACTGGTGGTTACAACCTTTACGTGTTGGGCCAAAACCTAAACTCGGTTGCTAGCTGCGCGGCTCCCTCCTTTGCAAGTTCTCCCATGGTGGTTCCGGTTTATTTGAGCAACCCCTCAGCTTATTTATCAAGTTTTGCGACACCTACTTTTTACAGCTCACCTTCTCTGAGTGGGGTTGGAAACTGTGGAACCTTCACTCAAAGTTGTGGTTCTTGTTATGACACTTTGGGAATGTCAGGCTATGGCACTCTCCCGATGACGCCTTCAATAGACTCTCAACTTTTGAATCTGATTAGTTACCAGAACGTTCTTTTGGGCTCTTTTCCCACCACTCCCACATACCCGAATTATTCTTATAATCCTTTGATTCCACCGGTGTACCCACCCCTATTTCCCCCAACCAATCCGACTTTTCCTATAACTCCGAATCCCTATTTCCCCCCTCTCACACCCGTTTCGCCGTATGACAATTCCGTACCCTTTCCTACGACGCCTTCATTAACTTACGGAGGCTGTGACAACATTACTGTGATGTGCCCTCAGCCCAGTGTGAATACTTTTGAAAATACTTTTCCGGGTGGTTCAGGAAGCTCGGGAGGAACCAGTCCAGATTTAGTTCCGCTCCCGACCTATCAACCCAGTATCGGAACAGGAAGTTTGCCCCCCAGTTATTATCAAATACCGAGGGGGTTAAAAGCACACCGTCGTTAGACGTGTGAAACAGAACGGTTTGAGTGGAGCGTAAGCAGTACGTAGAAGGGATTAAGGCAGTTCTTCGTTAACTTGCCTCCTCCCCCTAATATGTGGCCCCGAAGCACATATCTGTTAAGGAGGAACTGCCTTGATACCCGAATCAAAACCCTCTGTTTGTTATGTTTTTGTTTTTTATTTCAAATGCTTAAGCCAGATCGGACAGCGTTTGACTTTTACCCGGGTTATGTTTAATCCTGATTGTTCGGGAAAATCCCGGGGGGGATGGAAATACTATGAATAAGACAGATAGAGAAAAGTTAAAAAAAGTTTTAATGAGTCAGTTGAAAGAACTGCAAACTGACGTAAACAAGGAAGTCCCTTCTTTGGGCTCCAATTCACCTTTGCCCGATATCAATGATCAGGCTTCACTGGAAAGCGAAAGAAGCTTTGAGCTCAGAATCAAAGACCGCGAACGGAAGCTCATCAGCAAAGTTTACGAAGCCCTGAAGAAAATGGAAGAGGGCACCTATGGGGTTTGTGAATCCTGTGGCGATGATATCTCTGTTAAAAGATTGATGGCTCGTCCGGTAACCACTCTTTGCATTAATTGCAAAGCCGAAATGGAAGCTGAAGAGCGTCGGGAAGAAATCATCCTTTCAACGGGTGGAACCACTAATCAGCTGACCTGAGTGACAGCAATCCCAAAGCTTTGAGAAAACGTTTAGGCCTGCTCAACTCAAGTGGGTTGAAAAACCAGCTTTTTAAATAATAGGGCAAAGCCTTCCACTTTTTTTTCTCCAATAAAGCCTCAGCCAAAAGAGCGTAGTTTTGGGAAAGGCCTTTGCATTTGGTGCGAAAGCCAAAAGAAGGGTTTCTCAGATGGCGGTACATAACCGCTAAGTCGGCCCGAAACATCCTCTCCCGATTGGAAGTTGCTGCTCCCGGGTGGTTTTTTCGATAACTCACTTTTATATCCGGTGTCCAAGAAAAGGAACTTCCCCTCCGAAGCATTGTCATCCACAAGTCATGATCTTCGCACGATTGAATTTCCGGGGCCTCATCAAAGGCTTTTTCTTCCAAAGAGGCTTTTTTCACCATCACTCCGGAAGGCAAAATGAAATTTCTCAAATACAATGTCTCCGGAAAGCATTCCAAGTCGTCCTCTGTTGGACCCCAGAGGCCCAAGACATTTCCACTTTCAGAGTCAAAGAAATCAACGGAGCAATAGCAGAGATCAGAACTCTTTTTTTCCGCACAGGCTAAAAGAGTTTTCAAATGTTCAGGTTTCCAAAGATCGTCGCTGTCCAAAAATGCCACCCAAACTCCTTTGGAGTTTCGAATCCCTTCATTTCTGGCAGCAGAAGGTCCCCGAGTCTTGTCGAGCCGGAAATAACGGACGTCCTTGGTCGGGTTTTTGGATTGAAAATTTTTTACTATGGATTCAGTGGAGTCTTGGGATCCATCCTCAACCACCAAAAGCTCCCAATGAGGATAGCTTTGACGAGCAACCGTCTCCAATGTTTGAGACAAAAATTTTTCAGCTCGAAAACACGGGATGACAATTGAAATCAGAGGAAAATCAGTCAGCATGAGGGCATTAGAAGTAATACGAGACACCCAATTGAAGAATCTTTGAACTCTGAGTGGCTTGAGTGATGGGATCGGGCCTGTCAGTATCTCCGGCGAAATCCGCTCCCGAATTTCTAAAGACAAGGCGCCCCTCGATATCCATGTTGGAGTTCAAGGAATAGGCCGTTTTAAAGACAAGATCCCATGAATTGATTTGACTGGGATCAGTCCCTGAAACCAAAGGGGTCTCAGCAATGGAAGGAAAAATCAACGTATTGATTTCAGCTCCCAGATTCAAACTATCCCCATAGGGAACCCGGATACCACCGGTCAAAAGCATGCCCCCATAAGTGATACTGGTAAAGCGAACGGGCTCTGTAAGTCCCAAATCATAGGATTGTTTTCCGTAGCCCACTTTTGCGTAAATGACCGGGCCCCTTTCCGGCGCCAAAATATTCATTCGGTAACCAAATTGGAGTCGAAAGCTGGAAAGTTTTGAGGATTCTCTCGAACTGGGGTCCCCCAGGGTGTTGGCATAACTGCCATAGGCCATCCCCAGAGTGGAGTCCATGTACCACCGGTTGGTAAACCAAAGCTCGCCTTCCAGCTGGACTCCTGGAAAAAAAAGATTGGCACTCTGAACATCCCCAGCGGCCCCCACATTTTTAAACTCAACTAAATCTGTTCCCAAGTTCAGAGCCACTCTGCCAATCTGGCCTTTTGAAACTTCAAAATCAGCCACGATTTCAGAAGCGGGGTTGCGATTGGCATCATTTACGGATTGAATCAATTCAGGGACATCATTAGTGGCCAGCTTGTCGGCTATCCGTAGCTTGTTCCCGGACAAAACTTCCAAGGGTTTTTTCTCAACTAAAACTTTTCCGAAAGAAATATGGTCTTCCACTTTCTGGACTAGAATTTGACCCGTTTCATTAAACTGAAGCTTACCCTCTTCTTTCTCCAAAGTATAAGTGGGCAACCGCATCCCTGGTGCAAAAGTCCCTTTTCCTCCATCGAGGACGACCCAGTACCCATCCCTCTTCAGAACACTCCCATCGAAGGGAATATTGGTAGTCAGTTCTTGAAAAGCCCGGGCTGTTTTTTGAGTAAAATTTTCTTGGGAAAAGGGAAGTTCGATTTTCTGAACCGCTTGAGCCACGACTTCCCCCGGCTCAACGCTCACTAAAGTCAATGTCAGATCAAAAAACTCCTCATGCCGAACCAATTCCGCCAAAACAGCAGCATCTACTTTCTTTTCCTTCATGGATTGCAAAGTGGGGCGATAAATCTCGAATCGCTCTGACAAGTTTCCAGAGACAGAAGGCCCCGAAATGGCCTCCAGATTTCTTTTGAGTTCATTGGAAGGGGCCGCTTGGTAAGAAAACCGCATCTGCTTTTCCATTTGGGAAAGCAGTTCCTTTTCCACTTGAGAAGCGTGAATGGGCTCTGGAGGGGACGACAAAACAGCTACCACAAAGTTTCTAAACCCGTACTGGGTATCCAGAATGGGCGAAGCGGGTGCAATTTGCCCCAAAAAGGTCATTACAAAGAAGGCCCTCAAGCTAAAGCCGAAAATTTTTTGTCGCATGGTTATCATTGTAAGCTGAAGTTGAATTGAGTTCAAAGCGCTGGGAGTTAGTGTTATTTTGGCTAAGTGAGTTTTTCAAAACGCCAAATCATCACTTTGACTCTTACCTGGCTGGTCTTGGTTTTATTTTGGCCGCGCCCCACAGATCAACCCACCGCAGAAAGCCCGCTGGTCCCTTCGAAAACCGGCGAGGGCCTCTACAAGTCGGTTTCCACCAAAGCCAATTTCGGATTGGCTGGGGTTCGGTACTATGAATCTGCAAGAGGGGTTAAACACTGGCACATCGAATCAAAGTTCGCCGAAATTCACCGGAAAGAAAATTACGCTTTTTTGACAGACGTGATGGCGGAATTTTTTGCGAAAACAACTGGAAACATTGTCACCACTCATAGTGATTACGGCCGTTCTTGGGATGATAAGAACCTAATCGAGTTGGAAGGCCATGTGACTATTCAATCTAAAAACGGTTACCTCTTTGAAATGGATAAAATAAATTACAATAGTAATCACCATGAATTCACTTCTGAGGATTTTGTTCGGATGAAAGGCCCCAACGTCGCAAAGCCGGTCATGTTCTTATCCGGAGTGGGTCTCCAAGCAGACATTGATCGGGAAGAATTCTTGCTTCAAAAGAAAGTTTCTGCGGAAAAGAAAATGAAAGGTTCAGGATCTTTGAAAATCCTCTCCGATTCAGGACAGTTTTTTACGAATGAATCCAGATCCGTTTTCATGGGAAATGTGAATGCCAGAATGCCCGCCACGTCCATTACTTGTGATGTTTTCGAATTGAGTATGGATGAAGAGGATGAAACCGTTGCTGCTTCTGGAAATGTTTTTTTAAAAAACAGGGGCCGAATTGCCAGCGCGGAAAGCGCCCTGATTGAACTGAATGGTACCGAGATTGTTTTGGAAGGCAGGGCTCGAATCGATTCCGAAGACAATCGGATTGAAGGAAGACGAATCAAAATTTACACAGATGATGATCGAATAGATGTCGAAGAAGCCACCGGGAGTTCCAGAAAATGAAGCTAGACGTCAGCCATTTATCGAAAAGCTATAAAAACCGCCAAGTCGTGAACGCAGTGACGTTTTCAGTCGAAAGCGGAAAAGTGGTGGGGCTTTTGGGGCCCAATGGAGCGGGGAAAACCACTACTTTTTACATGGTAGTGGGGCTTGTAAAGCCTGATTCCGGCACGGTTACTTTGGATGGAGTGGATTTAGCGAACGAGCCCATTTTTGAACGCGCAAGACAGGGCTTGGGGTATTTGCCGCAAGAGGCCACAGTTTTCAGGAGGCTTAGCGTTGAAGAAAACCTATTCATTGTTTTGGAGAACTTGAAGATCAGCCGAAAAGAGAGAAGAGACCGCGCAGAAAAAGCACTGGCGGATTTGGGGATTTCGCGGCTGGCAAAGAGCAAAGCAGTGAACCTCTCAGGTGGAGAAAGACGGCGACTGGAAATCGCTCGTGCCCTGATTCTGAATCCCAAGTTTTTGTTGTTGGATGAGCCTTATGCAGGGATTGATCCTTTGGCAGTGATTGAAATCCAAGGGATCATCAAGGGCTTAAAGGAAAAGGGAATTGGAGTCATCATCACGGATCACAATGTCCGGGAGACTCTGAGCAGCTGCGACGAGGCATACTTGATTAAGGATGGTAAAATTTGGATGCATGGTTCTCCCGATGAAATTGTTCAGGATGAATCTGCAAGGAAGTTTTACTTGGGCGAAAACTTTAAACTGTAAGAGAGCACACAAATGGCTATTGGAATGAAGCAGTCGCTACAGCTGGGTCAAAACTTGGTGATGACCCCGCAATTGCAGCAAGCTATCAAGCTTCTACAATTGTCCCGGATGGAGCTCGAAAACCTCATCAACACTGAATTGGTGGACAACCCTACTCTGGATGAGTCAGCTGAATCTGAAAGCACCACTCAATCGATGAATGAAATGGAGACTGCCGAAGGCCCAAAAGTAGAGGAAAATCCCCAAGCCTCTGAAGATTTCAATTGGGAAAGCTACCTGGAAAACGTCCGCTCCACTCCCAGCCTCCCGGTTTACCGGGGAGGCGAAGAAGAGCTTCCTTCCTATGAAAACACACTCACTCAACCCGCAAATTTGACAGATCACTTGCTTTGGCAGCTTCAACTGGGCGGTCTGGCTGAAAAAGACCGGGCCATCGGCGAAGTGATTATCGGCAATATCAATGAAGATGGGTATTTGACTGCTACAGTCGAAGAAATTGCCCAAAAAGAAAATTTCGATCCCCATGAAGTCGAAGCAGTTCTGTACACCATTCAAAACTTTGACCCGATTGGGGTAGCGTCTCGTGATTTGAAAGAGTGCCTTTTGGTTCAAATCTACGACATGAAAACGGAAGATGAGATGTTGGAAAGAATCGTGGAGAATCACCTTTCCGATTTGGAAAAGAAGAATTACCAGGCCATTTCAAAAGCGCTGGGACTTTCGATGGATGAAATCATTAAGCGCATCAAAGTCATTGAGGAACTGGAGCCCAAACCCGGGAGAGCATTTGGAGGAGCCCCTTCACATTACATTATTCCGGATATTTATGTGGTGAAACGCGGCGAAGAATACGTCGTGATGCTGAATGAAGATGGTCTTCCCAAGTTGAAAATTTCCACTTTCTACAAGAACCTCCTTGAAAAAGGTGAGTTTTCACAGGCCCAAACAAAAGATTACGTCCAAGGCAAACTGCGTTCAGCTGTTTGGCTGATCCGAAGCATTCACCAAAGGCAGCGCACTATTTTCAAAGTGACGGAAAGTATTGTCAGACAACAACGAGAATTTTTTGACAAAGGCATCGCTTTCCTAAAACCCATGGTTCTTCGAGATGTGGCGAATGATATTGGAATGCATGAATCGACGATTAGCCGGGTCACAACCAACAAATATGTGCACACGCCGCGAGGGATTTTTGAACTGAAATTCTTCTTTAACAGCGGCATCAGCCGGGTGAGCGGTTCTGATGTAGCTTCAGAAAGCGTGAAAGAAAAAGTAAAAGCGATTGTGGCGCAGGAACCTCCAAAAAATCCGTACAGCGATCAAAAGATCGTGGAGCTTCTGCTTAAGGAAAACATCAACATTGCCCGTCGAACAGTTGCTAAATATCGGGAAATGCTAGGTATTTTACCTTCCTCAAAACGCAAAAAAGTGTTCTAAGAAGCACAATCTTCCTCTAAAGAATTGCCTTCTGAAAGCCGTTCTCTTCTTCATGGAGGATAGCCATGGGACTCAACATCACTTTTAAGAACATCGAATCGACGGATGCCATCAAAGCTTACGTGGAAAAGAAAACAGCCAAGTTTGAAAAGTACATTTCTTACCCCATGGAAATCCATGCGATCTTAAGTGTTAGCCGCGGAGAACATGTAGTGGAACTCACTTGCCATGCCGAGTACCAAGACATGGTGGCCACTGCGAAGAGTGACGATCTTTACGCTTCAATCGATCAAGCTGTTGTGAAGATCGAAAACCAAATGAAAAAAGAGCGCGAGAAGAAAAAAGGCCACCAAGCTGCTCATAAAATGTCTCGAAAGGGCGACAAACTAGGACAAGACCTAGCGCCTGAACTCCCTCACCAAGGGAAAGCCAGAGCCCGCTAGTTTTTTTGCAACGCAATAGCTCATCGCTTCATACACGAGTAACGCGCGTAATATTTTTTAACGCATCCCTCTTGCTTCTTGTTAACAATCTGTCACACTATTTGTAACCAGAGCATTTCATAAAGGAAATGATGATCTGGGGTAGTGAGAGCCGAGGTTGGTTTTCACTAAATTAGATTAACTCTGGTTGGTAGCTACCAATTTCACGGAGACACAAGCATGAATAAACATCTACGTAGTATTAAAAAAACAGCAGTACTAGTGGCGGTGAGCTGGTTAGCCATTCCAGCTTTCGCTGGTATCGGTGGATTCATTGACGCTCAAGTGGGCGGATCCAAGAACGTAAACCCTAATTCTCAAATTGCAGACGCCGCAGTTTACCTGACAAAGGAACTGGGACGCGGCAAAATGATGATTGATATTCCTTTCAGCTACCGAGCGGACAATGTGAACTTGACTTTAGGCGCTCACACAGCTGGGTTTGCTTCTGCTTTCCGTTCTTTCCACAAAAAGGCCCAAGCCACTGTCAGCTGGAGCTATGATTTCGGCCTCAGTTGGACCATGGGTCGCTTCGATTCTCCTTTCTTGAACGAAGCACAAGATACGGTAGGCCTCGGACCTTACGCAAACCAAGGAATTGTCTTCAATGTTCTACCCAACATGCATAACGGGTTGATGCTGACTTATAGCAGCGGCCCTCTGAGCGTCATGGGTATTGCATCACGACCTGCTGGTTTGGTCCACAGTGCTGCAAGCACTGCAGGCGCTCCTGCTCGAGCAAACGGCGAAAACTTGGAGTATGGATTCTTGGCTAAGTATACACACGATATGATGTATGCTGGCGCAGGGCTCTATATGTTCAATGCTGGCACTGCTGCTGCTCCTACAACGGATCCTGCTAAAACCTTCAGCTTGATCGAAGTCATGGCCGGTACAAAAATGGCCGACTGGACTATCGATGCTCAAGCAGTCATCACCAGCCCCTCTGTTAAAAACACAGATGGTGGGTTTGCTGCTGGCGCTACGATCAATTACGCTTGGGACAAAATGTGGTCGATCGGGATTCGTCCTAACTACGTAAACAAAATCGCAGCAAATACAGTGGCCACAACTGGCTCCGGTGCTTGGTACTTGACCACAACGGCTTCCGCTTTTGAAGTCACTGTGGGGCCTCAAGCTCAAATGTCGGATGATCTCAGACTGCGTCTGAACTACACTTGGACAAGCTCCAAGACTAACCCAGACGCAAATAGCGTGACTGACGGCACATACGCTCTGTCCGCTGTCTACAAATTCTAAGCCTCGTGCTTAGTGGAACGGGAGAGCTTCGGCTCTCCCGTTTTTTTTTGCCCAAAAGGTACGGCTTTACTTTTGTCGGTTGAGCCCCCTTCGAGTAACCTATCCCCGCATGGACAATATCACCCATTCCCTTTTTGGTGCTGCCGTCTCAGAGACCCTTTGGGCGGCGCTTCCGGAACCCACCAAGCGTTCCTTTGCACCGCAAACGCGAAAAGCTTTCTTTTTGGCTTCCGTCGTGGGGAATAATTTTCCGGACTTGGATTTTCTCTATGCGCCTTTCATGCACTCAAACCCTCAATTGGGAAATCTTCTTCACCACCGAGGGCATACACACACTGTCCCTATGGCTCTTCTGCAAAGTCTTCTTCTGCTCGGAATCGTTTCCCTTTTGCAGCGCACTCTAAAGCGTTTTCATTTTACCGTTGAGTGGAGATGGATTTCTATTTTGGCTTTTTTGGCGCCGCTCACTCATATTGCGCTCGATTTTCTGAATAACTACGGAGTTCACCCGTTTTGGCCCTTTGATAATCACTGGAAATACGGTGACTGGCTCTTTGTTTTGGAGCCCTGGGCATGGGCTACACTCACCCCCTGCTTGTTCTTATTGGCTCCCACAAAAAAGGGAAAAGCTCTCTACTTTTTGATTGGCTTTCTTGGGTTGGTCCTTTCTTGGGGGTTGGGGGTGGTGCCCGTTTTAATGTGCGGGGTTCTTACGCTGTGGACCCTTTTACTTTTGGGGGCTCTCACCTTTTTAAAGGACAAAGGAAAAATATTTTTAACTTGGTCTGCCCTGCTGGCTCTGCTTCTGGTTTTCAAGGCCGGTCAAAAATCTACTGAAGCTCTCGTCGGTAAGTCCCCTCTGACGGATACCATCCTCTCTCCGCTTCCGGTAAACCCGCTTTGCTGGGCTGTCGTCACTGTCGAGACAACCCCCACCGAGCTTCACTTAAAAAGAGCGATTGCGGCTCCGTTTCCGAAGATCCTTTCTTTAAAAACCTGCACAAAACTGCGCTTTTTCTCCTCTGAACTCGCTTCAGCTACCCCAGACTCTCAAGTTCTTTGGGAAACGGAACATGTGGTTTCTTTGGCAGAGCTTCGGTCCTTGAAAGAGCAGTTCTGTGATGTGAGGGATTTTCTGCATTTTTCACGAGCTCCTTATTTTTGGAAAGATGAAACAGGCCTTTATTTTTCAGATCTGAGATTTGAGCGAGCCAATCGACGGAGTTTTGCCCGAATCAAGATCAGTTCCCACTCCGCTCCCTGCCCCAATTCGAGAGCGCCGTGGCTACCCCCTATCCCTTTAGCTGATTGAGGTTTTTTAAAAACTCTACTTTTTTAAAGACCCGGTACATGCTTGGTTCTTTCGCAACCTGATAGGCTCTTTCCCAGGGAAACCAGGCAAGATCAGTGGACTCATTCTCAGCCAATTGAATTTGTTCCGGCTCGTAGCAAATCCCCAAAAACCGCACGTCGTAATGGAAATGCTCCGGCTCGTCCTTTCTCGCTGGAATTTTATGGATATCTAAATCCACTATCCAAGGTACCAAAAGGCTTAAAGCCTCTGATCCGGATTCTTCTTCCGCTTCTCTGAGCGCCACTTGGGACATTTCCACTTCGCCGTCGCAGTGTCCCCCCATTTGCAACCATTTCTCCAATTTCCTGTGGTGGAGAAGGAGAATTTCCGAACCCTCTGGATTCAAGAGAAAGCAACTCCCAGTGAAATGTCCTGGATACTGATCTCTTGAAAAGGGCGATTCGGTTTCCAGATAAAGCTTTTGAAACCGCTCCAGTGTCTCTCTGCTTTCAGAAAAAGGATTCTGAAATTTATCAAACCACAGATTCTGGTAAGCGTTGAGTGCTTGATACAGTGATTGAGGTTTCATAGTTCCTCATTTCCGGATTTCGGCTGCACAGTTGCATAATTTTTTTCTGAACCATTTCACGATTCTGGAATGCCCCTAATTCTTTTAATCTCTTCTCTTGTTTCGATTGAACGGCCTTGAGAGCGGAATGGTTTTTCAAAACGGTTTCCAGGATCACAGCGTTTTTAACCGGATCCTCCGTCAACAAAGCAACTCCGGCACCGCCCATGGTTTCTTTGGCCCCCGCAAGGGGTCTGTAAAACACGGGCACTCCCGACTTCATTGCTTCCACCAGCGGAAGGCAAAACCCTTCGTGCTCACTCAGGCAAACAAAAGCATCCGCCAAGGAATAATACTCCTTGAGATTCGAATCTGTGAGTTTGCCCGTGAGAGTGACACTCAGATTCAAGTCCAATTGTTTAATGAGCAGCTTCAAATATTTTGTGTAAAGAAGATCCCCGGTCCCAACCAAATGGAGTTTTGAATGCGGAGGGATCTTCTTTTTCAAATGTTGGAAAGTTTCGATGAGAAGTGCTTGCTTCTTGTGGGGGGCCAGTTTTCCCACAAATAAAAAATGCCACGGTTCTAAAGTGTCCGGTTC